>Ga0070665_100001158_pt1 | contig 32401 bp, 27 predicted proteins | sample KBSS13metaG_FD_65862 | JGI IMG/M metagenome (GOLD analysis project Ga0070665, IMG submission 65862) | Switchgrass rhizosphere microbial communities from Kellogg Biological Station, Michigan, USA - KBS S1-3 metaG | ecosystem: Host-associated > Plants > Roots > Rhizosphere > Soil ... | reverse complement strand
GCCAGGTGTTGCTCGAGGCGGCTCTGGCCTTCGCTGTGATCGCCCTCATCGAGCCCTTCGCGCCGAACCTGCCCATGCTGCTGGCGTTCCAGTTCGCCGGCGGCCTGGCATCCGGATTTTTCGTGCCTCTGACGCTGGGTTTCGTGCTGAGGAACATGCCGCCCAAGTTCTGGGCCTACGGCATCGCCCTCTACGCCTTGAACCTCGAGGTCTCCCTGAACGTGTCCGCCTCACTCGAGGGGTGGTATGTCGATCACCTCTCGTGGCGTTGGATTTTCTGGCAGCAGGTCCCGCTCGCCCTCGGCATGGCATTGTGCTTGTTCCTCGGCGTCAAGCGCGACCCGGTCAATCCCAACGCGCCACGCCCGGATTACTTCGGCTTCGCCTCCGGCGGCATCGGCCTCGCACTGATCTATGCCGCGCTCGACCAGGGTAACCGGGTGGACTGGCTCAACTCGCCCATGACCTGGTCACTGATGGTCGCCGGCATCATTCTCGTCGTGGGATTCTTCATCCACGAGGCCACCACCCCAAACCCCGGCGTCAACCTGAAGATCCTGTTCCAGCCGCCGCTGCCGCGGCTGCTGGTCATGGTCGCGTTTCTGCGTCTCACCATCCTGTCCACCGCTTACGCGATCCCCCAATTCCTCCAGGTCGTGCGCGGTTACCGTGCCCTCGAGGTGGGCGAATCCATCATCTGGATCGCGCTACCCCAGTTCGTGGTCTGCTTCATGGCGGGCTACATCTTGCGACGGGTCGATCCCCGGATGGTCGCCTCGGTCGGGTACATGTTCATCCTGGTGGCCTGCCTGATGGTGGCGCACAACCTGACGCCGCTGTGGGGCTCGGATCAATTCCTGCCCTCCAGTCTGCTCCAGGCGCTGGGGCAGAGTTTTGCACTCTCCGGCACAATCTTCTTCGCGATCCTCCACCTGCGCCCGCAGGATGCCCTGACGTTTGCCTCCGCGATCCAGATCTCCCGCCTGATGGGCGGAGAGCTGGGCACGGCCTTCATCGTAACTTTCGTACGCAAGCGCGGCCAAGTCGCCTCCAACCTCATCGGCCAGCACGTGCAGATGGGCGACGCCGATGCACTCCATCGTATACAGGCCTACGCGGCAGCTACCGCACGCGCGGGTGACACATCCAACGCGGCAACGCGCGGCTCGGCTGTATTGAACAGCATTGTTCACAACCTTTCGATCACGCAGGCGATCATCGATAGTTTCGTGGTGATCGCCGCCGCCACCGCCATCGTCATGATCGTGGTCGTCACGCGCCGGGCTGCTCCGCAGGGACCGGCGAGTCACATTCCCTGGTTCGCGCCGCGTCGGGAGGCAGCCCGATGAAGCTTGCACCCGCCGCACTCGCCGTGCTCCTGAGCGCATGCGCTGTTGGCCCCGACTACCATCCACCCAGGCCCGCGGAAGGCGCCGAAGTTCCGTTGGTGTCGACATCGCCCACGACGGAAACGACGGCCGAGCCGCCGGATGACTGGTGGCAGCTCTATCATGACGAGACGCTCGACAAACTGTTGCAGGAAGCCTTCACAGCCAACACCAACCTGCGGATCGCCGCCGCGAATCTGACAGCATCGCGCGCCGTACTGCAGGCGGTGCGATCCGGACGCTACCCGCAAACGCAGGCCGAAGCGGAAGCGATCTACGGTCGTCATGCCACCACCGACGAGATCCTCGAGATCGGGGGTCATCATCCCGAGAACATCTGGCTCTATGCAACGATTCTGGACGTGGCCTACGAAGTCGATCTCTTCGGGCGGGTACGCCGCTCGATCGAAGCGGCGCGAGCCGATGATGAGGCCGTCCTCGCGGCGCGCGACGTCGTCAGAATCACCGTCGCGGCGGAAACCGCACGCGCCTACGCGCAGGTCTGCGCCCTGGGCGAGCAACTCAACGTCGCGCACCATTCGCTGGACGTCATCAGTCACGAGGCGGAAATCACCACGAACCGGCAGAAAGCCGGCGCCGGCTCGGAATTTGACGTGGTCAGGGCACAGGCACTCGTCGCCCAGGTGCGCGCGACCATACCGCCCCTCGAAGGACAGCGGCGCGCCGCCCTGTTTCAACTTGCCGCGGTGTTGGGACGACCGCCCTCCAAGGCGCCCACCGAAGTGGAGAGTTGCGTTCTGCCGCCCCACCTGAGCGCCCTCATTCCCGTTGGAGACGGGGCCACCCTGTTGAAACGACGTCCCGATGTCCGCCAGGCCGAACGGCGCCTCGCCGGGGCTACCGCCCGCATCGGCGTCGCGACGGCGGATCTCTATCCCCGGATCGAGTTGACGGGGCTCATCGGCGGCGCGGCCTCCGAGTGGCAGGAGCTCGCCACCAACAACGGCATCACCTGGGGACTGGGCCCCGCCATCAGCTGGAACTTCCCGAACCAGTCGATCCCCCGCGCCCGCATCCGCCAGGCCAAGGCCGGCGCGGCGGCTGCGCTCGCCGGCTTCGACGACACCGTCCTGCAGGCCCTGAAGGAAACCGAGCAGGCGCTCGCGACCTACCGGTCGGAGCTCGATCGCCGCCAGGCCCTTTCGGACGCCCAGGAGCGCGCCCACAAGGCATTCGACATGGCGCACGACCAGTTCCTCGCCGGGGCACTGAGCCAGCTCGACCTGCTGACGAGCGAGCAACAGTTGGTCAGTGCGGATGCCGCGGTCGCCGCCTCGGACGCCGCCTTGATCCAGGACCAGATTCTCGTGTTCAAAGCGCTCGGCGGTGGCTGGCGCAGTACGGAGACCGCTGCGCAGCGATGAGTTTTATTGTTCTGTTGTCCTTGGGTGTCTGGCTGTACCTGGTTCTCGCGCACGGGCGCTTCTGGTCCTCCGGACCCGAGCTGCCGCCTGGCGCGCCCGCCGAGTTGCCGGAGGTCGACATCATCGTTCCGGCCCGCGACGAGGCACCGACTATCGGGCCCGTCATTGCGTCGCTGGTTGCGCAGGACTACGCCGGCAAGTTCCGCATCACGCTCGTCGATGACAACTCCACCGACGGCACGGCGGACCAGGCCGGCACCGCGCCGAGCCTCACCATCCTCCAAGGGCAGCCCAAGCCGCCTGGCTGGTCGGGCAAGCTGTGGGCGTTGAGCCAGGGCATCGCCGCCAGCAGTGCGCCGGTGTTGTTGTTTACGGATGCGGACATCGTGCACGACCCGCGCCACCTGTCGGCCTTGGTCGCAGGCCTGAGACCGGGCGTCGCCATGGTCAGCGAGATGGTCCGCTTGAACTGCACCAGTTTGGCCGAGCGCGCGTTGGTCCCGGCGTTTGTCTATTTTTTCCAGATGCTCTACCCGTTCGCCCGGGTGAATGACCCGAAATCGAGCGTGGCCGCCGCGGCAGGCGGTACGGTGTTGATCCGCCGCGACGCCCTGGAAAGGATCGGGGGCATCGCGGCCATCCGCGGCGCCCTGATCGACGACGTCACCCTGGCCACAGCCGTGAAGAAAACAGGCCGTAGCTCTGGCGCGGCCGTTTATCTCGGCCATTCGGGGCTCGCCACCTCCATACGGCCTTACGCCGGATGGGGCGATCTGTGGCAGATGATCGCGCGAACGGCTTTTACCCAGCTGCGCTATTCAGCGCTGCTGCTACTGCTCACGCTCGCGGGCCTCACGCTCGTATGGCTCATACCTGTCTGGGCGATCGTGTTTGCGCAAGGCTGGACGCGTGTCGCCGGGCTCGTGACATTTCTGCTGGCGGCCTCGAGTTACCTGCCCACGCTGGCCCGTTACCGGAGCAACCCACTGTGGGCGTTGGCTTTGCCGCTGATCGCCACCTTCTACATGGCCGCCACCTTAGGCTCTGCCCTGAACCACTGGTTTGGCGGTGGCGCCCGCTGGAAGAACCGCGCCTACTGACACATCACCGCCGCAGGTACGCGGTTTGCTTGGGTCCGCGGACCTTCCCTCCCGCCCCAAATACCAGGAACAGGCCTCGCCCATGAGCGTCGATTCCTCCGACCCGCTGGCGAACCTTGCGCTGCGTGCGCGCGCGCCCGCGTTGGCCCGTGTCGCCGCGACCACCGGGTTGCTGCTGCTGTCGGCCTACTGCGTGGTGTTGGTGTTGATGTCACCCATTCCCGCGCAGGATTTTCCCGACCACCTGGCCCGCGCGGTCGCGATGAGCGACCTGATCTTTCACGGGGGCGAGCGCTTCGGCGGCATGTACCAGTTTCACCTGCTGTGGATCCCTTACCTGTTGGGTGATCTCATTCTCACCGGAGCCGTGGAGCTGTTCGGGCCGACCGGCGGCAGCGCGCTCTGGGTCCTGTTGGTATTTCTGTCATTCCCGTGTGGCGCGCTCTTCTACCTGCGCGTGCGGGGGATCGGGTCCGACGACCGGTCGCTGCTGCTGCTGCTGGCGCTGTACCTGGCGACCGACTGGTTCTTCCTGATGGGTTTCCTGTCCTTCCAGGGCTCGGTGGGCATGGTGATCGCCACCCTGGGGCTGGTGGAGCTGTTACGCCGTAAGTGGTCGTATGCGGTGTTCACCCTCTACGTTGCGGCGGTCGCCCTCGATTATCTCATGCATCTTTCGCCGGTGATCTTTCTCGTCGCCGCACTGGGAGTGACCGCAGTACTGCGACTTTGGCTGCGCACCACGACTCTACGCACCGAAGCGATCCTGTTCATTCCCGTCATCGCGGTGCTGGCGTGGCATTTCGCAGTCGCAAATGGCTACCGTGAGCCGGGCGATCCGGTCGCCAGCGCCTATTTCTGGGGCACCTGGTGGAGCAAATTCTCGCGCATTGGCAGTCAGTTCTTTCACTACTCACCCCGGACGGACCTGGTGCTCTTCGCACTATTGGTGGCCGCCCTGGTCGCGCGAGTCGGACTGCCGCGCTGGCGGGAGCTGCGCCAGCCACTGGTTCTGGAAATGCTGACTCTCGCGGTGACCTTCCTTGCGATGTACTTCGTCCTACCCTTGGGTTACGCCGAGGCATACTACGTAGACACGCGCCCGCTGCCCTTCGTGAGCTTTTTCCTCATCGTTGCGTGCCTGGCACTCCCACGTGCCAGCCCTGCCGTCACACCGACCCGGGAGCGGCTTGCCATAGCGCTGGCTGCGCTGCTGGCGGTTGGCAATCTCGCCTATCTCACCCGGCATTTCCTGGTTGATAGAGCCTGGATCACGGAGTACCGCTCGATCGTCGCGGCGATACCCTTTCATGGCCGCGTACTGCCAATCTATACCCGCGGCGGTGAAGGCTCATTCTTCCCCTTCTTCCACGCCAGCGGCTTTATGACCCTGGATCGCGCGGCATCCGAGCCTTACGTGTTCGCGGGCAACAACGGCAATCCGATGAGGTACTTCCGTTATGTCCACTCATCATACGATCCGCCGGAAGACTGGTATGGGGAGATTCCGCGACCGGCCGTCGACTGGCAGCGGGTCGCGCGGGAGTACGACTTCCTCCTCATCACCAAGCCCTACGATCCCACCGTGTTGGGTCTGCCAACGCGAGCGTTGACCGAGAATTCCACGGCCACTTTGCTCCAGATACAGAAGTAGCTCAGGCGCGCCCGGTAACGGCCTGCGTGTAAGTCTCGGGCTTGAAGCCAACCACGATACGTCCGTCCATCTCCAGGACCGGACGCTTGATCATCGAGGGCTGCTCGAGCATCAGCGTCACGGCCTTGCGCTCGGTGAGATCCGCCTTCTGCGCCTCCGGTAGGTTGCGGAAAGTCGTGCCGTTGCGATTGAGCAGCGTCTCCCAACCGACCGCCGTGCACCAACGCGCCAGCGAGGCCGCATCGATACCGGCAGCCTTGTAGTCATGGAACTCGTAGCGCACGCCGTGGCTGTCCAGCCAGGTGCGCGCCTTTTTCATGGTGTCACAATTCTTGATGCCGTAGAGCGTGATAGTCATAACCGAGTCGGTAGTAGTAGTGGCGGATAGTGTGGCCATCGCGCGCCAGCACGCCTTCCCGGATCGGATCCAACCGACGCATGTGCGCGCTGATGTCGGGCTTTTCCAGGTCGCCCTCGTCCCAACTGAAGAGCAACACGTTGCGCCCCTCGATGGCGTCGGCCGGGAACCAGCGCTTGTACATGAGGCCCAGGCCCCCGAAGAGCACGTCGCTGGTCGTGCGGGTGACGGCGTGGGCCGCGTCACCCGAATAAAACACGAGCTCGCCGGCGGTCTCGTAACGATCCATGGTCATGACCAGGGGCTCACTGCCGGTCTGCCTCGCCAGGTCGGCCTCCACGGCGGCGATCTGCCGGCCCAGGCTGCGCCAGCCGACGGGGACCAGCTCCATGTGCTTGCTGTACCCCACACCCGGCAGGCCCAACACAAAGTGCAGGAAAGCCGCTCCAAAGATGAGCGTCAGGGTCACCAGCGTCGGGACCCAGGCTCGACGCGCCCAACCCTGCACGCCCCGGCTGCCGCCACACACGACCGCAAACGCAAGGGGCGGCACGGCCGCGAGCCATAGGGCGCCCGTCCAGTCGAACTTCACTTCGTGACGCAAGCTGAAGAGCAAGAAAACCGCGAGCGGTGTGAGGATCGACACTTGCAGGAAGCGGCGGCGACGCATTGCCTGCAGCTCTGCCTGGCCCGGGCGCCATAACGAGGCAACCAGGCTGGCCGCGCCCGCGGGCGTCAGCAGGATCAGTGCCGAAAGAATCAACTTGTGGAGCGCGAATTGCGGCCGCTCGGCGAGGCGGCGCGAGGTCTGGAACGCGAAGGACGCCCACTCGTGACTGGCATTCCAGTAAATGACTGGCGAGAAGATGGCGAGTGCCAGGATACCAGCGGCGTACGGACCCCAATGTCGCAACCAATGGCGGGATTGAGCGTCCCACACGACAAAAATCAACATCGCCGGAACGAGCATGACGATGGTGTACTTCGAGAGCATTCCGAGGCCGAGGCTCAGTCCGGCGCCCCACCACGCCGAAGCGCGACCCGCGAGCAGCACGCGCTCGAGGTAGTACAGCAAGGCAGCCCAGGCAGCGGTCATCGGGGCATCCGGTGTCAGCAGGATGCCGGCCATGAAAAAGAATGGCAGCACCTGCATCAACACCAGTGCGACCAGAGCGCTCGCCTCGTCGAACAGATTGCGCGTCAACTTGTAGATGAAGACCGAGGCCACCACCCCTGAGCAGAGGGCACCGATGCGCACACCGATTTCCGTGGTCCCGAAGAGCTTCGTCCCCAGCCCGGTGAGCCACGCGACCATGGGCGGATGATCGAGGTAGCCGAAGTCCAGGTGGTTGGAGTAGTTCCAGTAATACGTCTCTTCGGGCAACAACTCCACCTGGCTGCAATAGATGAGTCGCAGCAGCCACGCACAAACGATGAAACCGACGGCCAGCGTTCGCCAGGAAGTGCCGCTGCCCAGAACCCACGGGCCCGTGGACAGGCACAGAGCATTCCCGAGGCGCGTCAAAACGACAGTTGCCGCCACCGCCAACACGATGGCCCACTGCGCCGGCAGGCCCCACCCGATGAGCAATGCAAGCACACCGCCGCGCAAGAACAGCACCGCGAGAGCAACGACGAGCAGGTGACTGTAGACGAGCGGGTCGCGCGTGCGGCCGCTCGTGGCCACCACCATGCGGACACTGAAAAAATAGTTCAGGCAAGCCGCGCAGGCGAAGCTGGCAATGTGGGCCGCGCTGACGGCGACCCCATTGCGGAGCGCCACAATGAAAATGATGGCGTCCGCAAGGGGAGCTAACGCCTGGCCGAGACCCAACGGTTCTTTCAAATGCATCCGATCAATGACCTGCATCGCCTGAAGGAGTTTAACCGCAGCTCGGCTCGACCAGGGCCGCGGCTTGCGGCCACTGACAACGGGTGGGATAGTTCGCCGCACAAAGACGGCCCGGGCACGTTATATCACCTGAGATATAACGAATAAAACGGCCCTGTGAAGGAAGCAAACAGCATGAGCTCATCTTCGACTGGCAAGCGTGTTGGAATCATTATCGGCGTCATCGTGCTGCTCGGCCTGGGCGTGCTCGCGTGGGCGGCCATTCGTCCCGGCCCGCTGGCTTTCGCCGGTGGCAAGACGGTGCCACTCGCGAGCTACAACGGCCACCCGACAGGTGTTCCCGCCGACTTCACCGACGCCGACAAGCTGGCCCGCGGCAAATATCTGACCGAGGCCGCCGACTGCCAAGCGTGCCACACGGTCGAAGGCGGCCAACCCTACGCGGGCGGCCGGCCGTTCGTCACGCAATTCGGCACGATGTACTCGCCCAACATCACCCCGGATAAAGAGACCGGCATCGGGGACTGGAGCGATGCGGACTTCCTGAAGGCCGTGCACGAGGGCATCGCCAAGGGCGGCGTGCGCCTGTATCCGGCATTTCCCTATGCCGCCTACACCTATCTGACCGACGATGACGTGCTCGCTATCAAGGCCTACCTGTTCACCCAGCCGGCGGTCAAGAACAGCGCCCCGGCGAACGCGCTCAGTTGGCCGTTCAACCAGCGCTGGCTGATGGCGTTCTGGTCGGCGTTCTACAACCCCGACAAGCGCTTCGAGCCGCACACCGATAAGAGCCCGGAGTGGAATCGGGGTGCCTACCTGGTCGAGGCACTGGGCCACTGCGGTGATTGCCACACTCCGCGCACGCCGTTCCAATCACTCGACAACCGGCACAAGTTCGCCGGCGGCGCCTCGGAAGGCTGGCGCGCCTACAATCTCTCGAGCGACAAGGAATCCGGCATCGGGACCTGGAGCCAGCAGGACCTGGTGGCGTATCTGAGCACCGGCCATTCCATGGATCGCGGCTCGGCATTCGGTCCGATGGCGGAAGCCGTGCACCTGAGCTTTGCGAAAATGACGCCGTCCGACATCAACGCGATCGCGGAATACGTGCGTAGCGTGCCGCCGGTCGACAGCCCGGACCTGCCGGCACCGAAGGCCGAGGCGGCCCCCGCCGATCCGTCCAAGGGTGTCGCGATGGAAGAGAATTCCAAGGGTCGGGAGTTCTTCGCCGGCGCCTGCGCGGGCTGCCATGGCTGGACGGGCGCCAATTCGCTCGTCACTCACGCGACGCTGGTGGGCACCCGGGCGATCAACGACCCGACGGCGACGAACGTAGCACTGGCCGTCATTCGCGGCGCAGGTCCGTTACCCGCCTCCGGTGACATCGCCGTGATGCCGGCGTTCGGCTCCGCTTATTCGGATGCCGACATTGCTGCTGTCTCGAACTACGTCACCGCACGATTCGGCGCGAAGGGATCGCGGATTACTGCAGAGGATGTGCGGAAGCTGCGCGAGCAGCAGTAGCCAGCAGCGAGGGCTCTTGAACGTCGGACGTCGTCGTCCGACGCAGCTCGCGCGGCTCATTCATATCCCAACGGCGCCCTCGATGGAGGGTGGCGCGATTGTCCCAGATCACCAGGTCACCGGGTTTCCAGGTATGGCGGTAGACGAACTGCCGTTGGGTGGCGTGTTCCAACAGATCCAGCAACAACACGCGCCCTTCGGAAACCGTCATACCCACTACCCGACGCGTATGCGCGCCGATGAACAATAGTTTGCGTCCGGAGCCCGGATGCGTCCGGACAATCGGCCAGATAACCGGCGGGAATACCGCGCGCGCGGCTTCGGTGTAGTCGTCATCGCCGAGCATGATGCGCGAGTGCAGTGCGTAGTGCTCGGCCTCCAATCCCTCCAACTCCGCCTTCATACGCGGTTCCAGGGCGTCGTACGCCGCGCGCAGATCACAGAACTCGGTCTCACCGCCCCATGACGGGAGTCGGATGGCGAGCAACAGGGAATATTTCGCCGCGGGCCGCTGGAACGAGCTGTCGCTGTGCCAGAGTTGGTTGGCCATGTTGCTGACGATTTTACGATCCGTGCGGGCGACGGTATTGCCCTGCGCATCGAGATTCGACATGTCGGCCACTTCCGAATAACCCGTGCGGGGCGGCGGCGCGGCAGGTTCCTTGCCGCGATTGTGCACCACCCTGGCGAACCCGAGCTCGAGCGTACCGAGCTGCTCCGTCATCGTCCGCTGCTGTTCGGGAGTCATGAGTTGGTCGTGAAACACCAGGATCCCAAAGCGGTCCATGCCCGCGTGAATGGCGGCGACCGTCTGCGGCGAGAGCGGCTGACGCAGATCGACGCCACTCACCTCGCCTACGAATTCTGTCATGGCGAGCCCGGCCGGATGTAACGGACGGATGTCCATCAAACGCTCCCGTTGAGTGTGATGCTGATCGGGCAATGATCGCTGCCCATGACATCGGCATGGATCTTCGCCGACTTGATGCCGGCACGCAGCTTGGCCGACACCAGGAAGTAGTCGATTCTCCATCCCACGTTGCGCGCGCGCGAGTTGGCGAAATTGCTCCACCACGTGTAGTGCCCGTTCCCCTGGGTGAACAGGCGGAACGTGTCGACGAAGCCGGCATCCAGCATGTTCTGAAAGCCCTTGCGCTCCTCGTCGGTGAAACCTTTCTTGCCGCGGTTGGGTTTGGGATTCGCCAGGTCGAGCTCGGTGTGCGCGACATTGAGATCGCCGCAGAAAATGACTGGTTTCTTCTTCTCGAGCTGCTTGCAATAGGCCAGGAATGCGGGGTCCCAGTGCTCGAAGCGCAACGGTAGACGACTCAGGTCGTCCTTCGCGTTCGGCGTATAGACCGTCACCACGTAAAACTTCGGGAATTCCGCGGTGATGACCCGTCCTTCCTCGGTGCTATCGCGCTCGAGCTCATCGGCGAAGCGGAATTTCCTGGCGAAAGTATCCGGAAAGCCATTGATGACTTTCAGCGGCTCCTCGCGGGCGAAAATCGCGGTGCCCGAATAGCCCTTCTTCACGGCCGAGTTCCAATACTCGTGGTAGCCGGGCAGGTCGATCTCGATCTGGCCGCGCTCGGCCTTGGTCTCCTGCAGGCACAGGACGTCGGGCTTGTGGGCGGTCACGAACGACAGGAACGTCCCTTTTTTCACGGCCGCGCGGATGCCATTGACGTTCCACGAATAAATTTTCATTCGGATTTCTTTCAAACTGTTGCGGGCGGGTAGGACCCCAGTCTACCGCACGCCGGGGAACCCTCGGGCGTTACCGCGGCTGCGGCCAAGGTCAACTAAAATAGCCACCGCGCGTTCGATCAAGTGGTTCGCACGAGGGTGTGCCTATGATCAAGCAGCTTGTTCGCACCGGCATCCTTGCCGTTACGGTTTTCGGAGGCCTGGCCGCATGTACATCACTGCGCGTCACGTCCGATGTCAACAGGGCCGTGGGCTCGGTTCAATGCCACACGTTCGCGTGGGCGGGAGCCTTCAAGGGCGATAGCCCTATGCGCGATGGCATAGCCAACCCCGTGAACGAGGCCCGCCTACGCGGGGCCATTACCGCACACCTGGCGGCGGTCGGAGTCCAGCCGGTCGCGGCCGGCGGTCCGGCGGATTGCCTGGTGGGCTATGGAATCGGCGCCCGGACCTCCATCGAAGGAGCTTATCCGGCCGGTTGGGGCTGGGGGTGGGGAGTCGGTTACGGCTATGGCTGGCGACACGGCCCCTATGGCTACTGGGGCTGGGATGAGCCCTACGTCTACCACGAAGGCATCATTGCGGTGGACCTGTATGACGGCCGCAGCAAACAGCCCATCTGGCACGCCTCGGCCAACCAGAGCCTGCGCGGCGCGGTCGGCGCGGAAGCGGAGAAGAGAATCGACACGGCGGTGGCGGCAATCTTCACCAAGTACCCGCACTAGCGCGACGCCAACTGCCACTGCAGGGAGTCGGTGACCTGCGCGGTGCCGAAGGTTGCGGTCGCGCGCAGGTCATTTTGTCCGGGTCTCAGGTGGACGCTGCGCCAGATGCAGATCCCCTGCTCACAGCGCGTCGTGCCTTGGTCCACCCCGTTGAGACTCAATTGAGCTTGGGCGGCGTTGCTGTAGGCTTTGACATCGAGCACGGCGCGCACCCGGTCGGTGTGACGCCTTCCCACGAGATGTAGGGTCGGCTGCGGGCTCCAGTTCGCACGGTAGAAATAGAAGGCATCCTTGGCCACCGTGCGATCATAAGTGACCATGCCTTTGTCGTTGATATCGGTCTGGTCGCCTTCCTTGCGGGAATCGCTCGAGAAATCAAACATGTTCCAGATGAATACGCCCCACAGGTAAGGGCGCGTCCGCAACGTATTCCACGACGCCTCGTGGTAGAGGTTCTGATACTCCTCCGGGTGCGGCCGGCCGTGCGCGTCGATCGGCCCGGCGGCGGGATCCTCGCTATGTTGGGTGAGCGCGGCGCCGGCGCCGTATTCGGATATCGCGATGGGGACATTCGGGTGTCGCTCGTGTGCCGCATCCAGCATGGGGCCGAAGTCGGCGAAGGTGCCGGTGTACCAGCCGAAATAGCGGTTGTATCCCACGACGTCGGTGATGCCGACGTCGCTGTCATGAGGAGGCGCCGCTTCGCAGCAATCGGCGAGTGTCGTGAACCGTCCCGGGTCTTCGGCCTTTGCCAGGCGGTTGAGAGACTCCAGTAACGCGCGCGCTTTGGCCGGTCCGCTCGCCTGTTTCTGCCGCAGGTCGACCTCGTTCGCGATGGACCAGACGGCGATCGAGGGATGATTGAAGTTCTGCCGGATCAACTCCAGGAGCTGTTGTGCAGCGTTGGCTGAGAATGCCTCGTTCGCGGGCGTACCGTCGAACGACACCTGGTTCACCAGGGGGATCTCCGCCCAGGCGATGATGCCGCGCTCGTCCGCGAGCTCATACGAGCGCTGATCGTGTTGGTAGTGCGCGAGGCGCACGGCGTTGCCGCCCATGTCGATGAGGTAATCGAAGTCCTGCTCCTGGTCGGCGGCGCTGATGGCCCAGCCCTTCACCGGACGGTCCTGGTGCATGGACGCGCCGTGCAGGAAGACGTGCTCGCCATTCAGGAAGAAGCCCTTGTTGGGATCGAAGGCCAGGGTGCGCAGGCCCAGGGGTTGGGTGACGCTGTCGAGGACGGTGCCATTGCCGGCGCGAAGGGTAACGACGGCGCGGTAGAGATATGGATCCCTGGTGCCCTGCCATAGATGGGGCTTGGGCATCTCGAGAGTAGCCACGACGGCGGGCTGGGCGTCCTGACGCGCGCCACCCTTTCTAGGCGGCAGTCTCGCATGACTCGTGACGGAGGCGACCACTTTGCCACCGGCGTCCTCGATTTTCGCCTCAACCTGCACGGTGGCCGGCTTCGCGCCGTCATTGGCCAGCCGGCTGGTCACTTGCACGACCGCCATCTCCGGTGTGATCGACGTGGCCCGCGCATAGACACCGGGGCCGCCATAATCCAACATGTCGACGTGCACCGGGTCGGTCACGACCAGGGACACGTTCCGGTAGATCCCCCCGAACACAAAAAAGTCACCCGACAACGGGATGACATTTTCGGTCGTCGCCCCGGGCTGCGGCCGACTGTTGTCCGCTTTCACGGCCAGCAGATTTTCACCCCCGGCGGGCGCCATGGCCGCTGTCGCGTCGAAGCGGAAGCGCGCGAATGCGCCGGCGTGCTTCCCCAGGTAGCGCCCGTTCAACCAGACATCGGCGATCGTGCCTACGCCATCGAATTGCAGGAAGTAACGCTTCCCACGGGCGGCGGTCGCGGGCGTGGCAAACTTCAAGCGGTACCAGCCGACACCTTGCACGGTGTTCGCTAGCGGCGAACGCTCGGTGCCCGCATTGCCGAGGCGATTCCATGTATGAGGCACGTCGACCGTGGCCCAACCCGCGGCGTCGAACGTGTTGCTTTCAACCCCGGCCAGCTCCGCCGACTGTTTGAACTGCCAGCCGCGGTCGAGGCTTACCGACGTGCGCGCCGCCTGCGCCGGCGCGCTGCCGGGCAAGGCGATGGAAACAATCGCGGTCACGACCAGGGCTGCCGCGGTGGTCATCGGACTCTCCTACCAATTCGTCATCGTGCCATCTTCCAGGCGATTCACCGGGAGATAGGCGCGTTGGTAGGGATACTTCGCGGCCAGGACCTCGTCGAGATCGACGCCCAGCCCCGGCTCATTTCCAGGGTGAAGTGAGCCGTTCGAGAACGTGTACGCGTGTGGAAACACGGCATCCGTTTCCGGCGTATGCCGCATATATTCCTGCAGCCCGAAGTTGGGTATCGACAGGTCGAAGTGCAACGCCGCCGCCATGCACACGGGTGAGAGATCCGTCGCGCCATGACACCCGGTTCTAACATTGTAAAGATCGGCGAGACTGGCAATTCTGCGCAGGTGGGTAATGCCACCGGCATGGACCACAGTCGCACGGATGTAGTCGACGAGTTGCTCCTGGATGAGCTGCCGGCAGTCCCAGATGGTGTTGAACACTTCACCGACCGCGAGCGGCGTGGTCGTGTGCTGGCGGATAATTCTGAAAGAATCCTGATTGTCCGCCGCCACCGTGTCCTCCAGCCAGAACAGCCGATACGGCTCCAGGTCCTTACCCAACCGCGCGGCCTCGATCGGCGTCAGCCGGTGGTGCGTGTCGTGCAGGAGATCGACATCCCATCCCAACGCCTCGCGCGCAGCCGCGAACAGATTCGGAACCGAAGCCATGTATTTCGGCGTCGACCAGACATTCTCGGTCGGCAGCGCTCCATCGGCCGGCTCGTAATACATCTTGTCGCGAGAGACACCGTAGGTCGACGCCAGACCCGGGATTCCCGCCTGGAGTCGGATGGCCGTGTAACCGAGATCCCGATAGCGCCGCGCCTCGGCGATCGTCTCCTCGATCGTCTGGCCATTCGCATGACCGTAAACACGCACACCGGTGCGACAGGCACCCCCCAACAATTGATAGAGGGGCAATCCGGCAGCCTTGGCCTTCAGGTCCCAGAGCGCCATGTCGACCGCGGCGATCGCGCTCATCGTGACCGGCCCCCGCCGCCAATAGGCGCCGCGGTAAAGGAACTGCCAGATGTCCTCGACCTGGTGAGCGTCGCGGCCAATCAGAATCGGGATCACGTGGTCGTTGAGGTAGCTGGCCACGGCCAGCTCGCGACCGTTCAGTGTGGCATCGCCCAGCCCATAACTGCCGTCAGCGGTCTCGACCTTCAGCGTCACGAAGTTGCGGCCCGGGCACGTCACGATCACGCGCGCAGCGCTGATCGGCAGGAATTGCGTCTTTGTCATGGTAAGGCCACTTCACCGCATTCGCCGCTCCGGAGTCAAGTGGTCTGGCCAGTTCCCGGACCGCGTTTCAGACTGACAGGCGCCGCGTGTACTCGTGGCGCTTGCTGACGGCTTTCTTGCGCGCGTTGGCCACCGCCTCGGTTTCGGTAGCGATCAACAGGCCGTCAATGACGCGAGCCAGGTGATCCCGCATGGCATTGCGGGCCGCCTGCGGATCGCGCCGCTTCAGGGCGGCGAAGATACGACGGTGCTCGCCGATGCGGGGCTGGATACCCACACTGCGCGCCCGTTCCAACATGTGGCGGCACAGGGGCGACTTGTAACGGATGTCCCAGAGGTTCTCGATGACCGTCGTGATCGCCGTGTTACGTGTCGCGCGCGCGATAGCGACGTGGAAGCGGCGATCGGCCATCTCCCCGGTCTGCTTGCGGTGGTTTTCCTTGATCATATCCGCAATGATGGTTTCGAGCTCCGCGAGCTGCTCGTCCGTGATGGTGGTTGCCGCCAGCGCGGCCGCCTCCCCTTCGAACAACCGCCGGGCCTCGGTGAGCTCGAAAGCGCCGATGTCGAGATCGTCCGCTCCTATCTGCGCCGGTGGATGCTCGGTGATGTAAATCCCCGAGCCATGGCGCGACTCCACGAGTCCGCGGATCTCCAGCGCGATCATCGCTTCCCGCACAGTCGGGCGGCTCACTTTGTAGGCGGCAGCGAGATCACGCTCCGAGGGCAGGCGCGCTCCGGGCTGGTAGTCGCCCGCTTTGATGGCCGTCATGATGGCATCGGCGACTTGCCGGTACAGTTTGCGGGTGTCGACGGGAGTGGTCATCGCGGTCGATCTTGACCGCTTCCATGCCGGACCGCAATGTGGTCCGACCACTTCGCGCCTAACGCTTAGGCTCCCCCGAGCCGCGGGACAGGACTTGCCCGAGTGTGTCGTACTCACTCGCGATCTGTTGCTGCACATAGCCATGCAACATGAAGGTCAGGCGCTCATCGAGCCCCTCGAACGCCAGTCCATAGAAAGCGATACCGGGGTGGCGGGTGTCCACCACCCCGTAAACTACGGCGACCCTGGCCTTCAGACGCAGCTCCTCCGGCCGGCCGAGCACCTCGAGGCTCACGCCGAGCTCCAGGGGGTGACCCACATCCAACACCAGGTTCCTGTCCACCGCGACCCGGGCACCGCCGACACTCAGATCGACCACCGATGCGAAGTGGCTGGCGGGTGTCATGAGCGTCGCCTGCAGGCTGACCAGGGCGCGCGGCAGCTGGCGGATGAGGCGTTTTTCGATGACCTCGGGCACCAGGATGTGCAGGTAGGGGTATGGATCGAAGGCGACCTTGAGAATCGCGCCACGGAAGCGGAATACGCTCGTGGAGCTGAACATGCGGCAGAACCAGACCTGCCCCTTCGAGATCGCCGCCAGGCCCTTGTCGGCCCGGGACGGTGCGGTCATGACCAGGCCGCGATTCTCCTGCGAAACCCCGATCACCCAACACAGGTAACTCTCGCCGGTCTCGCGGGGCGCGAGCTTCACGCCGCAGCGGGCGCGCTGTGAGATGTTGGAGTAGTCGCGATTGAGGGCGGTCAGCGGATCGACCGGGTCGGCCTCCAGGGCTTCTTCGATGACGGTGCGGTCTGCCGCGTCGGGGTGCTCGGCCTTGTAGTACTCACCTTGCTCGAGCAGCCGCTCGAGGCTGCGCGCGGACTCGACGACATGCCCCTGGGCGAGCAGCAGCTTGCGCTGCGAGTCATAAATAGAAAATGGCAGCGACTTGCCGATGGTAATCCAGCGCTTGTCCACCAGTTTCTTGAAGTCCGTCATCGGGAATCCCTCTGTGCCCGTTCTATCGGCGCACCACCGCAATGCACGAGGGCGGTTTCCCGGAAATGTGCGTCGCAGCACACTGTCTTAGGACCTAGGGCTGACCTAAGGCCCGGACAGATCAGAACTCGATGCAGATTTTGCCGAAGTGTTGTCCGGTCTCCTCGTACCGGAAAGCGTCCGCGAGGCCCTCCAGCGGGAAACTCCGATCGATGATCGGTTTCACGCCATTGGTCTCGAGAGCACGCACCAGGTCCTGCTGCTGGCGGCGGCTGCCGACGACCAGGCCCTGCAGCCGGGCCTGCTTGATCATCAGGAGGGTCAGCGGCAGATCGCCGCTCTGCGGCGTCAGGGTGCCGATCAGGTGGATCCGACCGGCGGTGCGGACGGCCACGATCGACTGCGGCAGCGTGCCGGGCCCGCCCGTCTCCACCACGTGGTCCACTCCCTGACCGCCTGTCAGTTGCCTGACGGTGCCGCCCCACTCCGGGTCCTTCTTGTAGTTGATGGTGTGGGTCGCCCCGAGGGCCCGCAAGCGCTCGAGCTTCTTATCCGAAGACGAGGTTGCAATGACCTTGGCGCCCATCAGCTTCGCGATCTGCAATGCGAAAATCGAGACGCCGCCCGTGCCCAGCACCAGCACGGTGTCGCCAGCCTTGATGCCACCCTCGACCACCAGGGCGCGCCACGCGGTAAGCCCGGCGGTGGTGAGTGTCGCCGCCTCGGCATGAGAAAAGCCCTGCGGCGCCTTGGTAAACCAGGTTGCCGGGGTAACCACCACCTCGCGCGCGTAGCCGTCCAGACCGTCACCCGGCGTCTTCGAAAAATCAGCGATGGTCGGGGGACCGTCCTGCCATAGGGGAAAGAAACCTGACACCACGCGGTCGCCAGCACAGAACTCGGTCACTCCGGCACCGATGGCCTCGACGACACCCGCGCCATCGGACATAGGGATGCGTCCGTCCGGGGACGGTAGCCAGCCACGCACCACCGCGTAGTCGTGAAAGTTGACCGAGCTGGCGTGTAAGCGGACGCGGATCTCGCCCGCCGCGGGCGCTCCGGGCTCTGGCATGTCCACGACTTTGAGGCGCTCCAAGCCACCGGGAGCCCCTAGGGTTACCGCCTTCATTGTTTCTCTCCTGCGCAGCTGCGCATGGAGTGTAAACGAGATCCTTTTGTGACGCCGTTCCCGGTTGCGCCTGCGGGGCGTCAACTTCGCGATTTCCCTGCCGATTAGCGCACGGTTCCGGCATTGCCCGGGGCGCATCATGGAATTCGACCGGGGGGTCGAGAAATGTTGTTGGGTCTCTTGTCGGTTGTCATCGTCGCCGCGATAGCTTTAGCGACGTTGGTGCTCACGCACCGACGTGCTGGTACCCCCGTGCGCACGGTGGCCGCCGAGAAAAAAGAATCCGTCTTCGCCAACCCTGGCGCATCGGCTCCACGGACGACCGCTGCTGCGCCCGCGGCCGCCCCTGCTGATGCACCTGCACCGCCTGTCGAGCCCCTGCAGGAAGTCGTCCCTCTCAGCAGCGAGGACGTCTTCTTACGCCTGCACCAACTGTCGTTTGGCCAGGGAGCCAATGGCGCGGTCCCGCCGCCCAATCACGCGGAAGTGATCTCTGCAACGGCAGACATCCTGCAGAGCGCGGCAACGGAAGACAAATACTCTCCGCGCCGCCCGAGCCTCCTGCCGCAGCTGTTGCGCGCGGTAAACGACGAAGACGTCTCCCGCAGGGAGTTGGTCAAGATCATCTCGAAGGATCCCTCCCTCGTGGGCAACCTTCTGAAGATGGCCAACAGCCCCTTCTACCGGACCAGCGCCCAGGCGATCGAGAGCATCGATCGCGCGGTCGTCATATTAGGCAATGACGGCATCCGCTCGCTCATCGCGGCCGCCCTGGCGCAACCGATTTTCCAGATCCGCGGCGGCGCCTTTCCGAAATTCCCGGAAATCGCCTGGCAACATACTTTCCGGACCGCGAGTGCGACGGTCACGCACACGGCCATTGTCGAGAAGTCCGATCCCTTCGCCGCGCAGCTGCTCGGCCTGGTGGCCGGAATGGCGGGCATCGTCGTGTTTCGCGTCGCGCTCGATCAGTACGAGGCGCGCCCGAAACTGACTCCGCATCCCGCCGTCATGGCCACGCTGCTCGATATGCAGTCTGTGCCGGTTGCGAAACGGATCTCCGCGAGTTGGGGATTGTCGGACCGCATCATGGCCGCCCTGGACGATCAGACGACGGCCGTGGCGGCCGACCGGCAAACCGCCATGGGCCGCTCTCTGTCGTTCGGACGGCTCGCGAGCGCGCTCGCCGTGCTTTACACCAACAAAGCCCTCGACGACGTGACGGCGCAGATATCGATGCCGATCGGGGGCATGCCCGCGACCGAGCTACAACGCCTCTGGACGCGCCTGAGCTCCGAAGAGGAAGCAGCGCCCCGCCAGAAGCCCCGGAACGCTGCGGCCCGTTAAAGAGGCCCACAGCGCGCCCGCGCGGCCTACTTCATGGCGTTCAGCACGAACGCCTGGATGTCGGCCATCTCCTCGATGAGTTTGGCTGTCGGCTTCCCCGACCCGTGCCCGGCCCGCGTCTCGACACGCAGCAGGATCGGCTTGCCGTTGGGGTCGGCCCGCTGCATGGCGGCCGTGAACTTGAAGCTGTGCGCCGGGTAGACACGGTCGTCGTGATCGCCGGTAGTAACCAACGTGGCCGGGTAGTTCACCCCGGTTTTCACATTCTGCAGGGGTGAGTAGGCCAGCAGGGCTTTGAACTCCGCGGGATTGTCGACGCTGCCGTAGTCCGACTCCCAGCCCTTGCCCACCGTGAATTCGCGGAAGCGCAACATGTCCATGACACCCACTTGGGGTACCGCGGCGGCGAACAGGTCGGGACGCTGCTCTTCGGTGGCACCAACCAACAGGCCACCGTTAGAGCGACCCCAGATCGCCAGGCGCTGCGGACGCGTCCAGTGTTGCCCGATGAGGTATTCGGCCGCCCCGATGAAGTCATCGAACACATTCTGCTTGTGGACTTTCATTCCACCTTCGTGCCACGCGCGTCCGTACTCGCCGCCGCCGCGCAGATTCGCCATGGCGTACACGCCGCCCGCCTCCACCCAGCCTGCAACGGCCGGGGAGAATCCCGGCTCCACGGAGATGTTGAAGCCGCCGTAGCCATACAGGAGCGTGCGATTGTTGCCGTCGAGCTTCGTGCCCTTGCGCGCGACGATATAGAGCGACACGCGTGTGCCGTCCTTGCTCGGATAGAACACCTGCTGCGTCGCGTAGCTGTTGGGATCGAAGCCCGCCAGCTTGGGCGTCTTCCACAAGGTGCTGGCGCCGGTGCCGAGATCGAGACGATAGACGCTCGGCGGCGAGGTAAAGCTGCTGAAACTGTAGAACGTCTCGTGATCCCCCGGACGCCCCTGGAAACCACTTGCCTGGCCGAGGCCGGCGAGCTGCACCTCGCCGATGGCCTTGCCATCGGGGCTATAGCGACGCACGGCGCTGTGCGCGTCGTGCAGATATTGCGTCACCAACTGCCCGCCGACGAGAGTTGCGGTATCCAACGTGTCGGCTGATTCCGGCACCACCGTCCGCCAGTGTGCCGGGTCGGGCTTCGCCAGGTCGATCGCGACAATCTTGTAGCGCGGCGCGCCGTCGTCAGTCTGAACATACAGCGTCGAGCCGATGTTGCCGATGAAGGTGAAGACGGCGGTGGGCTGCGGAATGACCGGTTGGATCGGCGCCCCGCTGGCCGACAGGTCCTGCACCAACAGGGTGTTCTGCACCTCATCGCCGTGATTGGCCTGGATAACCAGGTAGCGTCCGTCATCACTCACCACGCCGCCGACGAACCAATCCGGGTCGTCGCTGCGCGTGTAGACGAGCTGGTCCTCGCTTTGCGGGGTGCCGAGCTTGTGGAAGAAGAGCTTCTCGTACTGGTTGGCCGCTTTCAGGAGGTCACCGTCCTTCGGGGCATCATACGAGGTGTAGTAAAAGCCGGTAGCATCCTTGCGCCACGTGCCGCCGCCGGCCTTCGACCAGTGAATCTCGTCGGGAAGGTCGGCACCGGTAGCCACGTTGCGCACGTGCCAGATCTGCCAATCCGACCCCGCATCCGACAGCGCATAAGCAAACAGGCGGCCATCATCGCTGATCGCCGTCTCGCGCAAGGCAACCGTGCCGTCCTGCGACAGCGTGTTGGGATCCAGCAGGACATGCCCTGGAGTGCCGGGATCGGTCGTGGCGAAAATGACCGATTGGTTCTGCAGGCCATCGTTGTGGGTATAGAACCAGTAGTGACCGTGGTGCTCCGGAGAGCTCCAACGCTCGAAGTTCCAGATCTGCCGCAGTCGCTCGACGATGGCCTCGCGACCGGGAATCGCATCGAGGTAGTCGTGACTGAGCTTGCCTTCGGCTTCGACCCACGCACGCGTCGCCGGTGAGTCGATATCCTCCATCCACCGGTACGGGTCGGGTACCTTCACTCCGTGATAATCCGTAATCACCGGGTCACGGGTGGCCGCCGGATAGGACAGTGGATGTCCCGTCGTGGCGAGCGCGACGGTCGCAAACAGCGAGACGAGTAAGTAACGTGTGAGCATGCGGTCTCCTTCCTGCCGCAAGAGCTAGAGCCGCCATTCTACGGCCATCAGGAGCTTGCCTGACCAATGCTCGAATAGTGGCGCGGGAAGACGCTGGCGAACGTCGTTCCCCGACCGAGATTCTGAGCGATGCGGCGCACCTTGACCGCGTCCCCGTCGACGACGAGCGCGCCCGGGGCTGCGAACTTCAGCGACAACCGCCGACTGGCGGCCAGGGGCTGGAGGGACTCGCACAGCCCGCCGAGTTCCGTGCTGACATCGAAAGCGGTCACGTTGAGTTGCTCGCGACCCGCCTCGAGGCGCGCCAACTCGCGCCCCCCAGGCAAGCTTGGGCGTCAGCGACGGACCCAATGCCCCTCATGCAGGTGCCAACCGTCGCGACCATGAACCCAACGATGCGACTCCCAACGATAGCCCGGATGCGGCGCGTCCCAGTGACCACCAACCCAGACATGACGGCCGCCCACCCAATTCCAGTACCCACCGATCCAGACGTATCCAGGAGTCGGTGCCACTCCGTAGGTTTCCACCACGGGCGCCGGCGGAGCAACCGCAACAGTGGGTCCGACATAGTATCCGCGGGCCGGATAGACTACGCAGGCGCTCAGGGCCGCCGACAGGGCGGTCACGATCGCCGCATTTCGTACCAGAACGCGCACGTTGCGCATAATTTTCCTCACCAGGTTCCAAGGGCATTCGCCCGCCATCGGGGGCGGTTTCAAGTATAAGAACGCACCAGGCGGCCGCTGGTGCACAGGTCGCGGTTCGTGGAGGTCCTGCCTCGAGATGCGGATACTGCGGGAAAGCGACTATGTCACGGTCCCTTGGAAAAACGGGCGCGGACTCACCCGGGAGATTCTCAAGGTCCCCACTGACGCGGACGCCTTCGACTGGCGCCTGAGTCTGGCCACCATTGCGGCGCCCGGGCCCTTCTCCGCCTTTGACGGCTATGACCGGACGTTGGCACTGGTGCGCGGCGCGGGTGTCGAGCTGGATTTCGGCCCGCATGGCCAGGTGAGTCTGCGCGCCCCGGGCCAGTTGGTGCAGTTTGACGGTGCCTGGCCAACCCATGGCACGCTGATCGACGGCCCCTCCACCGATCTCAACCTGATCGTGGCCAGGGAGCGTGCCGAATCCGAGGTGCACGTGCTGCAGCTGACGACACCGGAGCCCGGAAGACCCACGGGCCAGCTCATCCGGACGTCAGGGTGGGAAGAGACTCTGGTCTGTTGCCTCGCCGGGGTCGCCCGGATCGCGAACGCCGCCGATGAGCTCGAGACGCTGTCCAGTGTCGATGTGGCCCGTTGCGATCCACGGGACGGAGTCATGATCTGCGCGCCGCAGGGCCCGGATCCCGCGTTGTTGTTGGTCGCCTCGCTGCAGCGGCGCGACCTGGTCACTTTGCGAGGGCGCCGCGTAAGCGGGGCACCTCCAGCAGTGACTTGACTAACGAGAACGCCTCCGCGGCTGGCATGGGAGCGGCGATGAGGTATCCCTGGATGGTGCTGCAATGTTCCTGGGCGAGGAATTGGCGTTGAGCCTGGGTCTCCACGCCCTCGGCAACAACCTCCAGGCCCAAGGCCAGCCCTAGCGCAATAGCCGCGCGGCAGAGCGCGGCATCGTGCGGATCGGCGGCGCAATCCTCCACCAGTGAGCGATCGATCTTCACGCAATCCACGTTCAACAGTTTCAAACGCGCCAGCGATGAGTGCCCGGTACCGAAATCATCGACCGACAGGCACACGCCGAGTGCCCTGAGGCGGGCCAGGTGCCGCGCGGCCAACTCGGGCGAGCGCATCGCAACCGTCTCGGTGATCTCCAGCTCGAGCAGCTGCGAGGGCAGGCGCCAGCGCTCCAACGCATCGGCCACGCGCTCGGGTAACTCGTCGCGCGCAAACTGTATGGGTGAAAGGTTGACGGAGACGCGCAGGGGCTCACCGCCCCGGTCGAGCCACTCGCGCAGGTCCTGGCAGGCCCTCTCGAGCACCCACTGCCCGATCTCCTCGATCAGGCCGGTCTCCTCCGCGATCGGAATGAACAACCCCGGGGGCACCAGGCCGCGCGTTGGATGCCTCCAACGCAACAGGGCCTCCACTGCTGTCGGTCTCCCCGTGATGGTGTCGATGCGCGGCTGGTAGTAAAGCTCCACCTCGTTGCGCTCCAGGGCATCGCGCAATTCAACCTCCAGGAGAAGGCGGTCCGTGCCCGGGCGCATGTCATTCTGGAACAGGCAGGAGGAGTCGCCGCCATTGGCCTTGGCGGCATACATCGCCAGGTCGGCATGCTTCAACAGCGTCGAGCCGTCAGTACCGTCCTGTGGAAACCGACTGATGCCGATGCTGCAGGTGGCGTACACGGTCCGGTCGGACAGCCGGAAATTACCGCGCAACTGGCGCAACAGCTTCTGCACCGCCGGGGTAATCTGGCGCTCATCCGGCAGGTCGTCGAGGACGACCACGAATTCATCGCCACCCAGCCGGGCGACGACATCGCAGGAACGCACGGCGTACTTCAGTCGCCGGCCCACTTCCACGAGCAGCTCGTCGCCAACATCGTGACCGAGCGTATCGTTGACGTATTTGAACCTGTCGAGATCGATCATCAACAGCGCGAGCGAACCGTGCCGGCGCGCGCAGGTCTGCAACATCTCGTCCAACTTCGAACGCAGACCGAGACGATTCTCCAGGCCGGTCAGCGGGTCGTGATAGGCGAGGAAAGAGATGCGCTGCTCGGAGAGCTTTCCGGCGGTCACGTCGTGCACATAGCCGTGCCAGACAGTGCTGCCATCCTCGTAACGGCGCGGCACCGCTTCGGTGGTTGCCCAAGTGATGGCGCCGTCAGGACGGATCACGCGATGCTCTATCCTCCAGGGTTCGAGCGTTTCGGCCGAGCGCAGCATCGTCGCGCGGGTCCTCTCGACATCCTGCGGATGGGTGATCGACAACAGCGCCGAACCGTCACTCAGCAATACTTCCGGGGCCAGGCCGAAAACCGCGCGGGCGCCGGGGCTCACGTAGAGAAACTCCCCCTTGCCCTCCTTCGACAGCCGAAACTGGAAAATCATGCCCGGCACGTTGTCGGCGATGAGCGCCATCCGCTCGCTCACGATCCGGGTCTGTTCGTCCGCCAACTTGTGCTCGGTAACGTCGAACATCACGCAAAAAATACGTGACGGCAGACCATCCGGACCGCGCTCGAGGACACCGCCCGCGGACCAGACCCAACGCCACGAGCCATCCTGGGCGCGCAGCCGGCTGTTTCCCCGGAACCGGGTACGGGTGCCATCGAGCAACTCCTGGATGGCCCGGTCGCAAATCTCCAGGTCATCCGGATGACACAGCCCCCGCAGCCAGTTGACGTCGTGCCAGCAGTCATCGGGTGGGTAGCCGAGCATCGTCATGTAGACCGAGTTGGTCTCGACGAGATTGGTGCGGGCATCCCACTCCCAGGTGCCGATGTTGCCGCCCTGGATCATCATGTGCGCACGGTTCTCGTTACGCCTCAGGGCCTCGCGCTTGATGACTTCGCGGGTGATGTCGGCGTGAACGCAGACCCACCCCTTCACCGCGCCTTGGGCATCCAGAAGCGGACGCGCATCGGTATCGAGCCACCACTCGTGGCCGTCCTTGCTGCGCGCAGGGCATTCGAAGCGCAGGCCCCGTCCGGACTCGAAGCTTGCTCGCACGAGCTGCCGCGTCTCGGGGTCCGCCTTGTCGAAATGCAGCAGCTCACCGGGCATGCGACCGATGTACTCTTCACGGCTATAGCCGCTCATCTGGACGAACGCGTCGTTGGCCCAGACGATGCGCCGCCGGGAGTCGCTGAGTGTGACTCCATAACCGGTGACGTCGGCCAACATCGACAGCCACTGGCCGGCCGTCTCGGGCGTGATCTCACCGAGCGGCGGGGCAGCGTTTTCCTCTTTTTTTATCGTCAACAGGCGCCCCGTGTTCCATACGATTTCGAAGCTGCCTGAGTGTGGGGCCGCGCGCGATCGCGGTGCATGACGAAGTCGTCAAGATCGGTGCGACCTTCGTCACAGGACCGTATGACCGTTCTATCGGGACAACATAATGCGGGTTCGGGTGTGATGGGCTCTACATTCATGAAACCTGCGCGCGCAACAGATCGCTGAACGCGCCGACGTGATGGTCGACATCCCCGAAGGTGGCGTTGATCAGGGTCAGGCGCTTGAAGTAGTGACTGATCGGCAGCTGCGCCGACATGCCCATGCCGCCATGCAACTGCACGGCTTGTTGGCCGACGAAGCGGGCGGCTTTACCGACATAGGCTTTACCCGCCGACAAGGCACGACGCCGCTCCGCGCGATCGCGCTCCCGGCAGCGCCCCGTGGCGAGGTAGCTCATGGACCTCGCCTGCGTCGCCATGAGGAACATGTCGGCCATGCGATGTTGCAACACCTGGAATTGCCCGATGGCCTGGCCAAACTGCTTGCGCGTGTTGAGATAGTGCAACGTGCTCTCGTTGACGGCTTCCATCGCACCAACCGCTTCCGCGCAGAGGGCCGCGAGAGCGCAGTCGACAGCCTGTTCCAACGCCGAAAGCGCCACTCCGGGAGATCCGAGTCGCGCCGCGGTTGGCACCTTCACGTTCTCGAGCGTCATGTCAGCGGCGGAACGGCCGTCCTGGGTGCGATAATGCGTCAGGCTCAAACCCGCCGTTCCGGGTTCCACCAGGAACAACGACAGGCCTCCGGCCGAATCATCCCGCGCCGACACAATCAACAAGTCGGCGACCGGCGCATCGAGAATGACGGCTTTGCTGCCGCTCAGCAGGTAGCAGCCCTTGCCCCGGCTAGCCACGGTACTCACGTGGTCGAGAACATAGCGCGCTCCCGCCTCGTGATGCGCCAGCGCGACACGACAATCGCCTGTCGCGATTTTCGGCAACAACTGCGCGCGCTGCGCAACAGTTCCCTGGTCACGTATCAGGCCGCCTCCAATCACGACGGTGCTCATGAAAGGCTCGAGCACAAGGCTCCGCCCGAGCTCCTCCATCACGAGCATGATGTCGGTCGGGCCGCCGTAACCACCGACGTCCTCCGGCAGGCCCAGGCTGAAAATGCCCTGGTGGGCCAACAGGCGCCAGATGTCTGCACTGAAACCGTGCGGCGATTCGAGAATGGCCCTGCGCCGCTCGAAGGTGTACTCGCGCGCGAGCAGTCGTCGCACGGAGTCGCGCAACATCGCCTGGTCTTCACTGAATTCAAAATCCATGGCTGGTCACCTCCGTGGCACTCACAGACCCAAGATCCGCCGGGCAATGATGTTACGTTGGATCTCGTTGGAGCCGCTGTAGATCGTGGTTTTCCGTAAGTTGAAATACCTGGATGAGAAAGCAGGCCAGTCCTGCTCGGTTCCATCCGCCGCCCGCCACCCCACCTCCAGCGCCTCCGGGATGTAGGCCACAGCGTAATGGCCCACCGCCTGCATCATCAACTCGGAAAGTGTCTGCTGTATTTCGGCGCCACGGATTTTCAACACCGAGGACTCCGCACCCGGATCACGTCGCGCCGCCTCCGCCGACAACACGCGCATCACGGTGATCTCCAGTGCCAGCAGATCGATCTCCACCGCGGCGATGCGGTCGCGGAACCTCGTGTCCTCCAACAGGGGCCGGCCGCCGCTCAACTCGCGGGCCGCGAGCTGCTTGAGGCGGCTCAGCTCGCGCCTCGCCTGCCCGACCTGGGCGATGTTGACACGCTCATGTCCCAGAAGGTATTTGGCGTAGGTCCAACCTTTATTCTCCGCGCCGATGCGATTGCCAACGGGAACTTCGACATTATCGAAAAAAATGTCGTTGACCTCGTGCTCCCCGTCGATGAGCGGAATCGGCCGAACCGTTATACCTGGTGATTTCATATCAATGAGCAGGAACGAGATGCCTTCCTGTTGACGTGCCTGGCTGTCGGTGCGCACCAGGCAGAAGATCCAGTCGGCGAAGTGGCCGAGCGTGTTCCAGGTCTTCTGTCCGTTGACGATGTAGTGATCGCCCTGCCGTTGCGCGCGTGTCGTCAGCGAGGCGAGATCGGACCCGGCGCCCGGCTCGCTGTAGCCCTGACACCACGCGTGTTCCCCGGAGAGGATGCGCGGCAGGAAGTACTCCTGCTGCTCGCGACTACCGAATTGCATGATGACGGGTGCCACCATGCGCACGCCGAAGGGAATCAGCGGAGGCGCACCGGCACGAGCGCACTCCTCGTCGAAAATGTGTTGCTCCACGGCCGTCCAGCCAGGCCCTCCGAACTCGCGCGGCCAGGGAGGCGCGGACCAGCCCTTCGCATACAGAGTACGATGCCAGCTCATCAGGTCGTCGCGCGTCAACCGCTTCAGGCCGAGCACTTTCGTGCTCAGAGTCGCAGGCAGATGCTCGCGCAGGAATTCCTGCACCTCGGCACGGAAGCGCCGCTCACTCTCGGAGAATTCCAGGTTCACGCCGTTGCCTCGCTGTAACGTTCCGCTGTGCGAAATTGAGTTCTGTCCAGGTTGAATGCAGCCTAATGTGCGACCATGCCGACAGCAAGACTCTCCACGCGCGAGGCTCACTCATGTCCCTATTCGATGTCTCCGGCCACGTCGCCGTGATCACCGGCTCATCTCGCGGGATCGGCCGCGCAATAGCCGAGCGCCTCGCCGAACAGGGGGCGAAGGTCGCGATCTCCTCGCGCAAGGCTGATGCGTGCCAAGCCGTAGCCGATGCGATAAACACTGCTCGCGGTGCCGGGACTGCCATCTCCGTCCCAGCCAACATCTCCTCGAAGGATGAGCTGATCAACCTGGCGACGCGGACACGCGAGGCGTTTGGAAAGATCGATATCCTCGTCTGCAACGCCGCGACCAACGTGCACATGGGCCCCATGTCCACTCTCAAGGACGAGCAGTTGCGCAAGATCCTCGACAACAACATCCTGTCGAATCACTGGCTCATCCAGCTCGTGGCTCCGGAAATGATTGCGCGGCGCGATGGGGCCATCGTGATCGTCTCCTCCATCGGGGGACTACAGGGGTCGGCCATGTTGGGCGCGTACAGCCTGTCGAAGGCCGCGGACTTCCAGCTCGCGCGCAACCTGGCCGTGGAGCTCGGTCCACATAACATCCGGGTCAATTGCGTCGCGCCGGGAATCATCAAGACCGACTTCGCCCGCGCGTTGTGGCAGAACCCGAAGATCGCGCAGGCGAGCGAAGCAGCCACCCCGCTGCGTCGCCTGGGTGAGCCCGACGACGTGGCCGGTGCCGTCGTGTTTCTTTGCTCGCCCGCGGGGCGCTATATCACCGGTCAGAACCTGGTGATCGACGGCGGAGTGACCGTGGGTGGGCGGTAGGGCCTAGTGCGCCGCTCCTGCTGCCGCCGCGGGCGTCGCCTCACCAGGCATGGCGAGCCCACGGTATTCGATCAGCGGGCCGATGTCGGGATCATGACCGTAGAAGTTCTTGAACATGGCCTTCGGGTCCTCCGTCCGTCCGCGCGCGAGGATCTTGTCGCGGAGATAGTCGCCGTTGGCTCGCGTCAGGCCCCCGTGCTGATGCATCCACTGCCCCGTGTCGCGGGCTAACACTTCGCTCCACAGGTAGGCATAGTACCCGGCGGCATAGCCGCCAGCGAAAATATGCAGGAAGTAGTCCGAGTGATACCGCGGCTGCACGGCCGCGTAGTCAATCCCGTTCTTGCGCAGCGCTGCCGCTTCGAACGCCGGCACCTCCGCGGCAGTGGGCGCTTGCGCGGGGTTGATGAGATGCCACTCCTGGTCCACCAGCGCGGCCGCCAGGTACTCGGTGGTCGCATAGCCTTGGTTGAACTTCTGTGCGGTCAGCACCTTGTTCAACAGCTCTTGCGGCATGGGTGCGCCGGTCTGGTAGTGCTTGGCGAAATTCGCCAGCACGGCGGGCTCGCGCGCCCACATCTCGTTGTACTGCGACGGAAACTCCACGAAGTCCCGCGGCACGTTCGTCCCCGAGAGCAGCGGATAATGCACGTTCGAGAGCATGCCGTGGACCGCGTGACCGAACTCGTGGAATACCGTCGTGACCTCGTCGAAACTCAGCAATGCCGGGCGCCCGGGTTGCGGTTTCGGGATGTTGAGCGTGTTGGTTACGACGGGCTTGAGTCCGAACAGCCGGGACTGCCGCACCAGGTTGTCCATCCACGCGCCCCCGCGCTTGTTGTCGCGCGCGAAATAGTCGGCGAGGAACAGGGCCAGCGGCGTGCCATCGCGATCGAACACCTCGAACACGCGGACATCCGCCTGGTACACGGGCAGGTCCTTACGCTCCTTGAAGGTGAGGCCGTAGAGTTTGTTCGCGGCGTAAAACACGCCGTCATGGAGGACATGATCGAGTTCGAAATAAGGTGCGACCTGCGCCTCGTCGAAGTCGTAACGCGCTTTGCGCAGCGCTTCGGCGTAATAAGCCCAGTCCCACGGTTGCAACTTGAACGGCGCGGTGTGGTTGCGCGCGGCCTCGGCGTCGATGATCTTCTGCATCTGCGCGGCGTCGTGCTCGGCGCTCGACAGGGCCGCTGGCACGAGATGAGTCAGAATGTTGCGCACCGCGGTTGGCGTGGCTGCCGATTCGTCCTCCAACTGGTAGGCCGCATGATTCGGATAGCCCAGCAGCTGCGCGCGCTCGGCACGAAGCTTCACCATCTTCGCGATGATGGCGTTGTTGTCCGCCACGCCGCCATTGGAGCGCTCGATTGAGGCTTTATATATTCGTTCGCGTAACGCCCGGTTCTTCAGCCGCGCCAGGGGCGGCTGGTTGGTCGTGTTCTGCAACGTAATGAGGTATTTGCCGTTGAGACTGCGCTCCGCGGCCGCACGCTCGGCGGCGCCAATCTGCTCGGGCGACAGCCCGTCGAGCTCGGCCACGCTGTCGACGACGACCGCCCCCTCCTTGCTGGATTTCAACACGTTCTGTTTGAACTGGGTCATCAACGAGGCGATCGATTCGTTCAGGGCGCGTAACTGCGCCTTGTCCGCATCGGACAGCCGCGCTCCCGCCCTCACGAACATCACGTGGTAGCGCTCGAGAAGTTGCCGGGACTCGGGGTCGAGCTTCAGGGTCGCCCGCTTCTGGAACAGCGCATCGACCCGCGCGAACAGGGCGCTATCCAACAGGATCGCGTCCTCGTGCGCCGTGAGCTTCGGGCTCATGTCCGTGTCGATCTTGTCCATCTCGGGATCGCTATTGGAGGCGTTGAGATTGGAGAACACGGTATTGACCCGCTCGAGCAGCTGCCCGGAGCGCTCCAGCGCAACGATTGTGTTGTCAAAGGTTGCCGGAGCAGGGTCATGCGCGATGGTCTCGACTTCCTTGCGATGCTCCCGCATCCCCGCTTCGAAGGCCGGCACGTAATCTGCGTCCTTGATTTTGTCAAAGGGCGGCAGTCGGTACGGGAGGGTACTGGGGTGCCAAAAAGGATTGTCGGCCATGGGATTCGTTCCTCTATTCGTGGAGGCTGCGGTTCCTTGCAGCGCAACTGTGGTCGGTGCCAGGGCCGGTCCCGCGGCCCAGAGCACCGGTAATAGCGGGATCATTGCGTCCCCTTCCTTGCTCGAAACCCCGTATTCTCCCAGACTGGCCCGCATCGGTACACTACACCCTCAAGCTGGCCGCTCACCGCGGCCGCACCCACCTGGACAAAATTGCCTGGACAAATTAAACATGGCCATCCAAGAAAATTCGGTCGTGACCTTTCACTACACGCTCAAAGACGATGCAGGAGAAGTCATCGACAGCTCGAGCTCAGGAGAGCCGCTCGCCTATCTGCACGGGCACGGCAACATCGTGTCCGGCCTGGAGCGCGAATTGACCGGGAAGAACGCTGGCGACAAGTTGAGCGTGAAAGTCACGCCGGCCGATGGCTACGGGGAATTTAACAAGGACCTCATCCAGAAGGTGCCGCGCCGTGCCCTGAAGGGCATCAAGAACCTCAACGTCGGGATGCGCCTGCATGCCCAGACGGAGCACGGCCCGCAGGCCGTCACGGTTACGCAGATCATGGGCGACATGGTGACGCTCGACGGCAACCATCCGCTGGCGGGCAAGAACCTGAACTTCGACATCGAGATCACCGAGGTTCGCGAGGCGACGCAGGAAGAGCTCGAGCACGGGCATGTGCACGGCCCTGGCGACCACCACCATCACTGAAGTGCACAGCGTGCGTCGTAACCTGAGAGCGAGGCGCGGGCCGATTGCGCCACGCGCAGCGTCGGCCGCCGCCATCTGTACTGCCTTTCCGTAGGCGAATCTGCGCCTACGTCTTCTCGTGGGTGGCACTTAAAGTGCCCCCATGAAAATCGCAAAGCCCCTCCTCTTGGTTTCGACACCCCTCGGTGTCGCGTGGGGCCTGCTGGAAGCCTATCGGCTCGCCGGCGGCCTCGTCATCCTCATGGCCGCCATGATCGGGACCCTGGCTGCAGCGGCCGGCACGGTCGTCGCCGCCATCCGGCGCGAGCGAGCCGCCGAGGTGCGCGCGCGTTCACCCGTTTCGACTGTCAGGTAAGGTTACCTATCATGGACATCATCAAGGTTCTGATCATCGTGGTGCTCGGCATGATTGTCGCGAGCCTCGGCAAGGCGATGTTCCACTTGTCGTCGGGTCCGGAGGACTCGGCCAAAACGGTACAAGCCCTCACCTTTCGTATCGGCCTGTCGATCGCGCTCTTCGTACTGCTCTTCATTGCCTGGTACGCGGGTGGGATCACTCCGCACAGCGGACCTTAGGAGCCTGTCTGGCTAATGCTCGCCTACTGCGGCCGCCCCTCAGCGGCATCTTTCGGCGATCGTTACCCTTACATAGTACCGGGCTACGCCCGGTAACGATCGCCCCTGGTCTTCATAAGACT
>Ga0070665_100001155_pt1 | contig 32424 bp, 30 predicted proteins | sample KBSS13metaG_FD_65862 | JGI IMG/M metagenome (GOLD analysis project Ga0070665, IMG submission 65862) | Switchgrass rhizosphere microbial communities from Kellogg Biological Station, Michigan, USA - KBS S1-3 metaG | ecosystem: Host-associated > Plants > Roots > Rhizosphere > Soil ... | reverse complement strand
CCGGCAGCGTGACCCCGGCGAAGGGATCGGTGATGTGCGGCCCCGACGCGTAGTCCGGGGTGGCCTTGGCCTGCGACAGTCCGCTGACCGTGCCTGAGATCGTGATCGAGTTCGTCGCCGTCCACGCGCTCTGCGGTCCGGTGGAGACGTTGCCGTCGACATAGATGTCACCGCCGGTGACGGTGAAGTCCGTGTTGTTCGTGTTGACGTTGCCGAGCACGCACAGTGCGCAGATCCCGCCTCCCACGCTGTACGCCGCAGCCGCACTGCCAGCCGTGGTGATGGTGCCGGAGCCCCCCAAGAGCTGACCGAACGGGGAGCCGGACTTGCCCGAAGCCGAGTAGGTCACCTGCACACCGGTGCCACTGCACTTCACGTCGGTGATCGTGCCGTCAGCAGCGGTGCCCTCCGGGTAGTTCTGGGTGAACAGAGAGTCGGCCTGCTTCTCCGCCTGGGCGAGCACGTTCGCGTTGGCAGCGCTGGGGTTCTTCGGGTCATTGCCCGGAACCGTGCACAGGCCCTGGTAGTTGTCCTTGTAGTACTTGTCCGCAGCCAACGACGCAGCATCGGACGCCGACGAGAGCTGTCGCTTGGTCGCGTACGCCATGCCGAAGTCGACGGTGAAGGCGCTGATCCCCAACAGCACGAGGGACAGCAGGCCCACGATGATCGCAAAGGCACCTCGCTGGTCGCGCCGTCGGCCACGACGCCTCAGGAGAACTCGCATCGGTACACGCCCTCTCCCTTGAGCTGACTCGGCGCCGGGACGAACGGCACGATGGGATCGGTGGCGTAGGTCAGCGTCACGTAGATGTTGGTCCCGACCGGCTGTGACTTGCAGGGCTGCGTGGTGCCGCCACCACCGCAGACCGCGGTCGCGGCGACATCGCTGGTGCCGCGTTTGATCGCGACCGACGCCGCGCTCCCCTTCATGCCCATGGTCCCGGCGGCGTCGTGCGACAGCGCGATGATCTGGTCGCACGTCGTGCCTTCGATGACACCGGACCGTGCGGCCTGGCGCGCGGCGTTGCTCAGACTCAGGGACTGCGCGAAGACCATCCCGTAGACGATGATCCCGAAGACGATCAGCAGCAGGAACGGCACCACGAGGGCGAACTCGACGGCCGATGCGCCGCGCTGGTCACGCTTCTGACTCGAGACTCTCAGCCGGAGAGACATGCGTTGGTCCCCCGCCCGTCGCCAGGACTGAGGTCACCGGAGCGGGAGGGAAAGACCATGGATGAAGGGGTGTCGATCGGGTCACGCCTTGCCCCGTGAGAGAGGCGTGACCCGACCGACGAGGGATTCAGGAGGCGCAGTCTCGGCGATGCAGCGCGCGCGAGCGACACGCAGGGTGCGACAACCCTGCGGCCACGATGTGTGCCGGTCGACGAGGGGACGGGTGCTGGACGTACCCGGCCTTGCCGATCCGTTCCCGCGAACGGACGCATCTCGATCAAGACTCCTTGTGTCGTACTCGCGCCCGGAGGCGCGTTGCAGCCCTCACTGCAAGCGCAGCCCTCACTGCGCTGAGACGACACTAAAGGTCCCACCCGCGCGATGTCGCGCCTGAGCGGGATCTTTTGCTCTGTACGACGAAGATCTGACCCTTCGATGACGGAGAACCACCCACTGGGGCCAGTGGATCGGACCGATCGGCCGCTGGTCTATACCAGACCGCGCTGCAGGGGCGGCCGATCGTTGCCACGAGCAGGCAAACAGCAAAACCTCCGACGGCCCTTGCGTTTTTGCCGTCGTTCGTCTTCCCCGCTTCAAGGGGCACTGTCACCTTCACACCGGGGGAAGGAATCGTCATGACCAGATTTCGGGATGACCGGGGGGTCGTCGCAGTCGAGGCAGCGTTGCTCACGCCGCTGCTCGTCTTGGTGCTGTTCGGGATCATCGAGATGTCGCTGTTCATGCGCGACGTCGTCTCGGTGTCCAGCGCCACTCACGTGGGGGCACGGACCGCCTCGGTCTCGGCCGGTGCCGGACCGGGGACCTGTGAGGCGAGCGCGAACCCGCCGCCGTGCAGCCCGGCCGGCGTGCCGGCCCTGGCACAGGCGGCCGCGGACGCCATCCAGCGGGGCGGTACGGCGATCCCGCAGAGCCAGATCAAGTGGATCATCGTCTACAACGCCAACAGCGCAGGCTTCCCGATGCCCGAAGGCAACACCAGCGCCGCCTGCACGAGCGAGTGCGTCAAGTACGTCTGGGACGCCGGGCTCAGCAAGTTCCGCTACGCGTCCGGGAGCTGGAACTCGGCCTCGATCAACGCGTGCATCAACGACCCCGGTCGGATGGCGGTCGGCGTCATCATGAACGCCACCCACCCGTGGATCACCGGCCTGTTCGGGAACGGCGTGGGCGTCCAGGAACGCAGCGAGATGCAGTTCGAACCGCTGCCCAACGACTCGTGCAAGCCGGGGATGCACCAGTGAGGCGGGCACTCAGGACCGCCCTGCAGAGGCGGCGCCGGACCCAGGGCGGGTACGTCGCGGTGCTCGTGGCCGTGTTCGCCGGGACGCTGATGGTGCCGCTGTGCGCGATCTCGGTCGACGTCTCCCGCTGGTACGTCGAGGTGCAGCGCGTGCAGAACGCGGCCGACGCCGCGGCGACCGCGGGCGTGACCTTCCTGCCGGACGACTTCGCCTCGGCCAGGGCGGCGGCGATCGCCGTGGCCGGTCGGAACGGCTATCCCGAGTCCAGCACGTCCCACATCGTCGTGGCGGTCGGCGACAAGCCGACCCAGCTCAAGGTCACGATCACCAGCACGATCGGCAACGCGTTCGGCGCGGCGTTCAACGAAGGGCTCGCTCACATCCAGCGCGGCGCGACCGCGGACTACAACGGCCCCGCCCCGATGGGCAGCCCGTGCAACACGTTCGGCAACGAGCCCACCGGCTCCAGCTCCAACAGCGACCGCGGCCCGAGCACCAGCGTGATCAGTGCCCCGGCCGGGGGTGCGGTGTGCTCGAGCAACCCGCAGTTCTGGGGCGCGATCGCCGGGCCGGACACGCCGAAGGGCAACGGCGACGAGTACATGACACGCTCGTGCAGCAGCGGCAACGACGGGTGCACCGGCACGACCAACAGCGAGTTCGACCCCCGGGGCTACTTCTACGTCGTCAAGGTCGCGCCCGCGGCCGTCGGTACGCCGATCACGGTGCAGACCTACGACCCGTCCTGGGTCGAGAACGGGGACAGCTGCGAGGTCGCACCGGACAACGGGTCCAACCAGCTGCAGGACACCATGAACGACTACACGACGGTCGACGGCGCGACCCGCTACGCGAAGGCCACCAACACGTTCTGCACCGGCGACGTCAACAACGGTGCGAGTGACCTGATCACCACGTCGTTCGACGTGCGCAACCCGACCGACACCTACAACCCGAGCAACGGCACGCCCATCGCCGGTTGCGCCAAGCAGTACCCCGGCTACCTCAAGAGCCAGGTGACCACGGCCGCACTCCGGAAGGGCAACCCGGCGTACAACGCCGACCTCGCGGCGGTCTACCACCAGTGGGTGCCGCTGTGCACCTTCACGCCGAGCCGGGCCGGCGACTACTACCTGCAGGTCCGCACCAACGTCGCCCTGGGCGGCACCGCGGACGGCCAGGGCGGCTACCAGGGGAACCCGGCGGTCTACAACCAGACCGGCGACAACTCCTCGGTGCACGGCAGCGGCAACAACCGCTTCGCGCTCCGGGTCAAGGGAGCCCCCGGCGCCTCGGTCTCGGTGGCCGGCTGGCAGCACATGTCGATCTACGCCAACTACGCCGGCGCCAGCTCGACGTTCAACCTGGTCAGGGTGATCCCTGCTGCGGCGACGAAGACGCTCGTGATCGGCTTCTACGACGTGGGCGACGCCGCCAACCCCGGCACCATCCGGGTGCTGCCGCCCACCGACTCCAACATGTCGTCGGCCATCACCGGCTGCATCGGCAGCGGTGTCGTGAACGGCAACCTGACCAACTGCCAGCTGAACAACGTCAGCTCCGGGTCCGGGTGGAACGGCAAGTCGCAGTACGTCCGCATCCCGATCCCGGGCACCTACACGTGCACGGCCACCCAACCCGGAGGCTGCTGGTTCCGGCTCCAGGTCTCGTTCCCGGGCGGCGTCAACGACACCACCACGTGGACAGCGCAGATCACGGGGGACCCGATCCGACTGATCAAGTGACGACTCAGGCCTTCGGTGGGTCGATCTCCTGCTGGCTGAGCTCCTCGACGTTGACGTCCTTGAAGGTCAGCACCTTCACGTTCTTCGCGAACCGGGCCGGCCGGTACATGTCCCACACCCACGCGTCGGTCATGGAGACCTCGAAGAACACGTCGCCGGACTCGGTACGGGCCTTCACGTCGACCTGGTTGCACAGGTAGAAGCGGCGGTCGGTCTCGACGACGTACTTGAAGATGCCGACGACGTCGCGGTACTCGCGATAGAGGGTGAGCTCCATCTCGGTCTCGTACTTCTCGAGATCCTCGGCGCTCATGCTGACTCCCCTCGTACCCCTGGCGACGACCCGTCTCCGACCCTAGTGGTCTCGACCAGCTCGTCGACGGACGGGACACGCTCCTCCGGTGACGCGTCCGGCAGCGGCTCCAGGCCCGCCGCTCGGCGTACGTTCACGAACCGCATCCGGTGCTGCGGACACGGGCCGTGCTCCGACAGGGCCGCGTCGTGGCCCTCGGTGCAGTAGCCCTTGTGCGTCTTGAAGTCGTACGCCGGGTGCTCGCGGTCGAGGTCGACCATGATCCGGTCACGGGTCACCTTGGCGAGGACGGACGCGGCGCTGATGCAGGCCGCCACCCGGTCGCCCTTCCACACCGCGAGCCCGGGCACGCCGAGACCGTCGACCGGGAAGCCGTCGGTGAGGACGTACTCGGGCCCGACGTCGAGCAGGGCCACCGCCCGCCGCAGCGCCTCGACGTTCGCGACGTGCATGCCGAGCCGGTCGCACTCGTCGGACTCGATGACGACGACCGACCACGCCAGCGCCTTGCGCACGACGTGGGCGTAGACACGCTCACGAGCCTTCTCGGTCAGGAGCTTGGAGTCGGCCAGCCCGGGGATCTCGCCGGACTTGCCGGGCTTGAGGATCGCGGCACCGGCGACGAGCGGCCCGGCGCACGCTCCGCGACCGGCCTCGTCGACCCCGGCGATCACCTGCATGCCTGCGCGTCGCAGTGCGCGCTCGTAGCCGTACAGCCCGGCGTCCCGCCGGACGGTCGCTCCCGGGGGCAGTCGGGTCACCGGCCGCTGGAGCCGGTCTTGGACGGGGCGGGGATGCCGGCGAAGTCGGCCGGCCGGTGCAGGACGTGGAACCGGTCGTGCGGCCAGAGCAGCACGAACACCTTGCCGACCACGTCGTCGACCGGCACGAACGGATCGGGGGTGCAGTCGGTGGACTTGGTCGTCCCCTGACACAGGTGCATGGTCGAGTCGTCGGAGTTGTCGCGGTTGTCACCCATCACGAACACGGTGCCGTTCGGCACCGGGCCGGCGGTCCAGTTGCAGGTCGTGGTCATCGGTCCGTTGCACGCCATCCCGGGGGTGTTCTTGACGTAGGCACCCTCGTCGAGCGGATGCCCGTTGACCAGGATCCGTCCTTGCTTGTCGCAGCAGTGGATCACGTCGCCCCCGACGCCGATGACGCGCTTCACCAGGTGGCCGCCCGAGGGGTACAGCCCGACCTTGGCCATCAGCTTGCCGATCGGGTTGGAGGGACCGGCGTCCTCGGCCTCGCTCAGCCAGCCGCCGGGATCCTTGAACACGACCACGTCACCACGCTGCGGCGAGCCGCCGAACCAGTACGACGTCTTCTCGACCAGGATCCGGTCGTTCTTGACGAGGCCGGGCTCCATCGACTCCGAGGGAATGTAGAACGCCTGCACGAAGAACGCCTTGATCACGACCGCGAGCAGGATCGCGATCGCGAGCAGCAGGATCGTCTCCTGCCACAGGGGCAGGTGCTTCTTCGACTTCATGGCCGAGGACTTCCGCTCTGGTCCGTCGTACTCGTCGAGGGAGGTCGCGGAACGGTTGTCGGTCACGACGTGAGCCTAACGAGTAGGTGGTCCCGAGAAGTCCGCAACACCGAACCCTCAGGGCTCGCGACGCTCCTTGATCTTGGCGGCCTTGCCGCGCAGGTTGCGCAGGTAGTACAGCTTCGCCCGGCGGACGTCGCCGCGGGTGACGATCTCGATCTCGTCGAAGATCGGCGAGTGGAGCGGGAACGTGCGCTCGACACCGACGCCGAAGGAGACCTTGCGGACGGTGAAGGTGCGGCCGATGCCGGACCCCTGGATCCGGATCACGACGCCCTGGAAGATCTGGACGCGGGAGCGCGTGCCCTCCGTGACCTTGACGTGGACCTTGACGGTGTCGCCGGCGCGGAACTCGGGGAGGTCGTCGCGCTTCGCGGCGTTGCCGAGGTCGGTGATCAGGTTGCTCATGTCTCTCCTCACGAGTGCCACAGGTCAGCCGTGGTGGGAAAAGTCGTTTCCAGTTGGTGGTCCCACCGTGTGGCCGGCGGCGCCGCGCTCCCCCTGTGGCAGGAGGCGGTGCGGAGACCCGGACGTCGAGCCGGGAGGTTCCTTGTTTGGCCGGAGGGACCGGGGGTCAATCTTGCCAGACCCGACCTGACCCGGGCGAATCAGCGCTGCTTGGTCATCACCACGGCACCCGGCGGACCGGGCGCGGGGCCCCGCAGCCGGTAGCCGGCCTTCTTGTACATCCGGATGTTGTCGACACTGTGGGCGCCGGTCCAGAGCTCGTACGACGTGGCCAGGGGCGGCGCGGCGTCCTCGATCAGCCGGAGGAGGTAGCGGCCCAGCCCCCGTCCCTGGAGATCGGGCGCGGTCATCACCCGCCCGACGTCCCACACCGTGCCGTCCCCCGCGAGCCGGCCTCGGGTCGAGCCGACGATCCGCCCGCCGGCGACCGCCACGAAGGTGGTCCACTCCTCGAGGCCGCGCACGGCGTCCTCGAACGACTCCTCCAGGGCCGGGATCAGCGCCCCGGGGTTGGCCCAGAGCTCCTGCAGCCAGCAGGCGCGGGTCAGCGTGAAGAGCTCGCCGGCGTCGGCCCGGGTCGCCGGCCGGATCTCGAGGTCGAGCTCGCCGAGCCCCACCGAGGCGGCGGGATGGGCGAGGTCGGGGCGGCGGGCGACGGTCCGGCGTACGGACTCGGCGTGCCGCCAGGCTGCGATCGCGGCGTGGTCGCCGGACAGCAGCACCGGCGGGACGTCGTGGCCGCGCCAGGTGGCGGGCTTGGTGTAGACGGGGTACTCCAGGAGCCCGTCCTCGTGGGACTCCTCGGCCAGCGACTCCGGGTTGCCCAGGAAGCCCGGGAGGAGGCGGACGACCGCCTCGATGAAGGCCGCTGCAGCCACCTCTCCCCCGTTCAGCACGAAGTCACCCAGCGACAGCTCGCGCACGTCGTACGTCGTCGCCGCGTCGTCGATGACCCGCTGGTCGATGCCCTCGTAGCGGCCGCAGGCGAAGACGAGGTGCTCGACCGCGGCCAGCTCGCGGGCGGTGGCCTGGGTGAACGGCGTCCCGCTCGGGGTCGGGACGACCAGGGTCGGGCGACCCTCGCCACGCACGTGGTCGAGCGCCTCGCCCCACGGGTCGGGCTTCATCACCATCCCGGCGCCGCCGCCGTAAGGGGTGTCGTCGACAGTGCGATGGCGGTCATGGGCCCAGCCACGGAGGTCGTGGATCTCGATGTCGAGCAGACCCGAGACTCGGGCCTTTCCGGTCAGCGAGAGATCGAGGGAGTCGAACCACGCGGGAAAGATCGTGACGACGTCGATCCTCACGCGCCCTCCTCCGGGAACGCCGTGACCAGGCCGGGCCGGTCGGCGACGACGACCCGACCGGCGGCGAGATCGACCTCGGGGACGAGTGCCGAGACGAACGGGACGAGCGCGTCGCGGTCGTCGTGGGTGCGGATCTGGAGGAGGTCCTGCGCGCCGTGCAGGACTCCGGTGACCTCGCCCAGAGCGCGGCCCTCGAGGTCCTCCGCGAGGAGACCGACCAGCTGGTGGTCGTAGAACTCGTCGGGGTCCTCCGGCGTCTCGTCGGCCTGCACCGTGGCGTGGAGCAGCAGCCCGCGGGCGGTCTCGGCGGTGGTGCGGTCGGTCAGCTCGTCGAAGCGGACCAGCAGGGTGGACTGGTGCCATCGCGTGGCCGTGACGGTCAGCGAGGTCCAGGGTGCGGCCGGGCCGCTCGGGGCCTCGACGCGGACCGGCGTACCGACGGCGAAGCGGCGTTCGGGCTCGTCGGTCCGGAGCTCGACGGTCACCTCGCCCCGGAGTCCGTGGGGCTTGCCGATGCGCCCGATCACGACCTCGATCGTCTCCGCGCTGTCCACGCGGGTCAGGTTAGTGGCGACCTGGGGCGTCGGACGGATCCGGGTCGTCCGCCCCACAGGGTGCTCTTACACCCGCTCGAGCGGACGACCGAAATGAACATCGGGTCGTCCGCCCCAGCGGGTGCTCTAGCACCCGGTGAAGCGGACGACCCGATACACGTTTCTCAGCGGCCCCGGTCGACGTCGACGAAGTCGATCCGGGAGCCACCCTTACCGGCGAGGGCGGAGATCACGGTGCGGAACGCCGTGGCGGTGCGGCCACTGCGGCCGATCACCTTGCCGAGGTCGTCGGGGTGGACCCGGACCTCGAGCAGCGGCCCGCGCCGCGTCTGCTTGTCGCGCACGACGACGTCGTCCGGGTGGTCGACGACCCCGCGGACGAGGTGCTCCAGCGCCTCGGCCAGCACGATCAGGCCTCGTCCTTCTTCGCGTCGGCGTCGACCTCGGCGGCCTCGGCCGTCTCGGCGACATCGGCCGCACCCTCAGGAGTCTCGTCGGCGGGGACCGGAGCGGCCTCCTCGGCAGGCGCCTCGGCGGCCGGGGCCTCGACAGCGGCCTCGGCGGTGGGGGTCTCGACCGGCTCGGTCGCGACCTCGGCGTCCTCGACCTTGGTCTCGTCCGGCTTCTCCGCCTTGGCCTCGGCCGGCTTCTCGGCCGGCTTGTCGGCCGGCTTCTCGGCGGTCTTCTTGGCGGCGCGCCTGGTCACGGCCTCGCCCTTGGGCTCACCCGCGGAGTCCTTGAGCGCCTCGTTGAAGATCTCGAGCTTGTCGCGCTTGGGCTCGGCGACGCGCAGCGTGCCGTCGGTGTTCTTGTAGCCCTTGAACTTCTGCCAGTCGCCGGTGATCTTGAGCAGCTGGGCCACGGCCTCGGAGGGCTGGGCGCCGACGCCGAGCCAGTACTGCGCCCGGTCGGAGACGACCTTGATGAAGGAGGGCTCCTCCTTCGGGTGGTACAGGCCGATCTCCTCGATCACCTTGCCGTCGCGCTTCTTGCGGGAGTCGACGACGACGATGCGGTAGTGCGGCGCACGGACCTTGCCCATGCGCTTCAAACGGATCTTGACGGCCACGGTTGTGGTGTCTCCTCGAAACTGGTGTGTGGGTGAGGGTCGCCGCCGCGTGGGGACACGGGCACTTGCCTCGGTTGGCTGCCGGGCTCCGGTTGAGAGGGACCGAGCCGCAACAGACTCAGCCGGAGATTCTGCCAGACGCGGCGCGGTGCACCGAAATCCCGCATGCTGTGGCCCGTGAGCATGCCGTACGCCGGGCCGTCGCCGTACCCGTCGGCGCCGCCGGTCCCGGTCCAGAAGGGCCCACGCGGCTGGTGGTTCGTACTCGGCGTGATCCTGGTCATCGCCTCCATCGCTGTCTTCGCGGTGTCGATCGCCGGCTTCCTGCGCACCTTCGCCCACACCGACGCCCAGTTCCCGGACGACGGAAGGCACCAGGTGGTCGTTCCGGCCCACGTCGAGCGCGGGCTGTACGTGCTCGCCGACGTCTCGCACCCGTCGTGCAGCGCCAGGGACGGCACCGGCGCTCGGATCCGGTTCCACCGGCCCGGGAGCGACTTCACCTACAACAGCTCGATCGCCGTCGCCACCTTCGACACGGGCGACGGCCGGCTCACCTTCAGCTGCCGCAGCCCCGACGTGATCGACGCCGTGCGCATCGCAGCAGTGCCGAACCGGCATGACGAGGCCCGGCTTGCCCTCATCGGCATCGGGCTGCCGCTGCTCATCGGCGGAGCCGGTGTCCTGGTCCTCGTCGTCGCGACGATCCTGTGGTTCACGCGGCGCCGGATGCCCGCGACGCCCTAGCCGGCAGGCCGCCGTCAGGCGCGGCCGAGCACCACCGTGCCGCCGATGTCGTCGTCGATCTCGATCGAGGTCGAGAGGCCGGCCTCGCCGAGCAGCGCCGCCGTCCGGTCGGCCTGGGCGCGCCCGGTCTCGATCACGAGTCGCCCGCCGGGACGCAGCCAGGTCGTCGCACCGGCGGCCACCCGGCGCTGGACGTCGAGCCCGTCGACACCGCCGTCGAGGGCGATCCGGTGCTCGTGGTCGCGGGCCTCGCGCGGCATCGTCGCGATCGCGTCGGTGGGCACGTACGGCGCATTGACGACCAGCAGGTCGATCCGACCGCGCAGGTCGTCCGGGAGGGCGGCGTACAGATCGCCCTCGTGCACCCTTTCGGGCGCCAGGTTGCGGCGGGCGCTCGCGACCGCAGCGGGGTCGGCGTCGGCAGCGTGGACCTCGGCTGCCGGCCACCGGGCGGCCAACGCTGCTCCGATGGCGGCACTGCCGCAGCAGAGGTCGACCACGACGTCGGCCGGCTCGCGGCCCGCGACCTCGACGACGAGCTCGCTGCGACGACGCGGGACGAAGACTCCCGGGTCGACGGCGATGCGCAGCCCACCGAACGCCGCCCAGCCCACGATCTGCTCCAGCGGCTCGCCTGCCATCCGGCGCGCCGCCCAGGACATCAGCTCGGCGGGCGACGTCGCCTCGTCGAGCAGGAGTCGGGCCTCGTCCTCGGCGAACACGCAGCCGGCGGAGCGCAGCGCCGCCACGAGCTGGGGCTCGTTCACACGACCTGCCCGCGCAGCACCACGACGGTCGGCTCGCGCAGCACCGTGAGGTCCTGACGAGGGTCGCGGGGATAGACCACGAAGTCGGCCGGCGCACCCTCATCGAGCGTGGCGTTCCACCCGAGCCACTCCCGCGCACGCCAGCTGGCGGCCCCGAGGACGTAGTCCGCGGGCATGCCGTACGACGCCAGCTCGGCCACCTCGTCGGCGATCAGGCCGTGGGCCAGCACACCGCCCGCGTCGGTGCCGGCGTAGATCGGGACGCCGGCGTCGTAGGCGGCCATGATCGTGTCGCGGCGGCGGGCGTGCAGGTCGAGCATGTGCGCGGCGTACGCCGGGAACTTCGCACCGCCCTGCTCGGCGTACATCGGGAAGTTGTTGAGCTGGAAGGCGGTCGGCACCAGGGCCGTGCCCTTCGCCGCCATCGTCTCGACGAGGTCCTCGGTCAGGCCGGTGCCGTGCTCGATGCAGTCGATGCCCGCCTCGACCAGCCACGGCAGCACGGTCTCGCCGAAGCAGTGGGCGGTGACCCGCGCTCCGTGCTCGTGGGCGGTGGCGATGGCGGTCGCGAAGGCCTCGGCCGGGAACGACGGCGCCAGGTCGCCGTCGTCGCGGGAGATCCAGTCGCCGACCAGCTTGACCCAGCCGTCGCCCGCCTGCGCCTCCTGGGCGACGTACGACGCGATGTCGTCGGGCTCGATCTCGTGGGCGAACGCACGGATGTAGCGGCGGGTGCGGGCGATGTGGCGGCCACACCGGATGAGCCGTGGCAGGTCGTCGCGGTCGTGCACCCAGCGGGTGTCGGCCGGCGAGCCGCAGTCGCGCAGCAGGAGCGAGCCTGCGTCGCGGTCGGCGAGCGCCTGGCGCTCGGTGGTCTCGTCGTCGACCGCGCCGTGCGCGTCGAGGCCGATGTGACAGTGGGCGTCGACCAGGCCCGGGACGACCCAGCCCTCGGCCGCCATCTCCGCCCCGGCGACCGGCTCGAGTGTGACTCGCCCGTCGACGACGTAGAGGTCGCGCGCCTCGCCGTCGGGCAGGACCGGGCCCCGGAAGCGCGGTGTCGTCATGGCCCGGACGCTACCGGCTCCGCCGGTCGCCGTACGTCGTGGCCGGGCGAGGCTGTGGACAGGGTGGCGTCAGGTGATCGCGGCTAGGGTGCGACACCGTGAGCTCGACCCGGACCGACGTCCTGCGCAGGCAGGGGCGCAACGCCCTGCAGTTCGGACGGTTCGCCCTCGTGGGCGGCACCGGCGTCGCGGTCAACCTGCTGGTGCTGGTGCTGGTCAAGCGACTCGGCCCGCACCCCGAGGACGCGATCGCCGCGCTGAGCCCGACCGAGTTCCACGTGCGGTGGTACCACCTCTACTCCACCATCGCGTTCCTCTTCGCCAACCTCTGGAACTTCCAGCTGAACCGCTGGTGGACCTTCCGCAGCGCGCGGCACTCGGGGTGGTGGAAGGAGTACTGGCCGTTCCTGGCCGTCGGCATGCTCGGCCAGGCCATCGGGCTGGTGCTGCTGACCCTGCTCATGCACCGCGGCTCGCCCCTGTCTCTGCCGACCGGGGTCCTGGACGACTCGAGCGGCTTCCGCACCCGTCTCTACTGGGCGCAGCTGATCGTGATCGTCGTGGTCACGCCGCTGTCGTTCGTGCTGAACAAGCTGTGGACGTTCGCCGCCGTGCGCACCCACCACCTCGACGCCGTCCCCCAGCACCCGGCCGCGGAGCGGGAGCTGGAGCATCTCGGGGTGGACGAGGGCGACGCTCGCTGAGGTCTCTCAGCGGTTGCTGACGGTTCATCACGCTGAGTAGGTGAACCGGAGCTCGGCCAGGTGAATTCACCTGGCCGAGCTCGCATTCGACCACTCAGCGTGATGAACCGTCCGAACCAGCGGTCACCTCGTCCGCAGCCCGAACCCGAACGGATACAGCGGGTTGTAGTTCGCGTCACCGATGTTGATCGGCTCCTGGTCGACGCTGCGGGGCCACGAGACGGGCAGCTTCCCGGTGTACGGCGCGCGCCCGAACAGCGTGTCCGAGACCCCTTCGCCCTCGCTGCCGGGCAGCCACGCCTCGACGATCGAGTCCGCCTCGTCGCGCACCTGCGGGTCCAGGATCAGCGGCCGACCCGACACGATCACGACCACGCAGCGCTTGGCCTGCGAGCAGACCGTGTGGATCGCACTCCGATCGGCGTCCGAGATCTGCATGTCCTTGACCGGACGCGGCTGGCCGTTGTCACCCGGGTCGTAGGCCCACTGGGGTCCGAACACGTCGCCGAACCCCTCGGCGTACGGAGTCTCGCCCACCACCACGACGCCGACGTCCTTCTTGCCGACCGGGTCGGACGCGTCCTCGCTGTAGGTGACGTTGCCGAACCCCGCCTCCTGGCGGATGCCCTGGAGGATCGTCGTCCCGGGGATCACGTTGGTCGAGCCGCCCTGCCAGGTGAGGGTCCAGCCGCCGGCCTGGTTGCCGATGTTGTCGGCGTTGCTGCCGGCGACGTACACGTGCCCGCTGCGCGAGAGCGGGAGCGTGTGCCGGTCGTTCTGCAGCAGCACCTGCGACTCGCGCACCGCCTGCCGCGCGACGCGACGGTGCGCCTTGTCGCCGACCTCGCTCAGGTGGGTGCGGTCGGTGTAGGGGTGCTCGAACAGGCCGAGCTCGAACTTGGCGGTCAGGATCCGCGACACGGCGTCGTTGATCCGCGCCATCGACACCTCGCCGTCGTCGACCAGCGTCTTCAGGGTCGACTCGAAGTCCGCGAAGTTCTGCGGCTGCATGAACATGTCGATCCCGGCGTTGACGCCGGCGGCGACCTTCTGGGCGAAGGTGGTCGTCTTCGGGGCGATGTGGTCGATGCCGTTGTAGTCGGAGATCACGATGCCGTGGAAGTGCTGCTGGTCCTTGAGCCAGCCCTGGATCAGGTCGGCGTTCCCGTGCATGTTGATCGGGTTGCCAAGACCGTCCTCGGTCCAGTCGACGTCGGAGTACGACGGCATCACGGATCCGACGTGGTACCGCTTGATCGCCGGCACGTACACGTCGAGCGCCAGCCGCTTGAACGTCGCGTGGTCGACCTGGTCGACGCCCTGGTCGATCGGGTAGTTGCCCGTCGTCTGGGTGTTCGAGCCGGTGCCGTACGTCGTCAGTCCGTCACCGGCGAAGTGCTTGGCGGTGGCGAGCACCCGGTCGTTGTCCGAGAGGTGTCCGGGCGGGCCCTGGAGACCGGCGATCGCCGTCTCCATCGACTCCACCAGCGCGGGCGACTCACCGAACGACTCGTAGATCCGGCCCCAGCGGTCATCCCGGGCGACGCACAGGCACGGGGCGAACGCCCACTGCGGCCCGGTCGAACGGGTCTCGGACGCGGCGACGTGCTCCACGCGCCGGACCAGCGCCGGGTCGCGCGACGCACCCAACCCGATGTTGTGCGGGAAGACGGTCGCGCCGAGCATGTTGCCGTCGCCGTGCACGGTGTCGACGCCGTAGAGGAGGGGGATGCCGAGCGGGGTCGCCAGCGCCGCCGACTGGTAGCGGTCGACCATGTCGGCCCAGGCGGCCGGCGTGTTGGGGGTCGGCACCGAGCCACCACCCGAGAGCACGCTGCCGAGCAGGTCGGTCGTGATCTTCGAGGTGTCCGTGTCGACCTCGGCCCGCTCGGCCTGGGTCATCTGGCCGATCTTCTCCTCCAGGCTCATCCGGCCGAGCAGGTCCGCGACGCGCTGCCGGACCGGCAGCGACGGATCCTGGTAGGGCAGGACATCGGCCCGTGCGGTGGACGCCGCCCCGACGTGGGGATGTGCCGAGGCGCCGGTGGTGACGGCAGTGGTGAGTCCGACGGCGAGGACCGCCGCGGTGCCGAGGGCGACGGCCGTCCGCCGTCGCGTGCGCGTGAACGCGGTCATGAGCAACTCCCGAGAGTGTGAGGGGCTTCCAGCGAACCTAGGAACCGGGTTTTGTCAGAGTCAATGCGTTACTGAGGCTCCCGAGAGGCTCTTTAGTCCACTTCCGGTACGAATCGGTCTAGGCTGCGCCGGTGCCCGGACACTCCCTGGCCCAGCTCCGCAGCTCGAACCTCCGCGCGATCACCGCGCTGCTCGGTTCGGGTGGTCCGCAGAGCCGCGCCGACCTCGCCCGCGGCTCCGGACTGTCCCGGACGACGGTCTCCAGCCTCGTCAGCGAGCTCCTCGGCACCGGCCTGGTGGTCGAGACCGAGGACCGAGGCACGCCGTACAAGGGCGGCAGCGGGCGACCTCCGCTGCTGGTGGCGCTGGCGATCCGTCCCGGTGGCGTCGCAGGTGTCGACATCGGGCACGGGCACGTGCGGGTGGCCGTCTCCGACCGGAGCGCACGGATCCTGGCCGAGGTCGAGACCCAGACCGACGCCGACCCCCACGGCAACGCCACGCTCGACATCGCCGCAGACCTGGTACGCCGGGCTGCCGACGAGTCGGGGATCCCGGCTGCCGACCTGCTCACGGTCGGCCTCTGCGTGCCGGCACCCATCGACCGGCGTTCGGCCCGGGTCGACCACGCGGTCCTGCCGGGCTGGCACGAGCTCGCCCCGGCCCAGGAGCTGAGCCGTCGGATCGGGCTGCCGGTCATCGTCGACAACGACGCCAACCTCGGCGCCATGGCCGAGCACCAGCACGGGGCCGGCCGCGGTGTGGCCGACCTGCTGTACGTCAAGCTCGCCAGCGGTGTCGGCGCCGGACTCGTGCTCGGTGGCCGGCTCCACCGCGGCGCTACCGGCCTGGCCGGCGAGGTCGGTCACGTGCTGACCCGTGAGGGCGGCGACGTGTGCCGGTGCGGGAGCCGCGGCTGCCTGGAGACCGAGGTGTCGACGCGCCGGCTGCTCGAGCTCCTCAGACCTGTGTACGCCGACGACCTCGACCTACCGGGGCTGCTGAAGCTGGATGCCGACGGCGAGACCGCCGTACGCCGGGTGCTCACCGACGCGGGCCACACCACCGGCCGCGTCCTCGCCGGGGTCTGCACCACCCTCAACCCGGCCCGGATCGTGGTGGGTGGCTCGCTCGGCGCCTCGCCGACGCTGGTCGCGGCGATCCGCGACGGCGTCGACCGCTACGCCCACCCCGAGGCCGCGGCCTCGTGCGAGGTCGTGTCGGGGAAGTTCGGCGGTCGTGCGGAGCTGATGGGCTCCCTGGCGCTGGCCATCAGCCGCGCCGTCGAACCCGCCTGACCAGCGATAGTACGGATCACCAGGCCCCCGGCGGAACGCCGTCCACCGGCCCGATGATCCGTACTATCACGGGGTCAGGCGGCGGCGCGGAGGGCGACGCAGGCCCAGGTACGCCAGGGCCGCCACGCCTGTGCGATCTCGGCGAGATCGGAGTGGGTGAGCCGGTCCCGGCCGAGCCGGGTGGCGGTCGCCGCCAGCACCCGCGGCTCGGTCGCCGGCAGGACGTCGGTGTGGCCGAGGGCACGCACGGTGACGAGCTCGGAGTAGAACGGCCCGATCCCCTCGAAGCGGCGCAGCGCGCCGGCCGCGACCTCCACGTCGAGCATCCGGAGCGACTCGGTGTCGACCAGGCCGGCTCGGGCCGCCTCGGCGATCGCGTGCATCCGGCGCAGCTTCACCGTCGGGATGCCGGGAACCTCGCCGACCGCGAGCAGCTGGTCGGGCGTCGGCAACGCGGCGATCCGCTCCCCCGCGACCTCGAACACGCGGCCGTGGGTCTCCGCGAGTCGTTGGCGCACGAGACGCATCTGGGCGGCCGGGCGCCGAGCGGAGAGCACGGCCCAGACGAGTGCCTCGTACGCCGACGAGAACAACGGGGGGCGCAGTCCCGGGCGTGCGGCGTACGCCGCTCGCAGGACCGGATCGCGATCGACCATCTGGTCGTAGCCGGTGGCATCCTCGTCCAACGACAGGATCCGGGCGGCCTGTCCCGCGGCCGCGTCCGGGTCGACGCCGCCGGTCACCTCGAAGCGCACGACGTCCGGGACCGGCTGCGTGACCGCCACGCCCGCCTGCCCGACGTACCCGTCGAGGACGAACGCCAGCCGCATCACCGACCCGCTCTCCGGGACCTTCGAGCCGAAGCCGAAGCCGATCGACTGCCGGAGGTCGAACCGGCCGCGGACCGGCCAGTCGACGGTGCGGGAGGTGGGCCGGGCGAGGGTCGTCGTCATGCAGCCGACGCTAGAAGCACAAGCGGACAGGATCTGTCCGCTAGGTCGAGCGGATCAACCGAGCCGGTCGAGCAGCCAGGTGGGTCCCACGGTCGGGCCGGCCTTGGCGACCCGGGCCGCGAGCAGCCGGTCGGCGGTCACGACGGTGACCTGCTTCCCGGCGTCCGCGGCCTTGTGGGCCTGCCGGACGATCTCCGCGTCACCGTCCTGGGGGGCGTGGACGACGGTCACGTCTCCGTCGCGGCCCGCGCGTACGCCGCCCTTCGCCTCGCCCTCGAGGACCAGCACGATCTCGGCGATGTCGGGGTCGAGGTCGGCGGTGACGAGCTGTTCGTGGAGCCGACGCGCGGCACCGGCGCGGTCCTTCCACCAGCCATCGGGGCGCGCTCCCACGACGTTCGCGCCGTCGACGACGAGCACGGTCGTCACTTGAGGTACTTGGAGAAGTCCTTCGGCAGGTCGAGCGCCGCGGCCGCCTTCTCGTAGTCGATCTCCTCGCCGTCGGGGTTGCCGAACGGGTTGGTCGCGGGACTCGCCTCGTCGGCGGCCTTGGCCTGCGCAGCGGCCTTGGCGGGGTTGCCGCTGACCCGCCGACCCTTGCCCGGCTTGTTCTTGGCCGCCTGCTTGGCCCGGCCGCGCTTGCCACCCGAGGACATGCCGGGCATGCCCGGGATGCCCGGCATCCCGCCCTTGGCGAAGGACTGCATCATCTTCCGGGCCTCGAAGAACCGGTCGACGAGGCTGTTCACGTCGGAGACCTGGCGGCCGGAGCCGCGAGCGATACGGGCACGTCGGGAGCCGTCGATCATCTTGGGGTTGGCCCGCTCGGCCGGCGTCATCGACTGGATGATCGCCTGGATGCGGTCGATCTCGCGCTCGTCGAAGTTGTCGAGCTGGTCGCGGAACTGACCCATCCCGGGCAGCATGCCCATGATCTTCGACATCGAGCCGAGCTTGCGGACCTGCTGCATCTGCTCGAGGAAGTCATCGAGGGTGAAGTCGCCGCCGGTGGTGAGCTTCTCCGCGGCCTTGAGCGCCTGCTCCTGGTCGAAGGTCTTCTCGGCCTGCTCGATCAGGGTCATCACGTCGCCCATGTCGAGGATCCGCGAGGCCATCCGGTCGGGGTGGAAGACGTCGAAGTCGGTCAGCTTCTCGCCGGCCGACGCGAACATCACCGGTTTGCCGGTGATGCCGCGGATGGAGAGGGCGGCACCACCCCGGGCGTCGCCGTCGAGCTTGGTGAGGACGACCCCGTCGTACCCGACGCCGTCGAGGAACGCCTGGGCCGTGGTCACGGCGTCCTGACCGATCATGGCGTCGACGACGAAGAGGATCTCGTCGGGGTTGACCGCGTCGCGGATGTCGGCGGCCTGCTGCATCAGCTCGGTGTCGACACCGAGACGACCCGCCGTGTCGACGATGACGACGTCGTACAGCTTGCGTCGCGCCTCGTCGATCGAGTCACGAGCGACCTTCACCGGGTCGCCGACGCCGTTGCCGGCCTCGGGTGCGAACACCGGTACGCCGGCGCGTTCGCCGTTGACCTGCAGCTGGTTGACGGCGTTCGGGCGCTGGAGGTCGGCCGCGACCAGGACGGGCTGCTTGCCCTGCTCCTTGAGCCAGAGCGCGAGCTTGGCCGCCAGCGTGGTCTTGCCCGCGCCCTGGAGGCCGGCCAGCATGATCACCGTCGGCGCGGTCTTGGCGTAGCGCAGCCGCCGGGTCTCGCCGCCCAGGATCGCGACGAGCTCCTCGTTGACGATCTTGACGACCTGCTGGGCGGGGTTCAGCGCCTGGCTGACCTCCTCGCCGCGGGCGCGCTCCTTGACGGCGTCCACGAACTCGCGGACCACGGGGAGCGCGACGTCCGCCTCGAGCAGGGCGATCCGGATCTCGCGCGCGGTCGCGTCGATGTCCGCCTCGGAGAGGCGGCCCTTGCCGCGGAGGTTCTTGAAGGTCTCGGCGAGCCGGTCGGAGAGCGTGGCGAACAAGTCAGTCCTCGGTGGTGTCTGATGCGGGCTTCCAGCCTAACCGTGCCTCCCCCGGCGCCCCGACTTCCGGGCGCGTCCCCGCACCGGCCCGCGCGCGAGACCCCCCGGATCCCGCCGCGGAGCCGGGCGCCGCGCTCAGGCCTCGACGTACTCCTTCAGCCCGGTGAGGGTGCTGTCGACGAGGCCCTTGATCACGCGCCTGCGGACGAACCCGGGGAGGGGCAGGTTGTGGTGGATGGTGAGGTCGTAGGTGACCGACGTGCGGTCGCGTCCCAGCGGGGACAGCGTGTACCTGCCCTCCTGGCCGGTCTGCATCCGGCCCTTCACCATGCTCCAGCTGATCCCGTCGTCGGGGTGCTCGTAGCTGAGCGTGTACTCGTCGGTCCCGACCGTGGCCGAGGCCTTGAACCGAGCGGTCGCCGGCAGGTCGTCGTCCTCGTAGACCTCGAGCAGCTCGGCCTCGAGGATCTCGGGGATCCACTCGGGCTGGCTCTCGATGTCCCGGATCACCCCGAGCACCTTCTTCCTCGAGGCGTGCACCTCGACGGTCTCCACGGCACGGTCAGTGGGCATCTCGGACACCTCCGTCGAACCCGGCGCTCAGCAGCTCCGAGAGCTCCCTGACCAGTGGCATGCGTGGGTTGGTCCGGTTGCTGAGGTCCTCGAAGGCGGTCATCGCCAGCTCGGGCAGCGCCCGCTCGAACTCGTCCTGCGCGACCCCGGCCGCCCGGAGTGACCGCGGCATGTCCAGCCGGTCCAGGAGCGACTCGACCCCGCGGAACAGCCGACGTCGGCTCTCCTCGGGCTCCCGGCCGCCGAAGACGACTCGGCCCAGCTGGGCGTACTTGTCGGGGGCGACGTACGCCGAGTAGCCCGGTGCCGGCATGAACTTGCTGGGCAGCGCGGCGTTGTACCGCAGGACGAGCGGCAGGAAGATCCCGTTGGCCCGCCCGTGCGCGATCCCGAAGCGCGCGCCCACGGCGTGCGCCAAGGCGTGGTTGGTCCCGACGAAGGCGTTGGAGAAGGCCAGGCCGGCGAGCGTGGCGGCGTTCGCCATGTCGGTCCGCGCAGCCAGGTCTCCCGGGTCGTCGTACGCACGGGGCAACGCGTCGAAGATGAGTCGTGCGGCCTGCACGCAGAACGCGTCGGTGTAGGGCGAGGCGAAGATCGAGACCACCGCCTCCAGTGCGTGCGTGAGCGCGTCGATCCCGCTGTCGACGGTGAGCTCGGGTGGCATCGACAGCGTGAGCACCGGGTCGACCACGGCCATGTCGGGCACCAGGGAGTAGTCGACCAGCGTCTCCTTGCGCGTCCCCACGGTCAGCACGGCCGCCGGGGACACCTCCGACCCCGTGCCCGCGGTGGTCGGGACGGCCACCAGGCGCACCGTGTGCGGGTCCTGGGGGAAGTCCGCCATCCGCTTGCGCGGGTCGAGGAACGGCAGGGTCAGCTCGTCGAGCTGCTGCTCGGGGTGCTCGTGGAACAGGCGCATGGCCTTGGCCGCATCGATCACCGAGCCGCCGCCCACAGCGACCACGAGATCCGGCCGTACCCGGTCGAGGAGCTCGACCCCCCGTCGTACGACGTGCTCGTCGGGCTCGGCCTCGACCTCGCTGAAGACGTGCACGTGGCTGGTGCGGAGCTTGCCGCGGACGAGATCGATCACGCCCCGCGTCTCGCTGTCGGGGTCGGTGACGATCACCGCGACCTCGCACTCGACGTCGCGCAGGTTGTCGAGGGCACCGGCGTTGAAGTACGTCGTCGACGGCACCCGGAACCACTGCGGTGGCGTACGCCGCCGCGAGACGGTCTTCACGTTGAGCAGCTGGGTGACGTTGACGTTCTCGGTCGTCGTCGAGCCGCCCCAGGTGCCGCAGCCGAGGGAGAACGTCGGGGTCAGGCTGTTGTAGACACCGCCCAGCGCACCCACCGCGGTGGGCGCGTTCACCAGGATGCGGCCGGTGCGCACGGCCGACGAGAACGCATCGACGACGGCGGGGTCACGGGCGTACACCGCGGACGTGTGACCGAGGCCGCCGCGCTCGGTGACCAGGACCGCGGCGGCGACCCCGTGCTCGACGCTGCTCGCACGCACGAAGCCCAGGACCGGCATCAGCTTCTCGCGCAGCAGCGGGTGCCCGGCGAGGGCGTCGAGGTCCGAGGGCAGGGGCGCCAGCAGGATCTTGGTGTCGGCCGCGACCTCGAAACCTGCCCGAGCCGCCAGCTGCGGGGCCTGCTGCCCCAGGGCCGCCATGTTCACGGCATCGCCACTCCCGAAGGCGAACGCGACCAGCAGGTCGACCTGATCGGGGGTGAGCAGGTGGGCACCCATCCGTGCGAACTCCGCGAGCATCGTGTCGGCGACCTCGTCGTCGACGATGCAGGTCTGCTCGGCGGGACAGATCACCGAGGCGTCGAAGGTCTTGGAGATCAGGATGTCGACGACCGCGCCCGACAGGTCGGCCGTGCGATGGACGTAGACCGGCGCGTTGCCCGGCCCGACGCTGAGCCCGGGCTTGCCGGCCGCGTTGGCGAGGGCGACGATCTTCGGCCCGCCGGTGACCCAGATGAAGTCCACCAGGGGATGCCGGAAGAGGTGGTGCGTGACCGCGCGCTCGCTGTCCGGGACGACCTGCAGGGCACCGGGCGGCATGCCCGCCGCCTCCGCGGCCTCACGCAGGATCTCGACGCTGCGCTCGCAGCACCGCACCGCGTACGGCGAGGGCCGGAACAGGATCGCGTTGCGGGTCTTCGCCGCGACGATGGCCTTGTAGAGCACCGTCGACGTCGGGTTGGTGACCGGTGTGATCGCGAGGACCACCCCGATCGGCTCGGCGATCCGGACGATGCCGTGCTCGGCGTCCTCCTCGATCACACCGACGGTGCGCCGGTCGTGCAGGTAGTCGCCGAGGAACTCGGTGGCGACGTAGTTCTTGACGACCTTGTCCTCGAACACGCCGAAGCCGGTCTCCTCGATCGCGAGCTCTGCCAGCTGAGGAGCCGCCCGGAGCCCGGCGCGCACCATGGCGGCGACGATGGCGTCCACCTGCTGCTGGTCGAGCGTGCGGAACTCCCGCGCCGCGTCCGTGGCTCGCTCGACGAGGAGGTCGACCTCGGCCAGCCGTACGTCGCTCGGCGTAGCGGCCTCCGGCACCGGGTGCGGCTCCGGCTCGGGAACGGGCGCGGTCTCGGTGGGTGTCGCCCTTCGTACGTCGGTCTCGGTCATGATGCGTCCTTCGTCGCTGGTCGGGCACTACGGCCCACTGCGGCCTCGCGGTGACGGCGCGGCGGTGGCTGTTTCGGAGCCGCGAGGGTCAGCACCTCGTCGAAGCCCGCGACCAGGCACTCCTGGAACTGCAGGAAGTCGGGGACGGCGCCGCTGTCGGCGTTGATGCCGAGGGCGCAGGTGTCGCGGTAGGTCATCAGCGTGATGTTGACGCCGGCGCCGATGGTCGGCCCGAAGGCGTACTGCATCCGCACCGCCGCTCCGCCGACGTACATCTGGACGGGCATCCCGGGCACGTTGCTGGCGAGGAAGTCGACATGGCGCAGGATGGCGCCGATGTACCACCGGGGCAGCAGGTTCAGCCCGCCGGCGATGCTCTGGGTGTAGGGCAGTGAACGCTCGTGCCGCGCCGCGACCGCGCGTTCGTGGATCTCGGCGATCCGGGCGACCGGGTCCGCCATGGCCACCGGCAGGGCGATCCGCATCAGGGTGATGCGATTCCCGCCGGCCGGGTCTTCGGCCGCGCGGATGCTGATCGGCATCGTCACCTTGAGCTCGTCGACCGAGACGCCGTGCAGAGCGTGGTAGCGGCGCATCCCGCCGGTCACGGCGGCGAGGAAGGCGTCGTTCAGGCTGCCGCCGGCGCGATGGCCCGCTTCCTTCAACGCCACCAGCGGCACGTCGTGCACGCCGAGCTCACGGATCATCCTGCGCTGCTGCATGATCGGCGACGCCGTGTGGTTGATGGGCCGGACCGTCCGGTACACCGATGCCGCGGTGCCGGCCACAGCGCCGGCGGTCGCCCGAGGCCGACGTACGCCGTCGAGCAGGGTCCTCGGCGTAGAGGTCGCGATCCTCCTCGCCCACCGGGACATGCCCGCCGCGTCGTACTTGACGGTGTGCCAGAGCGCGTCGAGGTGCCCCTCGTCGGAGACGGGCGGCACCGGAGGCAGTGGGCCGAGGTCGCGTGGCTCGGGCTCGAGGTCGAAGACCAGCTGGGAGATCTGCACCCCGCCGATGCCGTCGGCGAGGGCATGGTGGAGCTTGACGAGCAGGGCCGCACCACCGTCGGCCAGCCCCTCCACCAAGGTGACGTGCCACATCGGCCGGGAGTGGTCGAACTCGTCCATGTCGGCGCGGCGGCCCATCTCCAGCATCGTGGCCAGCGTGCCCGGGGCGGGCGCCTTGACCCGGCTGAGGTGGTAGCGGAGGTCGAAGTCCTGGTCGTAGACCCACCGGGGAGGTGCGGGCGGCAACGAGCGCACGACGCGCTGGCGGAACATCGGCATCAGGCGTGCCACGCGCTCGAGCCGGTCGACCAGCACGTCCCAGTCGGGTGGGGTGTCGAGGACGACGATGCTGACCACCGTCGACCTCAGCCGGGCGTCACCTTCCATGCCGAGGGCGAACGCGTCGGTGTTGCGCATGAACTGTGTCATGACGGCCTCTTCTCCCTGCCCCCTAGGCTGGCCCCTCGCGCAGCGCGCCGGACCGGGCGAACGTCACGTCATGTGAGTACGGTCGGCCCGCTCCGGCTGGTCCGTCGTCACGCGGGGTCGGAGAGCGCGCTCCGGACCGCGTGGGCGGCCTCGGCGGCGCGGGTGTCGCTGAGGATCCCGGCTGAGGACTCCTGGACGTAGAACACGTCGACCGCCTGGGGGCCGAGCGTGTCGACGTGGGCCGACCGGACGGTCAGGTCGAGCTTCGCCAGGGCCGCGCACACGAGGTGGACGACGCCCGGCCGGTCGGCGGTGCGTACCTCGAGGACGGTGGCGCGTGCCGACGCCTCGGGTCGTACGACGACGGTCGGGTCGATGCCCCCCGAGTCACGCCGGAGACGCGCCGCGGGGTCCACCCGACCCGCGACGATCGCGTCGAACCGCTGCCGCAGCACGCGCGGATCGAGGTCCTCCTCCCCCACGTCCCACACGGAGACACCGATGTCGTCCTGCGCCCACGCCCGAGCCGACCGGACCGAGACACGCCCCAGGGCGAAGAGAGCGGCCGCGTCGGCGAGCAGTCCGACCCGGTCCGGTGCCAGCACGGTCACCTGCGTATCGCCGTCGGCGGACGCGACGGTGATCGCGACGCCGCCGCGGCGGACCTCCTTCGGAAGAGGCAGCAGCAGCGGTGCGCCCTCCACGGCCGGGTCCTCGCCCAGCACGGCCGCCGTGCGCGTCGCGACGGTCCGGACCAGCCCGGCCCGCCACGACGTCCACGCCTGGGCGGAGGTCGCCCGCGCGTCCGCCTCGGTCAGGGCGACGAGCAGGGACAGCGCTTCGGCCGAGCCGAGCTGTTCGGCCAGGAACGCCGCGGTGGCGGGATCCTCGGGATCGCGCGTCGTCGCGGTCTCGGCGAGCAGGAGGTGACGGCGCACCAGGACGCCCACCAGGTCGACCGCTTCGTCGTCGAACCCCATCCGGCCCGCGATCGTGCGAGCCAGCGGTTCGCCGGCGACGCTGTGCTCGGTCAGCCCGCCCTTGCCGATGTCGTGCAGCAGGGCCGCGACCACCAGCACGTCGGGCCGGGCGACCTGCCGGATCAATGCCGCTGCCTCGATACAGGTCTCCACGACGTGCCGGTCGACGGTGAAGCGATGGATCTCCGACGCGTGCGGCAGGAGCCGGATCCGCTCCCACTCGGGGAGAAAGGTCGTCAGCGCACCGGTCTCCTCGAGCGTCTCCCACACCGGCAGCAGTCCCGGACCGGCGGCCAGCATCCGAACCAGCGCCTGGCGCGCGGCCACCGGCCACGGATCCGGCAGGCTTCCCCCCTCGTCCACCAGTCGCGCCGCAGTGGCCGGCGCCAGCTCGACGTCGCGTTCTGCCGCGACGGCCGCGGCGCGCAGCAGGAGGGTCGGGTCCTGCGCGGGACGGGCCTCCCGGGTGAGCACGACCTCGGCACCGGACAGAGCGATGCCCGGCTCCACCGGCACCAGCTCGGGCCGGCGTACGGCGCGACCCGACGCGGGCCGGGCCAGCACGCCGTCCACCCGCCGCCAGGTCAGTCGCGAGAGATGGCTGATCCGGCGTCCGAGCTCGCGGACGTACCGCTGAGCTGCGGCGTCGTCCGCCAGCCCGAGTCGCTCGGCGAGACCGTCCCACACCTCCGGTGCCACCCGGTCCGTCGGCCGACCCGCCACGTCGTGCAGGGCATCACGGACGTCGAGCAGCGCCAGACGCGACCGCTCGAGGTCGACGTGCGGCACGTCGACGAGCCAGGTGGCGACCAGCGCAGTGAGCACGGTCGCGTCGCGCAACCCGCCCTCGGCCTCCTTGAGGTCGGGCACGGACAGGTGGGCGAGCTCGCCGACCACGCCATGGCGCTTGCGCACCAGGTCGTGCAGCGCCGGCAGCCGGTCACGCGCCGTGCGCCGCCAATGGGCCAGGACGTCCGAGCGGAGGCGGAGGGAGAGATTCGGATCGCCGGCCACGTGGCGGAGGTCGAGCAGGCCGAGCGCGACCCGGAGGTCGGCGTCGGCCTGCTCGAGCATCTGGGACACGGTGCGGACGGAGTGGTCGAGCCGCACTCCGGAGTCCCAGATCGGGTACCAGACCCGCTCCCCCGCCTCTCCGGGCTCGACACCGGGCTCGTGGACCAGGACGACGTCGAGATCGGAGTACGGCGCGAGCTCGCGTCGCCCGTACCCGCCGACCGCCACCAGCGCGCACCCAAACGACGGTGCGCCGGCCGCGTCGTACGCGTCGCGGCACATCGCGTCGGCCGCATCGGCGCGGGTGACCCGGCTCGCGGGTCCGCCGCTCCGACCGTCGACGACGTCTCCTAGAGGGCCGCGGTGTCGCGGTCGCCGGTGCGCACCCGGACCACCGTCTCCACCGGCATCACCCAGACCTTGCCGTCACCGATGCGTCCGGTCTGCGCGGTCTTCTGGATGATCCCGACGATGTCATCGGTGTCGCCGTCGTCGGCCACGATCTCGATCCGGATCTTGGGGACCAGTGCGATGTCGTACTCCGCGCCGCGGTAGACCTCCGTGTGCCCCTTCTGGCGGCCGTAGCCGCTCACCTCCGAGACGGTCATCCCGGTGACCCCGAAGGTCTCGAGGGCCTCGCGGACCTCTTCCCACTTGTGCGGCTTGATCACCGCGGTGACGAGCTTCATGCCATCGCTCCTTCCGAGACCGGGGACTTCACGTGTGCCGCCGGGACCGGCGTACGGACTCCGCCCGAGCGTCCGTCGAGGTCGTAGGCCGACTCGCCGTGCTCGGCGAAGTCGATGCCGTCGACCTCGTCGTCCTCGGCGACCCGCCACCCGATCGTGTACTTGATCGCGAGGCCGATCAGGGTCGTGAAGACGCCGGTCCAGACGATCGAGATGCCCGCGGCTCCGGCCTGGTGGCCGAGCGAGGTGAGCCCGCCGCCGTAGAACAGACCGTCGATGCCGCCGGGCGCGGCGGACGTCGAGAGGAAGCCGATCAGCACGGTGCCGACGACGCCACCGACGAGGTGGACTCCGACCACGTCGAGCGAGTCGTCGAGGTTGAACCTGAACTTGAGACCCACGGCGTACGCACAGGCAGCGCCGGCGACCGCGCCGATCCCGATCGCGCCGACGACGTTGACCGCGCCGCAGGACGGCGTGATGGCGACCAGGCCGGCGACGATCCCGGAGGCGGCGCCCAGTGAGGTGGCCTTGCCGTGCATGACCCGCTCCATCGCCAGCCAGGCGAGCATCGCGGCCATCGTCGCGATCGTGGTGTTGAGGAAGGTCACGCCGGTCTCGCTCATGAACTGCTGGGTGTTGGCGGCGTCGGTCTTGCCGGTGAGGACGATCGAGCCGACGTTGAAGCCGTACCAGCCGAACCACAGGAGGCCGGCGCCGATCATGGTCAGGGTCAGGTTGTGCGGCTTCATCGGGTCGCGCATGAAGCCGACTCGGCGGCCGATGATCAGGGCCAGCACGCCTCCGGCGACACCGGCGTTGATGTGGACGACCGTGCCGCCGGCGTAGTCCTGGGCCGCCAAGTGGGTCGAGATCCAGCCGCCACCCCAGACCATGTGGGCTAGCGGGAAGTAGCAGAGCGTCACCCACAGCGGCAGGAACACCACCCAGGACGACAGCTTGACGCGGTCGGCGATCGCGCCGGAGATCAGCGCCGCGGTGATCACCGCGAAGGTGAGCTGGAAGCAGACCCCGACGTACGACCCCCAGGCGACGTCCTTGAGGCCGAAGAGGGTGAACGGGTCGGCGAACAGGCCGCCCGCGACGCTCTTCGGGCCGAACGACTCCGACCAGCCCCAGAGCACGTACACGATGCCGACCACGGCCATCGCGACGTAGGACATCATCATCATGTTGAGCACGGACTTCGCCCGGGTCATGCCGCCGTAGAACAGGGCGAGCCCGGGCGTGGTCATCATCAGGACGAGAGCCGTGGCCACGATCATCCAGGCGTAGTAGCCGTCCAATGGAACCTCCACGTTGGGTGCGGGGAGGTGGTCGTCCACGGACACCGTCGGCCGGGTCGGACCACCTCGATGCGCTCAGCCTGGGGTCGGGGTGTTTCGGCATCCCGCGTCGTGTGTTGCCGTCGTGCAACGTTCTGGGGGTGATGTGTTACGGGTGTGTGAACGGGGGCGTGATGGCTGGTTCATCACGCTGAGTGGTCGAACGGGAACTGGGCGAGCGGAGTCCAACTGGCCAAGTACGTGTTCACCCACTCGACGTGATGAACCCTCCCACCCGCTATCCACAGGCGGCGAACACGCACGGTTGAGATGCGCGATCCGCGGAGAGCATGCGCGTCATGGATCCACTACGACTGATCTGTGAGAGCCAGGGCTTCTTCACCAGGGCGATGGCGCGCGACTGCGGCTACAGCGACAAGAGTGTGACGACGATGGTGCGAGCGAAGGTCTGGCACCGGTTCCGGCGCGGCTACTACTCATTCACCGACATCTGGAACACGCTCGACGCCCCCGAGCGACATCTGGTGCGATGTCGCGCAGTCCTGCACTCCCTCGGCAGCGATGTGGTGCTGAGCCACGGCTCAGGGCTGCTGGCGCACGGCATCTCAACCTGGGGCACTCCGCTCGACCGGGTTCACGTCACGCGGCTCGACGGAGACGCCAGCCGCATCGAGGGTGATGTGGTCCATCACCGTGGAAGCGTTCTCCCCTCGGAGGTTGTCGACGCGGACGGAATGCGGGCCCTTGCACCCGCCCGTTGCGCGGTGGAGTACGCGTCCATGTCCTCGAGCGAATCGGCCTTGGTCGCCTTCGGCTCGGCTCTCCACGGCGAACGCTGCTCACGCGAGGAGCTGTTCGCCCAGTTCGCGCGACTGGGCAACTGGCCCGGCATGCGCCACGTCCACGTCCCCATTCGGCTCACGAGCGGCAAGTCGGCGAGCGTGGGTGAGTCGCGCGGCTTCTGGATGTTCTGGGTGGCCGGACTGCCCGCCCCGGAGCGGCAGTTCGAGGTCTGGAACCAGGACGGGGAACTACGGGCGACCTGCGATTGGGGCTGGCCGGAGCTCGATACCTACGGCGAGTTCGACGGCCAGGCGAAGTACGGACGGTTGTTGAAGCCCGGACAGGACGTCGGGGAGGTCGTCTTCGCCGAGAAGCAACGCGAGGACGACGTACGAGAGATCACCAAGGGCACCATGATCCGGCTCGTCTGGGCCGACTACAGCCGCCCCCGGGTCACGATCGCACGGTTGAAGCATGTGCTCGGCCGCCGCCGAGCCGGTTAGCTCGGGTCGGAGCCGACGGGTTCATCACGCTGAGTGGGCGAAGTGGAGCATGGCCCGTGGAGTTCCCCTGGTCCAGCGACGGCTGACCCACTCAGCGTGATGAACCGTCACCGCTAGAGCCCAGCAACGGACCCACCACCTCAGCGAACCTCCGAGCCATCAGCTCCGGGGGATTGGCGGCAGCGGTGGCCAGGGCGGACGCCCGGGCCCGAGCGGCGGCGGGCCGGTCGTCGACGAGGTCGGTGAGCGCGGTGGCGAGGACGGACTCGAAGTCGTCGGGGTCGAAGAGCCGGACGTGGGGGCTGCCCTCACGCGCGAGGAGCGCACCGGCCCGAGGGGCGACGACGGGGAGGCCGAAGGTCTCGGCGAGGAGGAACGAGCCGGAGTTGAGGATCCCGGCGTACGGCAGGACGGCCAGGTCGGCGGCGCCCAACCACAGCTGGACGTCGCGGTCGGGCACCCGCTCGGCACGACTGACCACGCGCGGCGTCGAGGCGAGGCGCTCGACCAACGCCTGCATGCCCGGCCCGCCACCCTGCGGACCGGCCACGAGCAGCCGCAGGTCGGGGCGGTCCAGCGGCGGGCGCGCGACGGCGTCGAGCAGCCGGTCGATCCCCTTGTACGGGCGGATCAGCCCGAGCGTCGCCAGCACCCGGTCGTGGGCGCCGAGCCCGAGCCGCCGTCGAGCCCGTGGGCGTCCGATCCGCTGCGGATAGACCCCGACGTAGCTGCTGTGCGGGATCGTCACGACGCGGTCGGGGTCCAGCCGGTAGTACGGCGCGACCGCCGGCAGGGTCTCCTCGCTCAGGACGTGCACGAGGTCGGCATGCTCGGCGACGAGCCGGCACACCTGGACCTCGGCCTCGGGGTACACCGCGTCATGGGGCAGCACGTTGTGAACGGTCCACACCAGCCGACCGCCCGCCGCCGTGAACCCGTCGAGCAGCTCGCCCAGCCGCCCCACCCGCCGCTCCGCCTCCCCGACGTCGCTCGCTCCCCGGAGCACGGGCGTCGTCCAGTGCAGGTTGAGCAGCCCCGGCGATCCCGACGACGCAGCGCGCTCGAGGTGCTCGGTCAGCGGCCCGGTCGGCCGGGCCGACGCGTCGACGTCGTCGAGCCGCGAGAAGAGCATCGACAGGAAGGGGTTGCCCTTGCGCCAGTCGGGGAAGAAGTCGACGTACCGGGTCACTCGACTCCCGCGTCGGCCTGAGCGGCGTACCACTTCTGGTTGGCCGCGCGCTTGTTGCTGCCCTCGCGGTTGTCACCCTTCTCGATGACGACGAGGTTGTGGTAGCAGTGCACGGCCACGACGTGGAGGTCGGTGTACGACGGGTCGTAGGACTCGTCGAGGAACTCCTCGTGGTTCAGCCCGTCGAGCAGCCGCTTCACCATCGCCATCGACGTGCGCGGATCATCCGGATCGAGGCTCCCCTTCCACGCCGGCCAGTAGCTGGTCTGGATGTCCTCGATCACGTAGAGCCCGCCGTCGGCCAGCATCGGGAACAGGATCTGGAAGCTCTTGATCACGTGGGGAGGCCGGTGGCTGCCGTCGTCGATGACGATCGTGGGGTTGCCGAAGCGGTGCACGATCCGCCGCATCAGCCTGCGGTCGACCTGGGATCCCTCGAACGCCCGGATCCGCGGCTCGTTGACGAACGACTTGTCCTGGATGTCGACCCCGACCACCTGCGCGCGCGGGAAGAACCACTTCCACATCTTCAGCGAGGCGCCGCCCTGCTGCTCGCGGGCGTAGCCGCCGATCCCCAGCTCGAGGACCAGCATCTCCCGGTCGCGCAGGTGCGCGAAGTGCCGCTGGTAGTGCGGCGTGTAGCGGTGAACGCCCCACTTGTCGCTACCGAACTCCTGGGCGAGCTCGGTGAGGTCCATGGAGAGGTACGGGTTGCGCGGAGTACGCCGCACGGCGCGGCGGACCCGGCCGGCCACCCGTCGTACGACGGCGCGCGGAGCCCTCATCCGGGCCGTCATCGGGGCGGTCATCCGAGCAGCGCGTCGACGAAGGCGCCCGGGTCGAACGGCGCCATGTCGTCCGGCCCCTCGCCGAGGCCGACCAGCTTCACCGGTACGCCGAGCTCGCGCTGCACCGCGACCACGATCCCGCCCTTGGCCGACCCGTCGAGCTTGGTCAGCACGATGCCGGTCACGTCGACGATCTCGGAGAAGACCCGGGCCTGGACCAGGCCGTTCTGACCCGTGGTGGCGTCGAGCACGAGCAGCACCTCCGAGACGGGCGCCTGCTTCTCGATCACCCGCTTCACCTTGCCGAGCTCGTCCATCAGGCCGGCCTTGTTCTGCAGGCGGCCCGCGGTGTCGACCAGCACCGTGTCGGCGCCGCGGTCGATGCCCTCCTGGACCGCCTGGAACGCCACGCTCGCCGGGTCGGACCCCTCGGGGCCGCGGACGACGTCGACACCGACCCGCTCGCCCCACGTCGCGAGCTGCTCGACCGCCGCCGCACGGAACGTGTCGGCCGCGCCGAGCACCACCGTGCGATCCTCGGCGACCAGGATCCGCGCCAGCTTGCCCACCGTCGTCGTCTTGCCCGTGCCGTTGACGCCCACGACCAGCACGACTCCCGGCAAGCCGTCGGCGCCGGAGACCTGGAGGCGGCGGTCCATGTCCGGACCGACCAGCTGGAGCAGCTCATCGCGCAGCACCCCTCGGGGATCGCGCGCCTCGCTGCCGCCGACCCGGAGCCGGGTCCGCAGGTTCTCGACCAGCTGCTGGGTCGGGGCGACGCCGACGTCGGCCGTCAGCAGGGTGTCCTCGATCGCCTCCCAGGTGTCCTCGTCGAGCCGTTCGCGCGAGAGCAGGTTCAGCAGGCCGCGGCCGAAGCCGCCCTGCGAACCCGCGAGCCGCTGGCGCAGCCGGACCAACCGCGACGCCGTCCCCTCGGGCCGCTCGACGGTCGTGACGGTGGCGGGCGCGGCGTCCTCCGCCTCGGGCGGAGCCACCTCGTCCCTCGCCGGAGCCGGTACGCCGGCCGGAGGCGCACTCGGGTCGACCGGCGGCGGCGTCGGGCCACGCCGACGGCCGGTGGTCACCAGGCCGACGGCGACGATGGCGGCCAGGACCAGGATGCCGAGGACGAGGTAGAGCGCGGTCATGTCGTCATCCAATCATCAGCCGCCGGGGAGCTCTGAGCACCCCGCGAGCGCGCTCGCTCAGCTGCGACGACGTCCCTCGGGGCGACCGTGGTCGAGGCTGGTCAGGTCGAGCGTGAGCGAGGACGAGTCCTGCTCCGGCTCGACGGCGGAGGCATCGGCGGTGTTGTCGAGGGTCGGCGCGGTGTCGACGCCCTTGCGCAGCAGTCGGCCGAGCCAGCCGACGTAGGGGACGTCCTCGCCCCTGTG
>Ga0070665_100001153_pt1 | contig 32497 bp, 28 predicted proteins | sample KBSS13metaG_FD_65862 | JGI IMG/M metagenome (GOLD analysis project Ga0070665, IMG submission 65862) | Switchgrass rhizosphere microbial communities from Kellogg Biological Station, Michigan, USA - KBS S1-3 metaG | ecosystem: Host-associated > Plants > Roots > Rhizosphere > Soil ... | reverse complement strand
CTCTACGTGGTGGGCCACCAGGAGCCAACGTCCGACGTCCCGGCCTACTATCTGCCGGCCGCGCGCGCGGTCCTGGCCGGGCAGGTGCCCTTTCGGGACTTTACGCTCAGCTACGCACCCGGGTTCTCCTATGTCGGCGCGGCGCTCGTCTACCTCTGGAACAGTGGAAAGGCCTTCGCTGCGTTCGCCATGCTGATGAACGGCATCGCCCTGATCGGATGGCACACGGCCGCCAGCGCCTATTTCGAGCGCTCCACCGTCCGCCAGTGCACCGTGCTTTATGCAACGAGTGGTCACGTGCTCGTGCAGGCGCTGCTGGGATCCAACCAGGCCTGGGTGAGCGCCGGACTGGCCGTCACCGCCGTGCTGATGACCCGCGGGAGCAATGTGGGCTCAGGATTCGTGCAGGCCGCAACCGCCTGTACTACCAAAGTCCTAGCGCATCTGTTCTGGCCGATCCTGTGGATCTGCGCCCCAAACCGGTACCGTTGGCTGCTGGGCGCAGTGCTTCCCACTGTGGCCCTCTACGGCGCGTTCATCGTCGCGGGCGCGGGCCCCGGCCTTCTGTACCCGCTCCGTCACGAAGGCGAGCTCATCAGCCCGGGCAACCTGCCCTATCTGCTCGACCTGGCGTTAGCAGGGATGGGCCCTTTGGAACACCTTATATACGACGCGCTCGCGCTCGGTGCGCTGGCGGCGGCCACTCTTTGGCTTTACCTGAAAACAAGAACCGTCGCGGCAAAGGAGCGGCAAGCACTCCTGCTTTTCGGACTGGCCCTGACCGAGCTCGTCTTCGTGCTCTTCAGTAAGAAGAGCTTCACGGGCTACGTACTCTTTGCAATGTATCCGCTGGTGTTGGTACTCGTAACGGCGGTATCCGGCTGGCGCGCTCGCGTGAGTTTCCTACTCTCGTTCAACGTCCTGCTGGCCGTCGAACCCAGTCTGTGGTTTTACCTCGACGACAAACAACGCAGTCTGCACACGTGGCTCGTGGCGGGAGGCGGCAAGGCAGCAGTAGGCTTCGCTCTGTTGGATACAGCGCTGCTGGCCTGTTATGTATATCTGGCCTGGCTGAGCGTTCGGGGTGTCGAGAGAATGGCCGTTGGCGCGATGACTTCGAGAAATCCGAGCCAATCGGTCACGGCGTGCTCGCTCGTGTAACGGGCGAGGGCCAACTTGCGTGCCTTGGTTCCCATGGAGGCCAGGCGAGCGGGAGCATCCCGCAAAGCGGTGAGCTCCGCGGCCAGTCTGCGACTATCGCCGACCGCTACGGCGACGCCACAATCCTCCGCCACAACCATTCGAGCCAGGTCGCCGGAGGTATCCCCGATGAACAGGGTCGGACGCCCGGCGGCCAGAATTCCATAAATCTTACTGGGGACGATGAGTCCTTCCAGCGCGGGCAGGAGGCTCACGAAATGCACGTCAGCCGCGGCAAGACTGTCGCTGAGCAACTCGGCGGGCTGATATCCCTGGAAGAAGAAGCTATCCAACCCCTCGGCACGCACCGAGTCACGCAGAGCGTCCGCCTTCGCACCGCCGCCCGTAATAAGGAAGGCGAACCGCGGGTCACCGCGCAACAGCCGCGCGGCGCCAATCAACGTATCGAATTCATGCGCCCGCCCGAGATTCCCGGAATATCCGATCACGAAACGGCCCTCGAGACCGAGGCGGTGCCGCGTGGCGCTCGTCTGCGTCGGCTGCGGAATCACGCCGACCGGATCCGCCCAGTTCGGGACGATCCTCACCCGCTGCGGGTTCACACCCGCCGCCAACAGTCGGTCGTGCATGCTTTCGCCCAGAACGACGTTCATGGCGGCCCGGCGCAACGAATGGTTGCGGGCGGCAATCAACACGCGCTCGAGCCACTTTGGAATGAGGTCGGGGGTCAAGACTGAGGCGACTTCAGGAAAAAGGTCCTGCAGCCAGTTGACCAACACCGCGCCACGCAACGCGGCCGCTTGCGCCACCACGAGAGAGATCAACGGTGGATCTGTCTTGGCAACGACCACGTCGCCGCGCGCGAGAATCTTCAGAAGCTCGAAACCGGCGGCCACGTGAAAACTGACATAATCAAGAGCGCGCCCCAGCAACTTCGATCGCCCGCGAGTCGCGGCGGACACGCGGTAGATCGTCACCCCGTTGATCTCCTCGCGGGGAGCGAGCGCAGCGCGCGGATCCTCGTAGAGCTGACGCGATGTCACAACGGCAACCGACACGCCGCGCTGCGCCAGGCGGAAGGCGAGGTCGGACAGCATGCGGCTCGTGGCCGACTGATCCGGGTGGAAGTAACGGTTTACGAACACCACCCGTGGGCTTGACCTGCTCATCCGGGCGACTGTAACGGCCGGATATGACGCTTTTGCAACAAGCAGGTAAGATTCCCCGATGATTCTGGTGACCGGCGGCGCCGGCTTTATCGGCTCGAACATCACGGCTGCGCTGGTGGAGCGGGGAGTCCCCGTCGCCATCTGCGACCGTTTCCGAACGGGAAACAAGTGGCGCAACGTCTCCAAGCTCGAGCTGCGCGACATCGTCGCCCCCGAGACAGCCACGCAGTGGCTGCAAACCCATGATCAGAGCGTCGAGGCGGTCGTCCACATGGGCGCGATCTCCTCGACGACCGAAGCGGATGTCGACCTCATCGTCGAGGTCAACTTCCGGTTGTCGCAGTGGTTGTGGCGCTGGTGCGCGGATCATGGCAAACCTTTCATTTATGCCTCCTCGGCGGCGACCTACGGTGCCGGCGAGCACGGCTTCGATGACGACGGCTCGTTGGAGGCGTTGTCGAGACTGCGGCCGCTCAATGCCTATGGCTGGAGCAAGCACCAGTTCGATCGCTGGGTGGCGCGCGAGCTCGCCGGGCCCGGCGCACGCCCGCCGCAATGGGTCGGGCTGAAATTCTTCAATGTCTACGGGCCGAACGAGTATCACAAAGGCGGCATGCAGAGTGTCGTCGCTCAGAAGTATCCGCTCGCTGTCAACTCGGAGCCCATCACGCTGTTTCGTTCCTATCGACCGGATGTCCCCGATGGCGGCCAGCAGCGCGACTTTGTTTACGTGCGTGATTGCGCCAACGTCGTGCTCTGGCTGCTCGAGCATCCGCAGATCAGCGGTCTGTTCAATCTGGGAACCGGCCAGGCGCGCAGTTTCGACGATCTCGCCCGTGCGCTCTGCGCGGCGGCCCGCCGCCCCGCGAATCTGCAGTACGTGGACATGCCCGAAGTCATCCGTCCCAACTATCAATATTTCACCGCAGCCAGCATGGAGCGTCTGCGCAGCGCAGGCTACAACAGGCCGTTCACCTCACTCGCCGACGGAGTGCAGGATTATGTGGAACGTTATCTGTCGCAGCCGGATAGATATCGATGAGTAGTTCCTTGCTGCCGATTCTGGACCGTTACCCGGGCATGCATGTCTGGGTCGTCGGCGACCTCATGCTCGATGAATACGTCATGGGGGCCGTCGAGCGGATTTCGCCCGAAGCTCCCGTACCTGTCGTGCGCGTGCGCGATACGGAGCATCGGCTCGGCGGTGCAGCGAATGTCGCGCGCCAGGTAGCGGCACTCGGAGCGACCGTCAGCCTCGCCGGCGTGATCGGTAACGATGCCGCCGGCGACGACTTCCTGCGATTGTGTGCCGCATCCAACATCGACACGCGAGCCGTCATCCGGGTTGCCGAGCGCCGTACGACCCGCAAGCTCAGAGTTCTCGGGCACAGTCAGCAGCTCCTGAGGCTCGACTGGGAGGATGTGAAGCCCTGCGCTACCGAAGCCACGGTGCGCATGGTTTCCAAGCTCGCTGATGGGCCCCGACCGCAGGCCATCATTCTCAGCGACTACGCCAAAGGAATACTCACACCGGAAACCATCACGAGCGTAACCGCTCTGCGCGGCGATGCCCCAGTGGTCGTCGATCCCAAACACCGCGATTTCACTCGCTACAAGGGCGCTACGACGATCACTCCCAACCTTAGGGAGCTCGAAGCGGCGGCGGCGCAGACACTCGACGTCGAGGACACCGGAGCCATTGCCTCCGCGGCCCGAGCTCTGGCACGCGAGGCCGGACTGGAAGCGATGGTTGTCACCCTCGGCGATCACGGAATGCTGGTCGTGACCGCCCAAGGGCAGGATGTCGTGCCGGCCATTCAACGCGCCGTCTACGATGTGACCGGCGCGGGTGATACGGCGATCTCCGTTCTAACACTCTCGCTAGCCGCACGCGCCTCATTCCTGGAGGCCGCCCAACTGGCCAACGCGGCGGCCGGTGTATCCGTCGGCCAGATCGGTGCGGTCGCCGTTGACGCTGCCAGTATCCGCGACGCGCTCGCGGCGCGACCGGACGGGAAAATCCTCGCACGGGATGAGCTGGCCGCCAGGGCAGCCACGTGGCGCATGTCGGGTAAGCGGATCGTGTTTACCAACGGGTGCTTCGATCTGTTGCACGCCGGGCACCTCTCGCTGCTGAGCCAGGCGGCGAAGCTCGGAGATATCCTCGTCCTCGCAATCAACAGCGATGCCTCGGTGCGCCGCCTCAAGGGACCGGAGCGACCCCTCGTCCCGCAGGAAGACCGGGCAGCGGTGTTGGCCGCGCTCGGATTCGTCGATGCCGTGACCATCTTCGACGAAGACACGCCGCTCGAGGTGCTTCAGAGTGTCCGCCCCCATGTGCTCGTCAAGGGCGGCGACTACCGGCTCGACCAGGTCGTGGGCCGGGAACTGATGGACGCAAGCGGCGGACGCGTTGTGCTCGTGCCGCTCACCCCGGAGAAATCCACCACGGCACTCGTCGAGCGGATCCGCTCGGGTGGCGGCAAGGGGGCCTAGTGATCGGGTCGCGCGGCAAGGGGCTCGCCGCCTACCTCATCACGTTCGTCCATCAACGCGACGTGGTAACCGCTGTTGGTCATGGCGGGATTTCTGGCGCTGATCAGACAGCACCCCGCTCGTGGCTGACACAATTCCGTAACGAGCGCAACAGTGCGTGCGTAGCTTCGGGCGTATTGAAGCTGACCGACGACCCCTGCCCGGGCAAACCTTCGACGGAGAGCACCGGCGCCCAAGAGCGCCGGCGCGTTCCAGCACGGCTGTCAGGATGGTTTGGCATAAGGCCAGATAGTCGGTGTTCGTACTACGACCCAATCGACCGATGCTGTACTGACTGGGTTGCTGCTGGAAATTTGAAAGCCGTTGACTGTCTTGTTGGTGACGTAAAATGTCTCGTTCGCATTGCCGGCTAGCGAAACGACGTAAGCGGCGTCGAATTGAGGCGTCACGAAACCCGTGTTCTGAGAAGTTACGAAGCTTACGTTGGCGGTTCCACCCGCAAGTGTCACGGTCCCGGAATAGCGATTGAAGAGAAAGTCGACATCCAGATTTGTTATGTGGAGCGCGTTATGGTTCTGAGAGGTCGGCACGGATGCCTGCAGGGCCGGTAGCGTGACGAGCCAGATTCCGGCCAGGTCGCACACAGGAGCTACGTTGTCACCGATTACGAGAATGTACGAGTTCGTGTCCGCATAAATAGCAGCCCTCTTTGCGCGCGTAGCTCCCTTCGAGTTAGCCATCACGTTTTCGATTGTCACCAGATTGTTGCTGAACTCTATGTAGAATTCCGCCTGGTACGTTCGGCTGGCCTTTGCCTGAACCGACCCGCCCGAGATCTTCGCGTAACCTGTACCGCGGAATCTCAAGCCGTAATTGTTGAAGTCCTCGATGTTGCAGTTGGTCATACTCAGGAAGAAGCCACTGTTTACCGGGTCTCCCTTGCTCTGGTTGGCGCCGAACAGACCCCAGTCCCCTCCGGTTGGCGTATCGATTCCATTGCATGAGTCCATCTGCGCGCCGCCATAGAGACGATACCCGTAAAACCCAGCCGGTACCTGAGATGCGTAGCACCCGGACAGCCGCGTCGTGTTGCCACCCTGCAACTCGAATACGTTGTTGTTATATGAGCTGGCATTGCAGTTGATGAATTGCGTGCAGAACTCCTCGAAGAAGTAGAAAGCCCTGCCTCCGACGTGCACGAACAGATTCTGAAACATGCAGGAATCGATCGTGCTTCCCGCGGACTGGGTGATCGCGTCGAGTGTCGTGCTGTCCCCCACGATCCCGAAATTATCCATCACGATGAGATAGTTCGCCGAATTCACCAGGGTGCTAATCGGCCCACTGGGCTTCAGAGTGGACACCTGCGGGCCGTCGCCGTATATACGCCGGCCTGGAATGGCGTTGGTCAATGCGGAAGTGATCAGATAGTTGCCTGCCGCGATGTAGACATTACCGGCGACATTCAGAGCGCTCTGTATTGCCGCGGTGCTGTCCGAAACTCCGGTGGGATCCGCGCCGTATCGCCTTACGTCTCCCTGCGGGTAGAGGGTGTTCGTCGGTGTCACGCCGGCGGCAACTTCCGCTGGAGTCCTGGGGGTAACCAGAGCCTGTTTGTGCCTGCGCCGTTCCCGCCATCAGAGCCGATGCGGCCGACGAGGCGAACAGGATCTTGGATAAGTCGCGACGTTGCATGTGGGGCCCTCGTTGGTCATCTGAGAGTGAACCGTTGGTGCAGTGATCGGACTATTCGCGCTTGTAGCGCGAGTTTGATCAACCCAGCCAGCATGTACTTATCTCATTTCGGAGAAATTTCAATGCCATGGCAACCGGTCAATTCAGCTCGGCGGCAGCGGGCGCTCTCTTCCTACTGAGGCTTTCGCGGAACACTGGCGCCAACGAGCGTTTGGCCGAAAGGCGCTGGCTTGTCTGGATCGCGATTGCGCTGCTGCTGTACTACACCTCTTTCTTCGCTCGCCCGGTTTTCGACGACCTGAGCCACGCTGAGCTCGCCGCGCGCGAAGGCTGGCAGCTCTGGCACATCGGGCCGATTTTCTTCCGGCCCCTGGAGCCCGTGCTGATCGGGCTCAACTGGATGCTCGAGCGGGACAACTTCTGGATCGTCAGGTTGCTGCGGGCCGCGCGGGACGGCCGCCTGTCGCGTCGAACGGGACTCTAGTGGGCGGGTTGGGCAGTCCTGACAGTGGTCCTGGGTATGCTGTCAGAGGAGGCCTTTGCAGGGATTGCCGCGGCCTTGTTTTTCTTAGCCGCCCTCGGGATCTCGACGCGGGAGGCGCGGAGGACGCCGGTGTGGCTCGTGGCGGGGATTGCTCCAAAAACATGCGGTAGTAGAACCATCGATCAACGAACGGCCAAGCTTGCGCAACGCGCTCATGACGCCGCCTCACCCGATGTCGCTTGCGACCTGAGCTTGTGGCTGCATTGTTGCGCACGAATTACAGCCCAGTTCTGAGCAGCATCCAGTCGACCGAGGCGCCGCTGGCCGGATTGTTGCTTTGGATCGTGAAGCCCGAAACCGTTTTGTTCACGACACAGAAACTCTCGGCGGCGCTCCCGGTCACCATGACGAGATACCCGGTGTAAGGCTGTGGCGTAGTAAAGCTGACCAGCGCCACGCCGCCGGCGAGAGTCGCGGTTCCAGCGTAGTGCGTATAGAGTTGTGTGACGTCAAGGTTGTTGATGTGCACCGCGCGTTGCAGATAGCCGGAATACGACGAGCTGATGATTGGCAACGTCACCAGGGTGCCTGCCCAGTCGTACTGCGGCGCGGTGCACTTGCCGATCATGATGATGTTGAAGTCCTGCTGGCAGTAGATCGCCGCCTTCGCCGTGCGCGTGGCTCCTTTCTGAAAGAACGCGACGTCTTCGATGATGATGAGCCCGTTTGTGTATTCCACGAACACCTCGGCCTGGTAAGTGCCCGAGGCCTTCGCCTGGATCGCGCCGCCTTGGATCCGGGCGGTACCGGTCAAGCGGAACCGCAGGCCGACGTTGTTGAAATCCTCGACGTTGCAGTTGGTCAGTGTGACCGCAAAAATACTCGTTACGGGGTCACCGCTACCGGTCGCGGCACCGAACAGTCCCCAATCCCCGCCGTCCGGCGAATCGATGCCGTTGCAGGAATCCAGGTGCGCGGTGCTGTAGATCCGATAGCCATAGGCTCCCGCGGGCACCTGGTGGGCATAACAGCCCTGGAGTAAGGTGGTGTTGCCGCCGTTCAACTCGAACACATTGGCGTTGTACGAGCTGCCCTGGCAATTGATGAGCTGGGTGCTGAATTCACCGGGCAGATAGAAAGCACGCCCGCCCACCCACACGTCGATGTTCTCGAACCGGCTTTCGTACAGCGGCACGTTCGGTAATTGCGTGATGCCATCGAGTGTCGCCGTATCGCCGGCGATACCGAAGTTTTCCATCACCACGCAGCTCAGCGCGGCCGTATTCACGAGCGTGTTGATCGGACCCACGGGTCGAAGGACCGAAAGCGACGGGCCGTCTCCATAGATGCGCCGCTTGGAGAAACTGTTGGTGAGCGCGGCGGTGATGCGGTACTGACCAGCGGGGATGTAGACGGCCTGGTCGACGTTCAAAGCGCTCTGAATCGAGGCCGTGCTGTCGGCGGACCCGGAAGGGTCGGCGCCGTAGCGCCTGATGTCACCCGGAGGGTAGGTCGTATTCGCCGGCGTCGCACCGGCGGCGAGCTCGGCCTGCGTTGCCGCATAGCACGGCATGGCGCAAGTCTGGCCAACAGCGCCACGCACCGCAAGCGCGCCAACCGTGGACGAGGTGAACAGAATTCGAGATAGATCTCGGCGTTTCAATTTGCAGCCTCCCTGCGGCGTTTGTCCTTGCTCTGCGGAGCGCGCCGGATGCTGCGGCCGGATTATTAAACAACTGTGACACCGCCGCCGCCGCCGCTGTTGGACCTGACGACAGTGTGAGCCGCGTCACCAAAACGTCGCATTCGCGGGCTAGGCTTGCAACATAGCCATGTCCAGCGTTCTTAACATAGAGCGGCAGGAAGCCGCCCCGACGCTCACGGATTCGAGAGTTGGCACGGCCGCGAAAAGTGTCGCGCGCTGGCGCTTGCTTGCGTGGATGGCGATCGCCCTGCTGCTGTACTACCCCTCTTTCTTCTCTCGCCCGGTTTTCGACGACCTGAGCCACGTCGAGTTCGCTGCGCGCGAGGGCTGGCAGCTCTGGCACATCGGGCCCATCTTCTTCCGCCCCCTGGAGCGCGTGCTGATCGGGCTCAACTGGATGCTCGATCGGGACAACTTCTGGATCGTCAGGTCGTTCGGCTTGAGCCTCTTCGTGCTCAATGTCGCACTGGTCTACGATCTCGCCGGGCGCATCGTGTCGCAGAAGTCACCCTGGGTGCCCTTCATCATTGCGACCATTTTCCTCGTGCATCCCATGCACGTGCTCGCCGTCGCGAAGATCGACACCTTCAGCGAGCAGATGGCCTCCTTGTTCGCCCTCCTTTCCGTGCGCTGTGCAATGAACGCCGCGGCCACACGGGACACCAATCTCTCGCGCCGAACGGGACTCTACTGGGCGGGTTGGGCGGTCCTGACAGTGTTCCTGGGTATGCTGTCAAAGGAGGCCTTTGCAGGAATTGCTGCGGCCACACCTTTGTTCTTCGCGGCCGCCCTCGGGATCTCGACGCGGGAGGCGCGTCGGACGCTGATGTGGCTCGTGGCGGGAGAGTGCCTCGCGGGCATAGCCTATCTCGCGGTGCGGGTCGCTTTTGGCTTTCCCCTGTTGGGTGCTCGTGTCGACGCGGCAAGATATCACCTTCACATCGGCTTCAATGTGCTCAAGAACGTGGCGGCGGAACTTGCCTCCATCGCATTCCCCGGCAGTACGCTTACACTGTTCGTGCGATTCGACACGCTCGCAGTGATGCTCGCGCTCACCGTGCTGGTGACGCTCCTGGTGCTGCTGCAGCATAGATTCCGCGATCTCTTCGTGAGGGGACGAGAGGTCGCACCACCGCAGAGGCGCGCCACTCTCATCGTGTTGATTGCGGCGATCGCGGCTTTCTTTCCAACGTGCCTGATACCCGAACTGATCTCCGAGAATCAGACCGCCCTCGCGCTACCGTTCATGACACTGTTGGTGCTCGCGGCACCCCTGAGCCTGCCCACCCCGCTGAGCCACGAGCGCCTGTCCTGGCAGATAGCCTTCGCCTGCGCCAGCGTTGCGCTCTTCTCGTGCATGGCCTTGGCCACTTCGGGAAAAGTGCTCGCGATGCGCCAGACCAGCGACCGCGCCTATCGCATGGGCGACCTCATTCTTGCGAAGTATTACGAGCATCCGAGTGCGGTCGTCACCGTATGTTTCGACCCTACGATGCGCTCGACGCCCGCGAAATACAGCGTCCTGTCGATGCCGGACGACCTCGCCGCCTTCTTCCAATTGAGCCGCCTGAGAATCGAACAGCCTGGAATTACCATCAACGTCCAGGACCTGCGGCAAGCCGGCACAGCCGATCCCGCCCGCTGCAATATGCACCTCTCCGGCATGACGGTGACCCCGTAACCGTACCGTCGCAATCCCTCCATACGATACGGGATTGCCCCGAAAACATGCGGTAGTGGAACCGATGAATCAGCCGCGGGTAGGTTTCCCGCCGTCCTTGCTTCCTTTGCTCGCACTAGGCCTCGTCGCCGCGGCCATCCCGTTCGTTCACGTGTTGAGCGGACTTTACAATGTCTGGAACCTGAAGCCGGAGTACAGCCACGGATTCATCATCCCGCTCATCTCCACGTTCCTGATCTGGCGCCGCCGCGAGGAATTGCGGCAGCTACCGTTCACGGGCTCCTGGTCCGGCCTGATTCTCATTGCCGCAGGCTTGGGGCTACGCCTGGTCGGCGAGCTCACCACCATGCAGACCATCGAGCACTACGCCTTCCTGCTGGTGATCTATGGCCTGGTGCTCTCGCTCACGGGGCCCGTCGTCTTTCGCCGTTTGTGGGTGCCCCTGTTGATGCTCGTTTTCGCGCTACCACTGCCCTCGTTCTTCGACAACGCACTGTCCTTGCAGCTGCAGCTCCTGTCGTCCCAGCTCGGTGTGGCGGTGATTCGCACGGCGGGTATCAGCGTGCTCCTGGAAGGAAACATCATCGATCTGGGCAGCTACCAGTTGGAAGTCGCCCAGGCCTGCAGCGGGCTGCGTTACCTGTTCCCCCTCATGACGCTGGCTGCGATCGTCGCTTACCTGTTCCAGGGCGCGCTCTGGAAACGCGTTCTGATCTTTGTCTCCAGCATCCCGATCACCGTTGCGATGAACGGGCTGCGCATCGGATTCATCGGTATTACCGTCGACCGTTGGGGTTCGGGCATGGCCGAGGGCGCCCTGCACGATTTCGAAGGTTGGTTGGTCTTCATGTTCAGTGCCGGGCTCATGTTGCTGACGGCCGCCGGGCTGGCGCGAATCGGTCCCCGCAAGCTCACCTTGCGCGACGCCTTCAATCCCCCGCCGCTGCCGCCAGCCGGTACGTCGGCCACGACGGTAAAACAAGTTGTCCCGCGCTCATTCATTACGGCGGTGGTGTTGGTCCTGGTGGCCGCCGCATTCGGCGTTTTGATGCCCTCCCAGGCAACCGCCCAGACGGCGCCGGCCCGCGTCGACTTCGGAGCATTTCCAGCGCGGATCGATGACTGGCAAGGCCAGCGGGACAGCTTGCAGGCGGTCTATCTCGATTCACTGCAACTGGATGATTACGTGTTGATCGACTACCACACCCCGGGTCGGCCTCCGGTGAACTTTTATTCCGCGTACTACGGCACGCAGGACGCGAACCGACACGTGCATTCCCCTCGCGACTGCATTCCCGGCGGTGGCTGGGAAGTCCAGAGGATCGAGCAGCGTATGTTCCCCAAGGTGGGCGCGGCGGGTGCCTTCCCCATCAACCGGGCGGTCATCCAACTCGGTGCCAGCCGACAGGTCGTCTATTTCTGGTACCAGGAACGCGGCCGGCACCTCACGAATGACTACGTCGCCAAGTGGTATCTCTTCTGGGATGCGCTGACAGAGCACCGGACGGATGGCGCGCTGATCCGGTTCGTGGCGCCCGTTCCCAAAGGTGGCGATGAGTCACAGGCGGATGCGGCGCTCATGACGCTCGCGGGTCGGATCGTCCCAACGCTCGGACGATACATTCCGAACTGACGGAAGGGGCGAGCTAGCGGAAGGTAACGCTGTCTACTTCCTGACACTGGACGGCGTTACCGGTCTCGATCCAACCCAGTCGCCAGTCATCCTGGGTGCTGCAGGCGAGGAAGAGTCGATTCCGGGTCACCGCGGGATTGTCCGCCAAGCGCAGCCGGCGGCCGATTGCAGATGCTCCACTGGGGTCCCCGGGCAGCACGACGTAACGAATACCGTGCGTGGCAAGGTAACGCGGCACCTCGCCGCCATAAAGGTAGGCGAGGTAGGCCGGATCGGTCAGGCCCCCGAGATCGATGATGTGCGGATCTTCAGTGCGACCGCGATCGTAACCAATGCGCCCGATATCGAACATGGCGACGGTCTGCGCCGGAATATTCTTCTGGAGCCACGCGGAAACCACGCCGTGAGTGTGCGCGATATGTTCGATCCCGCTGGCGAGAACAGCGCGCCATAGAAAGAGCGAGACGGCGCCGAAGGCTAACAAGCCTGCCGCCGGAACAGCGATCTCGACACTGCGATACCGTGCCAGCAAGGCAGCCGCACCCACGCAGAGCAGCGGCAACAGCAACAGGAGCAGGAAGGGTTGATATCGGCCGCCGTGTCCGATGGAAGGGAGAATAGCCAGGTACAGCAATGCATGGACCAAGCCCCAACCACACAACGCGCACAGACGCCACGCCCGTCTGGAAATGAGGTCGCGTACGCCCACGAGCGCCAGCAGGATCACGGGTAACAGGGCTATCAGCAGGACGACTTGTCCCGTGTGGTCGAGCTCACCCCCGGCAAAGGGAATGACGGACTTGACGATCCGGGTTCCCCACTGCTCCGGAAGACGGAGCATGGCCGCAAACGGACTGCCCGCATCGGCCACGAGCATCCACTGACGTCCCTTCATCGTGACGGGAAGCAGGGAGTGCGAGCCATAGAGGTTAACGGCGACTGGCACGCTGGCGAACGCCACGACGATGACAGCCGCCGTGGCAACTTGCGTGAAGGGTCGCGTCCGCAATCGCGCGAAGACGACGGAGCACCCCAGGAGCAAGACAGGCAGGACAGCTCCTTCGGGACGCGTCATGCACAACAATCCCATGCATAGGGCGCTACCGACAGTGTTCGTCCAATCGGGGCGTTCAGTCGAACCCGACTCCGTCCAGAGCCAGAGGCTGGCTATTGAGAGCGTGACGAAGAGCAGGTGCTCCATACCGGTGAATGCGAGCCACAGGTAATTGCCATCGCCAGCCGGAGCAACCGCAATCAGCGTGGCGAGCGGGGTGCTCAATCCGTCGCGCAACGCCATTCGCAGCAGGATGAGCCCCGTTGCAATCGCGCAAGTGACATTGATCGCTAATGTAAAGAGGACCGGACTGAGGGCCGACGCCAGGCGGTAGTTCAGGGAAAGGATGAGAGTCCACAGCAGGCTCGTGGAGCCCGAGGAGCGCTGCAGCGGCAAATACCCGAGCGATCCGAAGTGCGCGAAGTTGCGACCGACACTCTGGTGGATCCAGGAGTCATCCAGCGGGAAGCCGAAGTGTTGAGTCAGCGCGCTGCCGACGATGCCGAAACCGATCGCATAGCCAAGGACGACCAGCGCGTAGGCTGTACCAGGAGCGAGAGTGCCCCCGGCCGGTCGGACCATGGTATTCAACGTCACTTTCCCGGTGATCGAGCGCGCGCGCTACGCCAGCTCGCGATACCGCGGCGCAGCGTCTGTACGGCACAATCCTTCACGTCCTGCGGCTGCAGCAGCTGGCAGCCGAAATGCCGGTAGTACCGCCGCGCGCTCAGCGGACTGACCCTGGCGCCAAACAGTCTCTTGTAATCGCTGGCGCCCCAGAGGAAGTTGAACCGTTGGATACCGCGCGCGATCGCCTCGCGGACGCTGTTCAGAAGACAGAGCAAGCCCAACCGAAGGTGGTTGTAACTCGGGTCATGAGCGATAACGTGCAACGTCCAGCCGGCACCCACCTGTGTACAAAGTGTGCCCCCAACGATCTTGGCTCCATCGGCGGCAATACATGCAACTCCGTGTGAGCGACTCAGCGCGCCCAGATGCGCCGTGTACGAGCGATCCATCCCGGAAGTCTTTCCCTTGGAGGCCATCCGGCGATGATTCAGCTCCACGATCGCCTCGACAATCTCTTCGGTGATTTCCTCGCGCTCGAGAATGCGGAATTTGACGCTGGGCGATTCGCGCTCCAGACGACGGGCACAATAGCGCAAATTTTTTCGGGTAGCGGACCCGAACGTTTGCAGGTAATCGTCATACGAGCCCGGCAGGTCCACCTCCGCGCAATCGATGGTCGACCAACTCAGTGACCGCATGGGCCCGGTCCGGTTACCGGGATATATGTTATATAAATCGTTGAATTCCACCGATCTCATGGTGGGATTCTTTTGCAGCATCGTCGCCGCGCAAGCGGTGATGACGGCATCTGGCAGCCGGACCAGGCGATTGACCACCGCCAGTCGCTTGCCGTCAGCGTAGAACGACAGGATGGCCGCTAGCCTACCTTCGCTGTGTATGACAGCGTGTCGGAGCTGCGCAACAATTTCGGGCCTGAATGCGCGCACGTGGGCCAGCGATTCGAATGGCGTATCGACGAGTAGCTCCGCGGAAAGCAACAGGGCAGGAGCGATCTGTGGCCCGTGGATCTCGATGGAAAGTGCCGGAAATGACTCACGCGTGCGAGTGGTGGCGGACACCGCGCGAGTCTCGCTCGCTGGGTCCGCTAAATACTGTACGTCCAAGTGCCGTCCCCGCTTTTTACGACTAAAGTGTGCCTCATGGACGTGACACTCAAATGTCTGGCCCTGGCCGGTGCTACTTGATGAGGCGCACCACGATGTTCTCGGCCGGAAAGAGCCTGCTCAGAAAGGTCAGCTCGTAGTACTTCTGGAGTTTGCCATGGCTATTCACCAGGGGGCTCACGAGCTTGTTCCACAACAAGGGACCACCGAGAAAAGTCAGGCGTCGCTCGCCCAGCCGCGTGAAACGGAAGTCGAAATAATAATCGCGGCCGAACTCACCGCCGGCGACGAAGAATTCGAAAGTGCGGATCGAGAACAGGCGGCGGTGAGTCGGGTCGATGAAGTTGCCGGCGGAGGTGAAGTGCGGCACTTGCACATCGAGTATGCCTCCGGCACGCAGGATGCGGTGCAGCTCCCGCAACAGGGGGATGTAGTCCAGATGCTCCAGCACGTCCTTGGCGCAGATTTCGTTGAACGAACCGTCCGCGAACGGCAGGGGCAAGCTGGCCAGATCGTGTACCACGTCGACGCCGGGCAGCCGCGCGCAATCGAGGTTGACCCAACCTTTGCGGATGTCCGTCCCGCAGCCCAGATTGAGCCGGGCGGGGCTGTCTTGCAGTGGGTGCACGGTCGCTCAGCGCATCATGTTGGCGAATTTGGGAGCCACGGCCACAGGCGCGGTCGCAACGACCGGCGCCTGGGCCGGAAGTTTGCCGGCCAACAATTCCGGCATGCGCCCGAGGAGTATCGCGGCCATGAAATACTCCGCGCTCCCCGCCATGTTACCTTCCTTGAGCGTCGTGATGAGCGTGAAGACGTAGTTCGCAGCCGCCACCGCCAGAAGTCTGCGCAGTTGCGGGTCGCCTCGCGTCGCGCGTAGCGCCCTGAAGAGGCCGCTCACGGCGATTCCATTGATGACCAGGTAGATGGCCAATCCAACGAGGCCCTCCTCTCCAAGGGTTTCAGCCGGTACATTGTGCGGATAGTTGCCCACGATCTGCGGATCGAATGCCGCGGAATTTCCCAAGCCGAACAATACCGAGCCAGGGGACTGCGCCCAGTGGGACAACAGTTTCTGCGAATATTCCCAGCGTCCCGCCGCCGCCGCAGTCGCATCCCGTTGGCTCCAGCGGTCGTCGTCGCGCCTGATGTAGGACTGCGCGGCGTACTGCGCCGCAAGACCAATCACGGCGACCGCGATCATGATCGGCACCAGCCCACGCACGTCGCTGATTTTGAATGCGATAGGCAGCGTGAGGACGACGGTCGCGAGCGTTGCAACGAGCTGGCCCCGTGACCCTGACTTGACCACCAGCGCCAGGACTGCGGCGACCAGGACCAGGCGGATGATCCAGCTCACGACCGGCAGCGTGCGCGTGCGCAGGAAGAGTGCGGCGCTGGCGACGGCACCCCCAAGGTTGGCGATAGCCAGGGGATTGGTCTCGAGCTCGCTGGTACCCCCCACGATGAGAAGGCCACGGTCACCCCATTTCGCAAAGATCAGCAGGGCAAAGACCAACACGCCACCAAACACCAACAGAGCAAAATAACCCCGGTAGAGATCCTGGGCGTCGTGCATCGCCAGCGGGGTGAGCAGGACTGCCGTCACGACATAAGGCGCCGCCAGGCGCCACATATCCAGTGCGAGGTCGGGGCGCGGGGTCCACAGGAGGGAGAACAGGGCATAGCCATACAGCACCAGTACGGCCCAGGTACTGCCACGCACGTTGCACAAGCTGCACTTTCCCCTGATCGTCTGGGCTGTGAGCGCGCAGAGCACGATCGTGCCAATCGCGTAGTTGGTGAACGTTCCGTGCGCTTCGAACCACGCGTTGCTACTCTGACCCCACTGCTTGAGGCCATACATGCAGAGCATCGCGGCGAGCGCCACCGGTGGTCGCCACAGGGCGGCCAGAAGGAATCCCCCGAGAAGGACGCCGTAGAGTGCGAGTTGTACGGTGGGAGACACGGGCCGCTGAATGTAAGTCACCGGTGCTACAGATTTGTGAACTCGCCCCCAGACGCAGACTGTAATATTCGATTGCTAGGGTGGCTGGTCGCGCTTACGCAGCACCGACCCCTATGCGCATTGGATTTCTCCTTCCGACAAGTTTCGCCGTTGGCACACGTGGCAGCGGAATCCTCGAGCAGGCGCGCCGCCAGGCCGAGGCGTTGGAAAATCTCGGCCACACCGTACTGCGCCTGAATCCCTGGGAGTGGCAGGACGAGCGCCAGCTCGATGTACTGCACTTCTATCTGGGCGGACCCAGCATGGCTGGCGTGGTCGAGCACCGCAATCTCGCCAAGCCAGGGGTGTTGGCGTTCTCTCCTATCATCGATTCGAACCAGTCGTTCGTGACCTACCGTCTCGCGGCGGCTCTCGGCGCCTGGTCCGGCCGGTTCTTTACGACCCCCGGGCTCTTCCGGCGGCAAGCGCAGGCGAGCGACGTCGTGATTTGTCGCTCGAGCCACGAAGTGCAGCGCGTCTCACGCGGGTTAGGCATCCCATCCGAAAAGATCGCGGTCGTTCTGAACGGCTGTCCTGTATCCGCCGGCGCACCAGCGGGTTTAGATGAGCTGCGCGCGCGATTGCAGCTTCCCGATGCATTCGTGCTCCATATCAGCGCTTTTACTCAGACGCGCAAGAACGTCCTGAAGCTGATCGAGGCCACCGAGCGGCTGGGCTATCCATTGGTGATCGCCGGCGGCGCCAAGCCGGGACCGGTGATGTCCGAGATCCTCAGGCACGCGCGGGGAAGCGATCGGCTGCGCATCTTGGGCTTTGTGGACGAGCCCACCAAGGCCGCCTTGTATGCGCTTTGCCGGGTGTTCTGCCTGCCCAGTACCCATGAAGGCACCGGACTTGCGGCATTGGAAGCGGGCGCGGCGGGCGGGCGCGTGGTCATCACCCGTAATGGCGGCGCCCCTGACTATTTCCTGGATTACGCCCGGTATGTCGATCCGGACAGTGTGGCGAGCATCCGCAGCGCCATCGAGACAGCGTGGCACGCACCGGCGGACGACCGGCTGCGGCAACACATCGCGCGGCGTCTGAGCTGGCTGGACTCCGGAAAGTCCCTCGAGCGCGTCTACCTCACGCACCTCGAGCGGAAAGCGCCCCGGTCTCTCGCCGCGGCCGGGGGCATTGAAGAAACGGATGCAGCGCGTCGGGCGGACTTCGCGTAATGACCACGCGAGTCGACACCCGGAATCAGAGCAACAAGCTGCTGGGACTCGAGTTCATTCGCTTCGTCACGGCTTTCGCGGTCCTCGTCTGGCATTACCAGCACTTCTTTTATGTAGCCGAACAGCCTGTCGACTTCGTCCGTGAGCAACAGCCGCTCTACTGCGGGCTGAGCTTGCTTTATCAGCACGGCTATAGCGGTGTGCAGATCTTCTGGTGCATCAGCGGGTTCATATTTTTCTGGAAATACCGGGACCCGATCGCGCAGCGAATCGTCGGTCCGCTGAAGTTTTTCGTCCTGCGATTCTCGCGGCTGTATCCACTGCATTTCGGCACGTTGCTGCTGGTCGCCTTTCTGCAGGGCCTGTACTTTGCGCGCCAGGGTTACTTCTTCGTCTATCAGAGCAACGACGTCCGCCATTTCCTTGCGCAGTTGCTCATGGCGAGCGATTGGCTTCCGCAAGGCGTCGACCACAGCTTCGATGGACCGGTCTGGTCGATCTCCGTCGAAGTCCTGGTTTACCTGCTTTTCTTCGTGGTGCTGCGCTACATCGGCAAATCCGCCTGGATCAACCTGGCGGTGGTCTTGCTCTGTGTGGCCGCCAAGGCCGCCAAAGTGGAATCGCCCATCCTCGAGTGCCTCGGTCTCTTCTATGCCGGCGGTCTTGGAGCGATGGCGCTGCAACACTTCGCGAGCCGCAAATATAGCCTTCAGGCCGGTGCCGTCCTGGCCGCCGCGCTTCTCGCGCCGCTGGTCCTGGGCCGCGCGCTACGGAGCTACGGGCTCGATCAGCAGGAATTGTCTTCCTACGTGTTCCTGGTGGCGTATGTACCGGTGCTGCTCTATGTCGCGGCACAAGACCTTCCGGTGCCGCCAATCCTGCAAAGGATGGTGGCAGCAGCCGGCAATATGACGTACTCGAGCTACCTGCTGCACTTTCCGATTCAACTGACGATCGCGCTGCTTTGCGCAAGTACGGGGCAAGACATTCCTCGGTATAGCGTCGCGTTCTTTACAGCGTTCATGCTGACGACACTGGTGGCGTCCTACTACGTCTATCGGTACTTCGAGATGCCGACCCAGGACCGCATCAGGACCCTCTTCAAGGAGCGCTCCAGGCTCCCTGCCAGGTCAGCCACCAGTGCGGTCTGACGCATCCGCCAAATCGGGCGGACTCACATCCAAAGCCGTGTCGGGCGCAAGTTGGATGTTCGCCAGCACGACGCTCGGCCGGGTGATTGCCGTGCTGGGCCAGATCGGCATCGGCTGGCTGCTCACGCCGGCCGACTTTGGCGTGTGGGCGCTGGCCCTCTCAATGTCCACGGCCGTCATGTCCCTGCGCAATGGCGGCACGACCCAGATTCTCATCCAGCGGGGCCCCCAGTTCGGATCCGAGGCAGCTTTCTTCCTGCGCTACTCGCTGCTCTTCAATGTGTTCGCGGCCTCGATTCTCGTGGGGCTGAGCACCCCTTATCTGCTGACGCGCAGCACCGTGGGCATCGCGCTGTTAGGCATAGCTATCGCGGTTCCGCTCGCCACTCCTGCGATGCTGTACCGGGCAAAGCTGACGATCGACCACCGTTTCGGCGCACTGGCTGGCATCAATTTCGGCTCGGCGGCACTGTGGCAGGTAAGCGTATTCACCTTGGCGTGCCTGGGATTCGGCGCCGTGAGCTTTGCGTGCGCTCCAATCCTACAGGCGGCTTTCGAAACTCTTGCAGGGCGGCTGTCAGCCGGTAAGCTTCCGCGCGAATCCAGCGCGCGGCCGCGCGCGGACTATGTCGCGCTATTTCGCCAATCGAGCTGGGTAATGTTGAGCGCCGCCGTTCTCTCGCTCGGCACGACCGGCGACTACTTCGCAGTGGGCATGCTGACGGACATGGCTACCGTGGGCATCTACTACTTTGCGTTCCAGACCGTCGTGACCCTGACCATGCCCATCTACAGCGGACTGGAGTCGGTGTTGCCGACCATGTTGGTTAAGTTGGGAGACGACCCGCCCCGTCAAGTCGCAGCACTGGCCCGGGCAATGCGCACGATGGTCATAGCGGCGCTGCCGCTGGTCATGACTTTCGCGTTGGCGGTACCGTTCGTCATCCACCTGCTCTGGTATGGTAAGTGGGATTCCGCCGCCCGTCCGACACAAATTCTCTCCGCTTGTGTCCCGGCCTGGCTCATCCTCCATGCGACTCGCGCGTTTCTGGAAGCACGCGGTTACTGGCGCCTGCGGTTCGGACTGCTGGCTCTGAATGGCGTGGGCGGGATCACTGCGGCCGCCATCGGTACCTTCTTCGGGAGCGTCACGAACATCACGGTCGTCGTCTCCACCTACTACGTCTCGTTAGGCCTCGGCCTGGTGCTTGCCTTGCACAGGGCGGGCATGACGCTCGGTGACGTAACCGGCATTGTTGGTAAGCCCGCCGTGCTCAACTGCGCCGCACTCGCCATGAGTCTGGCGCTGCGCTACGGGTTGTTCCCCGAGGCCGGGGACAGCCTGGCGGCAGTGCTCTTTGTCCTGCTGAGCGCCATCGGCAACGCCGCGATGTTCAAGCCCGTTTGGATGGATCTGCTCGGTGGGCTCGCTGGAGCCGTGCGCGCCCGCACCGGCAAAGCGAAAGCGGTTGAAGCTATCTGAAAGAGGAGATGACATGGACATCAGAACTCGCCGTGGGTTCGTGAGCTCATTGGGTGTGTGTGGCCTCGCTGGGCGCGCACTCATAGCTTCCGGCAACACGCCCAAGCGGTTTCGTGTTTTCGACGGCCTGCTGTTTTCGCCCATGCCCGATTTGAGCGGCGCGGGATTGCCGAAACTCCTGGGCGCCGGCAGCAGTTGGCGACCCGGAGTGCCTCATGACGAGGTCGACCCCGCCGGGATCCGCGCCGCGGTGGACTACATGCGTCGCCTCACGAAGCACTACTACTTCGACCTGGAAGAGTGGACTGTCTCGGGTGCGCCCCGAGAGGTCATTTACGCAAACATCGAGAAGCTGGCGCGGACGGCCCAGATCGCCCGCGAGGCGGCGCCGGAGCTGAAGTTCGGCTTCTATGACCAGGCGCCGCGCAGCACCTACTGGTCGGTGCTGATCAATAAGAAGGACGAGTTGGATCTGTGGTACGAGGTCAATCGACGCTCGGCCGCCATTGCCGACAAAGTCGACTATCTCTTTCCATCCGCTTATACCTTCTATGACGACCTGAAAGGTTGGGAGATCGCGGCGCGGGCCACCATCAAGGAGGCGCGCCAGTATGGCAAGCCGATCTATCCTTTCCTGTGCCCGTGGTACCACGACAGCAACGTCAAGCTGAAGGGTCAGAGAGTCCCCAGGGATTTCTGGCGGCACCAATTGGAGGTGTGCCGCGAGCACGCCGACGGAGTCGTCTTGTGGGGTGGCTACAAGGAATTGTGGGACGAAGAGGCGGACTGGTGGGTCGAGACCAAGTCGTTCCTGGGGACCGAGGGTATTACCCTATAGCGCCCCCTGCCACACTCCCAGGGATCTGCCTTTCGACACCTTGTCATCCACGAGCTCGCGCACCGGCGTTGGCAGACTGTACGGGGATTTCCGCAGGTTGATCCGGCGGAAATCGCCGCTACGGATGTCAGAATTGAACCAGACCCCGTTGTCGGTCGTGAACAGCACGTAGCGGAATCCGGCGGCGCGCACGTTATGCAACAGGTTCATTCCGTCCTTGAACGAGAGATGGAACAGGACCTCTCGGCAAATTGCGACATCCCCACTCTCAATGGGAGTGATCGTCGCATCGGCGCACAGGAATCGACGGCGTGTGTTGCCGTAGCGCGCGACGTTCTGCTCGATGACTTGCGGCACCACGTCGACGCCGAGATAGTCGAAATCGCCATTGACGGTACGCATCCAATTGAAGTCGCCGCAGCCGACATCCACCAGCCGACGGCAACCGACCTCGCGGAGAAATTCCGCAAGCTGCGTAGAGAGCTCGCGAGTGGCCACCTCGGTCGAACCAACACCTGACAGGCTGTCCTGATTCGCACGCATGACCCAGGCGCCGTTCGCATAGATCTGCGAAAAGATGCCGCTCATATCGCGCTCACTCGTGTGTTTCGTGTAGTGACCGCGCCACTGCCGCACGACATCCAGGGTATTGCTCAGTCCGCAGCGAAACAGGACGTGACGCAGCACTTCCTTTACGGATTGCGTGTGATCGTATGCCATGACTTAAGGTTCACTGCAGGGTGTGAGGCACGAATTCAGCCGCCTGCGCTTGGGGCGATAGTAGAGGTCCATCATTCCGGACAACTGCAGGCGGACCAACGACGGCGAAAACGACGCTTCGACGTGCGTTCGGGCGATATTCAGCTGCGACATGCCCGGGCGTGCGACGCAGGTGTTGGTTGTGAATGCATAATCGAACAGGCGGGCGATGCTCTCCGCGGCGGCCTCCGAATAAGCCCACTCCTCGCCACCGACCCAGGAAAAGGTATCCACCTTACGACCACCCAGCAGGCCCTCCAGGCGCTGCTTGGCACGATCCAGCTCCAGGGCGAGTTGGCCGTCGCTCAGCTCCTTGGACAGCCGAACGTGGGTGGCCGTGTGACAGCCGACGACGTGCCGCTCAGCCAGCTCCGTCAATTGCCGCTCGGTCATGAAAACCCGTGGATCGCGCGCGGTATCGCAGTCGTGCAAGACACCGTGTTTCACAGCCGCCTCCGGCTGTTCCGCGGGAGCCAACGACACGAGGTCGACGGGTACGAAAAACCAACCCTGGAAACCGTGCTTCTCCAACAGGGGCGCGACGACTTCGCGATGGGAGCGCAGGCCGTCATCGAAGCTCAGGACGATACCGGGTCGCGCGTGGGGCCAGGCGCCTCGGCTCACCAGGGCATCGAGCTCGACTCGGGTCGCCGGCACGAACAGCTCCTTGAAAAGCAACAGCTGCTTTTCAAAGGCAGCGGCGCTGTCTGGCTGCACGTCATGGTAGTACACGACGCGGATAAAGGGTGCTGCGAACGCGCGCTGCAAGGCGGATGACAGTGACGTCAAGCCCGTTCGATGCAGCAACGCGGCAACGCCGCGCTTGAGCGGGTTAACACGGATCATGCCTGCACCAGCGCTCTTTCGATGGCGCGTGCCTGGGTGCGGGCGTGGTAGCGAGCTTCGATCCGCGACAGGCAAGCCGCGCGTACGCTGTCCGACACGGTTGGGTGTTGGGTCCAGCGATCCAGTTTCTCGGCAAGGTCCGCCACGTTGTCCGGTTCGAAGAGCGCGCCGGTGACGCCCGGGACGATGGCTTCGAATTCGGGCATCTGCCGGGCGGGATCGCTGTGGGTGACGACCGGGACACCGTAGCCGAGGCTGTGCATGCAGGTGAGCCCGACTTCACCGGGCATTGCAGTGACGCACGCGAGGGCGAAATATCGAGCCAGGCCCGGCTCGTCGTAGCAGGCGCCCGCGAACACTACGTTCACACTCTCAGAATGCGCGGCACCCTCGAGTGCCGCGCGCGCGGGACCATCCCCCACCAGGAGGAGATCGACCCGCTTACCACGCCGATTGATGATGCCCAACGCGCGGATCAACAGGTCGAAGCGCTTCTTGTGGGTCAGGCGGGCGGTCGCGATGACGATCGGCACGTGCTCAGAGCCAAACAACTGGCGCCGCAGCGTCAGAACTTCCTCGGCCCGCAGGTTGGAGCTCAGGCGCTGTTGGCCGTCGAAGTCCAGGCTGTTGTACATGACATACAGGCGCTCCGGGGCGAAGCCGCACTGTATGCCGATCGTCCGGGCGCGGTCGCCGTAGAGCAGCAGTCCATCGGCGAGCCGGTAGAACACCTGGCGCACCAGGTGTTTGATCCCGCGGTCCAGGCGGGTCCAGCCATGACTCCAGAACAACACCCGCTTGCGGCGCAGCTTCGCCAGGATCGCACCGACCCAGGTGGACAGGTAATACGCATCGCCTTCGAGAATGTAGGCGTCGAAATCACCGTACAGCGTGGGCCCGACGATGCCTTTTTGCCAGGCAAACACGCGCAGGAACCGGATGTAGGGAGTCAACCGGAAGCGTGGGTCGGTGCTCAGGTCACAGGCCGGAATATTGTGATACCGATCCTGCGTGTCGCCGAAAAAGAAGTATTCGCAGGCCTCACCCGAGCGCAGCTCGCGCAGCAGCGCGGTGCGATAGTGCGCGAAGATCGGGTTGAAGAAGGCGATTCGTTTGCGGGCCGCCATCTTTGGGCGCACGGCTTGTTGGATTGGTGACACGAGAGTGTAATCACCCTTCTTTACAAATGCGTGTAGTCGTCCAGTCCTTCCGAGGCGAGTCTCTACATGTCCGTGCGCGTCCTGCAGGTGATCTCTTCCGTGTCCGATCTACACGGCGGTGGCAGCACGGCGATCTGGGCTACGCTCAAAGCGCTGCGCAGTCGTGATATCCAGTGCGAGCTGGTGACCACCAACGAGGACGGTCACGGACGGATGCTCGATGTGCCCCTGGGCGAGTTCATTCCGCGCGACGCGAATCGGGTCCGGTTTTTCCCCTACAAAGGCGATCGCTACGTAACCTCCTGGCCCATGGCGAGGTGGCTCCTGGCGCGCGTGCGGGACTATGACCTCGTCCATGTCCATGGGCTGTTCCGGTTCGCCCCGGTCGCAGCAGCCCATGCGGCGATTGTCCGCGGAGTACCCTACGTTCTCACGTTACATAACGTTCTGGGCGACTGGGGAATGCAACATCGCCGTCCTCGACTGAAGAAGCTGTCGATCGGCCTCATCGAGGGGCGCGTCATCGACCGGGCGAGCCGTGTCCATTTCTGCAGTACCAAGGAACAGGAGGAAGCCGGGCGGGTCCGGGCGATCGGTGCGCGCTCCCGTGTCTTTCCTTTGGGGCTGGATTTCGCGAGCGATGCCGCGCGAACGGCCGATGACAGCCTGGCTGCCCTGGAGCCACTGGCCGGCCGCCCCATGGTGCTCTACCTCTCCCGGATCCACGAAATCAAAGGCGTGGACAAGCTCCTGACGGCCTTCGCCGGTGTGCGGCGGACACGGCCGGATGTGGTGTTGGCCATCGCGGGGAGCGGCGACCCGCAGTTGATTGCGCAATTGCAGGCGCTGGCCGCAGAGCTTGGAGTAGCGGACCACACGCATTGGCTGGGAATGGTCCAGGGCCGGCTGAAGGCGGCGTTGTTTTCCCAGGCCACGGTATTCGCGCTGCCTTCGAGCTCGGAAAATTTCGGTTATGCTGTCGTGGAAGCGATGGCGGCGGGTGTACCGGTCGTCACGACGGTGCACGTGCCGGCCGGGAAGTTCGTAGCCGAAGCGCACGGAGGCATCATCTACGACGGCCGCGCGGAACAGTTGGAACAGTCTCTGCTGCAAGTACTGAGCATGCCCGAGCATGAGCGGCGATCATGTGGCTCGCGCGCTGCTGCCAGCGTTCGCGAGCGACTATCGCTCGAGGCCTACGGCGAGTCTCTCGAGGCGACCTATCGCGAGATCGCCCCGACTCGCCGTCAGTAGTAAACGCGCTTCTCGGACTCCGATGAGCGGTTGAGCACGGTACCGACAATCCGCGTGTTGCCCAGCAATTCCACGACGCGGACCACGTCCTCACGCCGCGTACGACGCTCGTTCACAACCAACACGACGCCGTCCAGCAGAGGGGCGATCGTCAGGGCGTCATCACTCAGCAACACGGGAGGCAAGTCCACCAGGAGCAGCCGTCCGGGGTCGCGCCCCTTGAGCTCGTTCAGGAGCTTCCGGGTACCCAGTCCCGCCAGCACCTCTGAGCTACCGATCACGGGCTGCAGAGTGGGTAGCACGTAGAAGCGCTCGACTCCCTCGATCCCGTAACAGACGTTCTTGACCGGCTCATCACCGCCAAACCAACTCTCGAGGCCCCGCTCGGCGGGCAAGCCCATGCGACGGGCAACGGTGGGACGGCGCAGATCCAGGTCCAGGAGAACCACGGTCTGGTTCGGCTCCGCCGCCAGGCTCAGCGCCAGGTTGATGGCGGTCAGCGTCTTACCTTCGCCGTTGACGGCGCTCACGACGCCGATCGTACCCATACCGTTGGAGCGGCAGCGGTGTAACACCTGCGTACGTAGCATGCGGTAAGCATGGCCGGCAGGCTGTAAGTCGCCGGTGGATATCACACGCTGCTCTTTCAGAGCCTGCCAATCCACCGTGAGGCGCGCGACCGACTCTACGGCCCCCAGGCTGAACTCACGACTGAGGGCAACGCGCTCGGCGCGCGTGTCATCGACAGCCGCCGGTGGGACTTCGGCTCGTGGCACTGCAACCTTGGTGAGATCGAGCGCGCGTTGGGTTCTGTCCATCGGTGTTCTCATTTTGACTTAGAGGCCGAAGCGACGTGCTAATGCAAACCAGAGTACGTCGAGCGGCATATAGAGGAAGTGCACGAGAACCACAGCGGCACAAACCGTGGCGAAACTCGTACCCGTTGCGAGCCATACGCGGCGACGCGCGGCACGAGCCTCGGCCATGGTACCGATGTGGGGTATCAGTGCGAGGGGCGGAACCCCCGTGAGATCGAAGAGATCGCGGCGGCCGCGAATCGTGCTATCCATGCTTTCCAACAGCCACAGCACGCCGAATGTCAGGCCCAGGCTCAACAAGAAGCCGATGCTGATGATGAGCGGACGATTGGGACTTATCGGCTCCTCGGGCGGCAACGGCGGCTCGATGAGCGTAAAGCGCTCGCCTTTGCGATCCGCCTCGAGGTCCTGTGCCGTTTTCGCCTCCTGCTGCTTGGAGCGGATCTCGGCATATTTCATGCGCGCGTTGTCGTAATCCCGCGTCAGCTCACGGTAGGTCTTCTCGACCTGGGGTGAGAGGGTGATGTTGCTCTGATATTGGGAGGCACGAACGCGCAACTTGTCGGTCGCCGTCGCCAGGGCATCCAACTCCTTGCGGGTGGCGACGACCTGCGCCTGAATCTGCACATACGCCGGGTTGTCCGCATCAACCGGCTTCGGCACGTCGTCAGCGGGAGCCGCCGTGGCAGGCCGCGCGGCGAGCTGCGCCTGCAGATCTTTCACTTCCTTCTCGAGGCGGATGCGGTCCGGGTGCTCCGGGGCATACTTCGCACTGGCGGCGTCGAGCGCGGCCGTGGCGCTCTCGAGTCGGCGCCGCAAGTCGTTCGTCTCGGCCGCGGGGTCGGTGACCTTGGCGCGCGGGTCGATCGCGACCTGCTTCTCCAGCCCAGCAACTTCCCGCTCGAGTCGCTGCACGTCCGGGTGATCCGGGGCGTAGAGCGCGCGCGCCGTATCGAGCTGCGAGCGCGCCATTTTCAACCGGTCGGCGGATGACACGATGCGCTCACCGGTGTCCGAGAACACGGCGGAGTTGGGTTTGAGCTGCGCCAGCTGGGCTTGCAGGTAAACGAGCTGCTGCTCGAGCGAGTCGCGGCGCGATTCCTGCGAGCGCAGCTCCTCCTCGGTACGATCCAGCAGCGACATGTTGAGTTGGGTCAGCTCGGGGAGCTTCTGCTGATTCTTGTCCTTGAAGTCGGCCAGCTTCACTTCCAGGTCCGCGATCTGGCGGCTGACACGGTCGGCCTCGGCCTCGAGGAACTGCGCCGCATCGCGCGCGAGCTGGGTGCGGTTGTTGAGATTCTCGTTCAGGTAAAGGGTCGTCAGCTCGTTGGCCACTTTCGCGGCCTGGTCCGCGGAGGCGCCGGTGTACGAGACCTCGAAAGCGATCGTCGCGGCGGTAGGACGCCCGCTGCGCGGGTCGATGACATCCGCGCTGATCATCTTCAGGCCGATGTCCTTACGAATGCGCGAGAGGAGCGCCTCGCGCGTGTCCTTCGCACGCTGTTTTGGATAGAGGTCGTAGCGACGGATGATGTTGAGGAGGGTTTCGGTCGTCATCACGCGTTTGCTGATGACTTGTACACGCTCATCGGCGTAGGAGGTCACGGTGGAGCGCACGAGCTCCTGCGGCATTTCCTGTTGCTCGATCAGGACCGTACCCGCAGAGCGATAACTCGGCGGCAATAGCACGGCGAGTGCGCCAGCCACAATCATCGCGCCGACGAACACGCCGACGAGAACCCACCGACGATGTTTGGCGGCGGCGAGATACTCGCGCACCACGTTGGCCTTTTCGGAAGTGGCATTCACGATTGCATCACCTGGATACGATTTTTGGTAGCGGCTTCCATGTCATGGTCAGTGCAGCGCGCCACTCATGCGCCGTCGTGCTGGAGCCGAGCGGCGGCGACCAGCTCGCCGTCACTTCGGGGCGCAGAACCCATGTCTCACTCAACTTCCAGTTCAGTCCCAACCCCACGTTGTCGTAAAAACGCCGGTCGAGGTACAGGCGTACCGTCGAGTTGTTGTTCTGGATGCGAGTCAGCCGCAGGTCCCCATCCAGGTACGGAGTCAGCGCGCGCGTGGCCGTGGCGGAGAACAACTCCCGCTGGACCAGGTAGCCGTTACCGTAGGGTGTCAGACTGCGTACGTAGCTGAATGAGACGTTGCCGCGCTCGAAATTTCGCGTGGCGGAGGCGGACACATTGGTGCCGTTGCTGGCCGAGCCGCTCAGGACACGGCGGCTCTCACCCACCTGCAGGTCGAAGGAGGCACGCTCGGAGTGCGCGTAACTCAGCTCCAACTGCCCGCCGGCTTCGTGACTCGAGCCACCGGCACGATCGCTGTGCAGAATGTCGCCAAAGGCACTGACCGAGAAGGTCAGGTGTTCGGAGAATATGAATCGCTCACCTGCCGCGGCCGACTCGTAGCGATACCCGGGGAGCAGCGCCTGGGTCGCCGGGGGGCCGGAATAGCTCGACCCCAGGTAGCTGGCCTGGGCGTAAAACAGGTGTTGTTCCGTCCTGGCGAGATCGAGCTCGAGGCTTGCGGTCTCGGAGCGGCGCCGACTGTTGGTATCGGTGATACCGGTCTCGAGCAGCTCGGTCGTCAAGGTGTTCTGATTGGCGATCGAGCCGTTCAGGGCGAGCTGAATTCGGTCACCGCTCCACGAGAAGGCTCCCGCCAGGCTGCGATCATCGCCAGGCCCCCAGATGGAATCGGAAAAGCGCCGCACGTCGAAATGGGGTTCCAACATGAAACGGGAATTTTCGAGCGAGCGCTGCAACATGAGATCAGCCGACAACACCGCTTCTTCGCTGCCGGGCGCATTGGGAACCAGGCTGCGCGAGCTGTCGTAGTCGAGCTCCCAGCTCAGGGTGGGCTGCAGCAACCATTGCGCCGCAAGCGCATGCGACGCCCCGCCCGCCCCCAGGAGGCAGCCACAGCCGATTGCCGTGGGATACGCCATACGTCTTCTCACTTAGGGGACGACCACGGTGTCGCCGGTCTGGAGTAAAACGTTCTGGGAAAGTTCCCGACCACGCGCGACGTCCGAATAGTGAAAGTGCAGAACCTGTTGCGCGCCATTCTGCCGACGCAGAATGACGATATCGTTGATCGCGGCGAAGGGGGTCGTACCGCCCGCCAGGGCGATCGCCTGCATGACATCCAACGGACTGATGAGTGGGAAATCGCCCGCCTTGTTGACCCGGCCGACGACATAGATGCGGTTTCCGTTGGTCTGCTTGACGGCAACCGTGACCACGGGGTTGGGAATGTAGCGCTTGAGCCGGTCGACGAGCAGCGTGCGGATGTCGTCCACCGTCTTGCCCACGGCAGCCACTTCGCCGGCGAGCGGAAACGTGAAGCCCCCATCGGGCCGGACTAGCACTTCCATTTGCAGATCCGTTTCCTTCCAGACCGAGACCGTGAGGACGTCTCCCGGCTGCAGATGGTAGCCGGGAAGTGTGACACCCGGTGGCTCGATGCTCGCCTTGGGCGCCGCGTCCGCGGCGAAACCGGGTCCCACGAGCGTGCCGAGCAGCAGTGCGAAAATAACCCGCTTGGAGATCATTGTATTTTTCGATGATTGGAGCTTCGGGCGCGCTTTGGGTGCGCGCACCGAAGCAGACAGATGTCATACTAAGCGCCATACATGACGCTTTCGTTTCGGGAAAAATTCGCGGCGCCGGACGGCGCCGCGAGAGTCCGAGACCTTCAGGCCTCGGCGGTTCCCATCAACTCAAACGGACGCGCGGCACGGACGAGGCCGGCCAGAACGAACATACCGATCAACAGCAGCCAGGCGCTGGGGGGCAGCGGTACCGGGTTGGTAGCCGGCGTGAACGTCAGCAACAGCGAGTACAGACCGATGTTGAGGTCGCCACCCGCCGTCGCCATGATGTGCGCGAAGTAGGGGCCGGCGGCTCCAACATTGAAGCTCGCCAACTCGTTGTTCATCGACCCGCCGCCGTTCCAGAGCACCTGGCTGGCGGAGGTGGCCGAGAAGCTCAGCGCGCTGAGCGGTGTCGGCCAGTTGATGTTCTGCAGGCTGACACTCACGGTGCCGGCGCCGGGTGTCGTGAACGAATCCACCGTCGATTCGTTGCCGACAACCATCGTGGTCTGCGCGAGCAGAATGCTATCCGCCCGTGCGTGAGGGGCCGCGGCCATTCCAATCAAGGCCAGCGGTGCCAGCAGTCCCAGCTTGAGGGAGCTGCGCTTCATCGTCGTGTTCATCTTCGTCATTGGTTTCACCCTTCCGCGAGTTCCTGTTGCTCCGACCCAGCGGCGAGCCGCAGAGCGGGCTCCCGCGGTCCATGTGATTCGGGAATAGCCCGGTAGACGTACTTTGCGTAGAGATACTGGCGCAGCGACTCCGACAACTCCGCCGCGGTCTGCTCGCGCCGCTCCGTGCTGGAAAGCTCACTCAGCTTCAGTGCTGCGTAAGGCTCCTGCGTCCCTGTCAACGCCAGTAGCGCGACGTCGTCGCGGTCGACCCGCCTCTCGACATCGACGCCGCTGTTGATGATCGCCTCGAGTCTCGAGGCGTCGATCTCGAAGAAGCGCAACAGCTCGGCGCCCGATTCGACGAATACGGGGACGAGGTTGCGACCGTGTGCCTCCGAGTCATAGAGCGGCCCGAGCTTCGCCAGCATGCTCTTCACGGCGAAGCGAATTACGTCGGAATCGCGCACGCCGAGCCGGCTGGCGACCTTCTTCACCTTCCTTACGTCCGTGCTGTTCATCCGAATCGACACTGCCTGTTTGCGACTTTCAATCACGAGCAGACCACCCTTGTAAGCGGATCGTTGTGCTGTTCTGCGGTAACTTGTCGGCGGCTTGTTGTTCCGCCTTAGGTAAAAAGGTAGTTAGGCAGTGTTGCAGTCCCTTGTCGTTTCGATGACGTTCGCACCGCTTACGTACCCGTTGACAATGACGGGACGAGGGCATGTGCCATGCGAAAGCAAGACCAAGGGCTTGGGGGGTGCGCAATGAGCCGCGCAGCGCTGAACAAGCGCTAGAAACGCGTTAGTTGGGGCAGGTCAGGGGCGAGATTTCTGCGGGCGCGACGGGGCGCCGATCTGTCCGACAGCGGCGCCGAGAGTCAACGCAAGGGCGAAGGTGCCCCCATCGAGAAGGAAGTCGCGCCATAGAAGCAGGGGCGACAGGCGGTCAGGGTCGGCTGCATGAATGATCACTCCCCAGATCCCCGCCCACAGAATCAAGGGCACGCCAAGCGCGCACAGCAGGAGCAGTGTCGGGACCAGCACCAGGGTCCGGATCGCCAGGAAGCGCCCATTTCGGACTGGCCAGGCCAGTGCAATCGCGAGCAGCAGAACACAGGGCAGCGTCAGATTTCCGACCAACGTCGAGGCGGTCGCGCGACCGCGCGGGTCCGGATAAAAGGTCTGGCCATTGAGGGAGACCGGGCGAGCCAGCCCGACCTCCAGGAGAAATACCGGGTCGGGGCCATCGTGATCGACAGACACGCGGTCGACCCGGAAGGTCCGGTCCAGGGCCCTCAGCTCGCTTTCGAAGAGGGGGGAGAAGGCCTGGCCGACCCATTGCCCCTGCCAGGCCACCAGGAGCCCGAGGACCACGGCGAGACCCAAGAATTTCGCCAGCGAACGGGTCAAGACGCCGGCCGCCGCGCCTGGTCCCAACTTCGCAGTCCGATGAAGAACAGCAGCGTGCACAGGATGAGCGCGAGTGGCGCGACTACCGCATGGAGCTGGGCGAAAAGCTCCGGGTTGTTGCGGATCGCATAGAACAGGGCTACCAGCCTGATCTGGTTGATGACGAACACGTAGAGCGTCCCCGCCGCCATGCCCGCCACTCGCATGGTCCAGGAGAAGGGGTACGCCGCAAGCGCCGCAAAGAGCAGAAAAAGCACTTCGGTGCCTTCGCAGCCATTGAGCACGGTAACGCCTCCGCCAGGGGCGAGAATGCTCGCACCGTGCGCCTCGGCACCGGCGGCGGGTGTCAGCGCGTTGACGATGGCCACGCTAGTTCGCACCGTCGCGCCGTCGATCACCCAATGCTCGAGGATCGTGCCGCGCGCCAGGCTCCAACTGAGTTGGAGCACGAGAAAGCTCGCCAGAAAGATCGTTATCGCCAGTTAAAGAGGGCGAGCGCTGCGGTACTTGTCAGGTATCGGCATCAAAACAGCAACAATCCGCTGCTACCTTCGTCGCCTCGGGTAGGCACACTAACTATGACAACAAGCC
>Ga0070665_100001152_pt1 | contig 32519 bp, 32 predicted proteins | sample KBSS13metaG_FD_65862 | JGI IMG/M metagenome (GOLD analysis project Ga0070665, IMG submission 65862) | Switchgrass rhizosphere microbial communities from Kellogg Biological Station, Michigan, USA - KBS S1-3 metaG | ecosystem: Host-associated > Plants > Roots > Rhizosphere > Soil ... | reverse complement strand
GGCAGGCGGATCGTAGCACCAACCCCGGCAGGCGGCACAAGGGGGGCGGAGTGGGGGTCCTTGTTACGACCCTAAGATGAAACGCGCACCGTCCTGCCTGAGCATCTCAAACGGCGTCATGCACTTGACGCCCAAGCCTATGCAGGCGTTGGGAATCTTGATCTTCTTCGTCGAGGGGGAGGCGATCTCGTGGGTGACAAGAGTATGCCCGTGGGCGAGAGCATGGGCCACCAGGTAATAGTCTGCCACTTGAAGGAATGTGCTCACGGCGGCAGGCTCGTAGCCCTGCCCCATTGCCCAGTTGCTGGTCAGGCCAAGGGCGGGAAGCATCGCGGGGTCCGGCCTGAGGAAGAAGTCAGAGCCACGTTGCGCGGCCCAGGTGGAAAGCTCGTCGCCACCAGCGTTGATCTCGTCTCCCACCCGCTCGATGCTGAAAACCACTCTCGCCGCATTGCGCTCGATGAGCCAGTCCCAGAACGCCGGACAGAAGTCGATGCCATAGTGGAGGTTCTTCGCCTGGATGAACACGTTGGCATCGAGAAGGTACGGCATCAGGCTACCCTCAGGCTTCGCCCGAGCTCCTGGAAGGTCGCCAGCTTCGAGACACCGAGCATGCGAAATGCATCGCTGTACAGCGTCTGGCCCTCCAGCGTGCTGGCAACGAGGGCACGGGCAAATCGCTTGCTTACCCGCACCGCATGCGTCAGGTAGAAGTCGCCGCCGCTTCCTCTGGGAATCGCCCTCAGCCGCTCCAACTCCTCCTGATAAGCTGCCCAGAGCTGCTCTCGCGTGAGGCCACCAGCATCATGGATTCGCCGCAGGATGACCAGCGTGCTGACCTTGAAGCGTCGAGCTAGCCGATTGACCTCGATCTGCAGTTCAGCTCCCCTCTGATACTCCTCTCGAAGGATCGTCAGCGGCACCAGAAGCTCGGCGGCCACCCGATTGCACCAGATCTCAACGTTGTGCGACAGCAAAGAGATCGGTCCGGCGTCGGAGAGCGCGGACCGGCCGAGCCAGATATGAGCCAGCTCATGCGCAAGCGTGAACATCTGCGCTGCCTTGGTGTCCGCGCCGTTGATGAACACGAGTGGCGCGAGATCGTCGACCAGGGCAAGACCGCGGAACTCCTCCGGATCGAGCTTCCGCCGGTTGTTGCTCCCGACGACGCCACTCACCATCACCAGTATGCCCAGCGCATCCGCTTGCTCGATAAAGCGGCGTAGCGCCTCGGTCCAGGTTGGTATTTGGCGACGCTCCTCGACGTTGAATCCAAGCGCTCTCCGGAGGCTTGCCGCAGCCTTTTCGACATCGCTAGTCAATTGCAGAGAGCCTACGAACGCAAGGGGGGCCTCCCCGGTCGTTCGGGCGAAGTCGCGGTACCACTCCTGCCGCTGCTGGCAGATGTAGATCGTGTCGAGCAAGTCCGGGCTCGGCTGCTCGATGTGCTCGTTTCCAATGGTTCGGAAGTCCGGAATCGGCACGCGTTCAATGGGCGGTTCCTGAAGAAAAAGGTAGCCGACCGGTGTATGTGTGGCGTTGGCGAATCGCTCCAGCTGCTTGAGCGTCGGACTCTCCTCCCCGCGCTCCCAGGCTTCGAGCTGAGGAAAACGCTGCTCAAGCGCAACGAGGCCAAGTCCGGCACGCTGGCGCGCCCATCGCAGCAACTCCGGCTTCACCTCGACGCGCATCAGCGCGACTTCCTGGGATCACGGCAGCTTGTCATTACTTCTAGTATGACGGTTTCGTCGATCACCGCCAAAGCCCGGGAGTAGCCCTACTCCGGACCCGCCCGCAGCTCCAGCCCGGTCACCAGCAGCGTCGGCGAGCCGATCATCCCGTCCAGGGGGTGGAAGGTCAGGTCCCGCCCCACGCCCACGATCCCCTTCAGGAAGGCGCCGATGCCGCCGCAGAGCCAGGCCCTCGCCACCGGCGCGCTCGCGCGTCCGGTTTCCACGGCGAAGCCGCAGACGGGGAGGGCGAAGCGGTCGGTCGCCAGATCGAAGCGGCCGGGGCCGGTGGTGTCGATCAGGTAGTACCCCTGCGGGATGGCGCCGAGGAGCGCCGCCACCGGCGTCTTCGGCTCGGGCTTGAGGTAGAGATGGGTGGGGCCGGGCATGGGGAGATCGCGCCAGCCGGAGCGGCGCACGCAGCCCGAGGGCTCGCCGTGGGCGGCCCCCTCCTGCCACCAGGCGAGCAGCGGCTGGCGGAAGACCCCCTCCTCGACCAGCACCACCTCGCGCGTTGGCACCCCCTCGCCGTCCACCGGCGCCTCGAAGACGCCGCCGGCCAGGCGGCCGTTGTCGATCAGGGTCACGCGGTCGCTGGCGAAACGGCCGCGGGCGCCGATCACGCGCGAGCCGGGTCCCGGCCCCACCAGGAGCGGCAGGAGGCCGGCGACCATGCGCACCGCGACCCCCGGAGCGAGCAGCACGTCCCCCGAGTCCCGCGCCGGCGGCGCCCCGGCCGCGGAGACCGCCAGGCGGTCGGCCAGCCGGCGGGCCAGGGCGGTGGGGTGGAAGCGCCGCGGCTCGCGCGCCGCCACGTAGAGCGAGGCGGTGACCGCCGGGCTGCCCGGACCGGCGGCTTCGAGATAGAGCGTCGAGAGGCGGCTGCGGGTAAGCGCCCGCAGGCCGCGGCTGTTGGCCAGCTCGGCCTCGCTCGAGCCGTCCTCCAGCACGGCCCGCAGCAGGCGCGCCTTGGGGAGCTCGGCCTCGAGCTCGCGGCCGAGGCTCTCCAGGAGCTTCAGGCCCTCGCGCTCGCCGGTCAGCGGGGTGTCGAAGTCCGAAGGCAGGGTCCAGGCCGGCGCCGGCTCCGGCTCGGGGAGCTCCAGGGCATGGCCGGCCACCGGCTCGGGCCACGGGCCGGCGGGTGAGGGATCGCCGGTCGCGGCGGCGAAGAAGGAGGCGCGGCGGTTGCCGGCGCGCACCGCCCAGGCCCGCTCCTGGCTGGTGGAGGAGGTCTCGGTGACCGGCGTCCGCTCCAGGCGGCGGGAGCGCCCCCGCTTGACGTAGATCTCGGCGTCCGTCAGATGGCGCTTGAGGAGGGCGCGCAGGATCTCGTCGAGGTGAGGGGCCTGGCTCACGGCGTCACCTCCACGTCTTCCAGGCGCAGCGCCGGGGCGGTCGCCCAGACCGGCAGCTTCTGCCCCCCCTTGGCGCACCAGCCGGCGCCGGCCGGCTTCGCCTCGGTGCCCACCGCCACCACCCGGGTCAGCAGGTCCGCCACCCGGCCGCGCAGCACGCAGGGGCCCACCGTCTCGGCGAGCGCGCCGCGCCGGAAGCGCCGGGCATAGGGGAGATAGAGCGCGAACTCCCCCGACAGCGGATCGAGCGCGCCGCGGCTCGCCTCCGGCAGATAGAGCCCCTCCAGGGTGCCGGCGAGCAGGTCGGATTCGGACGCTCCCCCAGGCAGGATCTCGAGATGGGTCGAGCGCGGCCCCGGCGGCAGATGGCGGGTCCCCCGCCGGCCCGCGCCGGGGAGCAGCACCGGCGAGGTGCGGGCCCAGAGGGCGTCGGCCAGCGGCTGCTCGACCACGCCGCCGCGCAGCAGCCAGCGGCGGACGACCGCCGCCCCCTCGTCGTCGGTGGTCCGGCGGACCGCTTCCGGCGCCGCCGCCGGATCGTCCAGCACGTCGAGGCAGGGAGCGGCCATGGCGACGCCCACCGCGGATTCGGGGTTCCCGCCCTGGAACAGGGTGTCGGCCTCCAGGGCATGGGCCACCGCCTCGTGGAGCAGCACGGCCACCGCCGCGGGGGCCAGCACGGCGGGACCCCGGAACGGGAGGGGGGACGGCGCCTGGCGGGCGCGGAACAGCGCCACCACGGCGAGGGCCACCTCCTCGACGGCCCCGCCGGCGCCGGTGGACAACCGGGGCAGGAGGGCGCCGTAGCGCCCCCAGGAGGACTCGACCGCGCAACTGTAGAAGGCCTCGCTCTCGGGTCCGGGCACCAGACGGGGCCCCACCACCTGGATCCACCGCCGGTGCCGGCGGACGGCCACCCGCAGCGGGAAACCCACGTGGTGCGCCCGCACGGCCCGCGAGAGGGCGGCAGGGAAGTCGAGCAGCTCGGGCGCCACGACCGGCTCGGGGGGCGCCACCTCCAGGGTCGGCTCCGGATAGCTGGCGGCGGAGATCGCCCGCGCCACCTGGCGCAGCGCCTCGGCGAACGGGCGGGCCTCGATGGCGTCCCGCGACGCCATCCAGGTGAGCCCCTCGCGGACCAGGCGGACGGCGAACCCCTCCTCGCGCCAGACCCGCAAGGCTCCGGCCTCCCCCTCGGGGGCGAGCTCCACCTCCTCCCGGCGCTCGAAAAAGGCGTCCACCACGTCGGTGGACTGCTCTGCGATCTGGGAGAGGGTGCGGGCGACGGCGGCGGTGTCCAGCTTGGAAAACGGCATGCGACGCGGATTCTATCCCTTGAGATAAGATCCCGTCCGCCATGGCTCAAGTTCTGTCCGAACGAATCGAAGAATTGAAACGCCGCCGCGCCGCCGCCGAGCTCGGGGGGGGCAAGGCGCGCATCGAGAAACAGCACGCGGCGGGCAAGCTCACCGCCCGCGAGCGGATCGAATTGCTGCTCGACGCCGGCTCCTTCGTCGAGATCGACGCGCTGGTCACCCACCGCTGCCGCGACTTCGGCATGGAGAAGGTCACCATCCCCGGCGACGGCGTGGTCTGCGGCTACGGCACGGTGGACGGCCGGCTGGTCTACCTCTTCGCCCAGGACTTCACCGTCTTCGGCGGCTCGCTCTCGGAGACCAACGCGGCGAAGATCTGCAAGGTGATGGACCTCGCGGTCGAGAACGGCGCCCCCGTCATCGGCCTCAACGACTCCGGCGGCGCCCGCATCCAGGAGGGGGTCGCCTCGCTCGGCGGCTACGCCGACATCTTCCTGCGCAATACCCTCTCCTCGGGCGTGGTGCCGCAGATCAGCGCCATCCTCGGGCCCTGCGCGGGGGGCGCGGTCTACTCGCCGGCGATCACCGACTTCATCTTCATGGTCGAGGGGACCAGCTACATGTTCGTGACCGGGCCGGAGGTCATCAGGACGGTGACCCACGAGGAGGTCACCATGGAGGAGCTGGGGGGGGCCTCGACGCACGCGGCCAAGAGCGGCGTCTCGCACTTCACCGTGCCCAGCGACGCCGCCTGCCTGGTCGCCATCCGCGATCTGCTCTCCTACCTTCCCAGCAACAACCTCGACGATCCGCCCGCCGGGACCAGCGAGGACGACCCCAACCGCGAGTCCGAGGTGCTGGACACCCTGGTGCCCGAGGACCCCAACAAGCCGTACGACATCAAGCGGCTGATCGCCGAGGTCGTCGACGACGGCCGGTTCCTCGAGGTCCACGCGCAGTACGCGGCCAACATCGTCGTCGGCTTCGCCCGCATCGGCAACCGCAGCGTCGGGATCGTGGCCAACCAGCCGGCCTATCTGGCGGGGGTGCTGGACATCGACGCCTCGCTCAAGGGGGCGCGCTTCGTCCGCTTCTGCGACGCCTTCAACATCCCGCTGGTCACCTTCGAGGACGTCCCGGGCTTCCTCCCGGGCACCACCCAGGAGTACGGCGGCATCATCAAGCACGGGGCGAAGCTCCTCTACGCCTATGCCGAGGCGACGGTGCCGAAGATCACCGTCATCACCCGCAAGGCCTACGGCGGCGCCTACTGCGTGATGTCGAGCAAGCACCTGCGGACGGACGTCAACTTCGCCTATCCCACGGCGGAGATCGCGGTGATGGGGCCGGAAGGGGCGGTGAACGTCCTCTACCGGCGCGAGCTGGACGAGGCGGGGGAGGACGCGCCGCGGGTGCGGGCGGAGAAGGTGGCCGAGTACCGGGCCAAGTTCTCGAACCCTTACATCGCCGCCGAGCGCGGGTTCGTGGACGCGATCATCGAGCCGCGCCGGACGCGGCCGGAGATCGTGCGCGCCCTGCGGCAGCTCGGGTCGAAGCGGGCGAGCATGCCGGCCAAGAAGCACGGCAATATCCCCTTGTAGGGGCCATATAGCCGGAAGTCTCTGTTTTTGTTGACATCCGGGCGGCGCGTGCGGCAAGCTGGCACCGTCCGAAAACGCCGAAGGACGAAGGTCATCGAGATGTGAGGCCGGGCCAGGTCCCGCCCCAAGGAGAGGCCATGAGAGAGCGAGATCGAGCACTGAGGCGCCGGCGCCATCGCCGGTCGAAGCGGTTGAAGGAACGGCCCGCGGAGGAGGCTGCACACCGGGTCGCCGAGCGGGCGAGCGGATCGAAGCGCGCCATCAAGAAGCCCCCCGCGGCTCCGGGCGAAGCCTCCGCTTCCCCTGCGAACGCCGCTCTGGCCGAGCCTCCCGCCGAGGCGCCGAAGAAGAAACCGGCGGCGAAGAAGGCCCCGGCCAAGAAGGCCCCCGCTCCTCCTCCGGCCGAGGATTCCGGCGAAGGTGGACCGGAAGAGCCGCAGGGGGCCTGAGCTCGCGATGTCCGATTTCCGTTCCCTGAAAGCCGTCGATCCCGAGATCCATCAGGCGATCGCCGATGAGCGCGGCCGCCAGAACTTCGGGCTGGAGCTGATCGCTTCCGAGAACTTCGTCAGCCGCGCCGTGCTGGAAGCCACCGGCAGCGTGATGACCAACAAGTACGCCGAGGGGTACCCCGGCCGGCGCTACTACGGCGGCTGCGAGTTCGTGGACGTCGCCGAGCGGCTCGCCATCGAGCGGGCCAAAGAGCTGTTCGGCGCCGAGCACGTCAACGTGCAGCCGCACAGCGGCACGTCGGCCAACATGGCGGTCTACTTCGGCTTCCTCAAGCCCGGCGACAAGCTGATGGGCATGGACCTGTCGAGCGGCGGCCACCTCACCCACGGGCACCGCCTCTCCTACTCGGGGCGCGATTTCCAGGTGGTGGCCTACGGCGTCGACCGCGAGACCGAGACGATCGACTACGACGCGGCCGAGCGTCTGGCCCTGGCCGAACGGCCGAAGCTGATCGTCTGCGGCGCCTCGGCCTACAGCCGGATTATCGACTTCGAGCGCTTCCGCGCCATCGCCGACCAGGCGGGCTCCCTGCTGATGGCGGACATCGCCCATATCGCCGGGCTGGTGGCGGCGGGGCTCCATCCGTCCCCGGTCCCCCACTGCGACTTCGTCACCACGACGACCCACAAGACCCTGCGCGGTCCGCGGGCCGGCATGGTGATGTGCAAGGAGGAGTTCGCGAAGGACCTCGACCGCGCGGTCTTCCCCGGCATTCAGGGCGGACCGCTCATGCACGTCATCGCGGCCAAGGCGGTGGCGTTCCGCGAGGCGCTATCCGAGGACTTCCGCGGCTACCAGCAGCAGATCGTGGCCAACGCCAAGGCGCTGGCGGCGCGGCTCGCCGGCCTCGGCTTCCGCATCGTCTCGGGAGGCACGGACAACCACGTCTTCCTGCTCGACGTCACCAAAGCGGGATTGACCGGCAAGGTCGCCGAGAAGGCGCTCGACGCCGCGCACATCACGGTCAACAAGAACACCATCCCCTACGACCCCAATCCGCCGCTGGTCGCCTCGGGCATCCGCATCGGCACTCCGGCTCTCACCACTCGCGGCATGAAGGAGCCCGAGATGGAGCTCGTCGGCGACTTCATCGCCGAGATCCTGCGCGCCCCCGAGGACGCGGAGGTCAACGCGGGCGTGAAGGGGAAGATCCGGGATCTGTGCGAGCGGTTCCCGCTGTATGACCCGCTGATGTAGGGAGCCTGGACTAGTGAGTATTGCAGCCTAGTTAAAGCCAGAGCCGCGGACCCAATTTGCTAACGACCGCGTGCACGAGCTCATACAGGAGCACCGCCACCTCTCCGTAGCCGGGAATCGCCGCGCCGCTTTGTTCGACGAGTTCGCTCAGGAGAGCAATCGCTTCTTGTACTGCAGCGACAGCGTTAGCCGCAGCCTCTTCGCTTCGTTTGCCTTGGGACGACCCGATAGTGTCAAGCCGAGCTGCAAGATGTCCGATCCGGCCATCGAGGTCATGTCGCCGATGCTCTATTGGCACCGACCCCAGGTAATCGAGCAGCCGGACCGCGGCAGGTCTCCTTACCGGTTCGCTCCTGGAGCGCTCTTGGATTGGCGGGATGATACGTGTCGTCTTTGAGCCTTGAGGCCAGTCGAGCAGTTGTAAGCGGAGGCCTGGACCTTCCTCCTCGGTGGCAACCGTAAACAGCATTACGTCTGGCTTCCAGTGAGACACGAGACGCATTACCTCCTGTCTCATCCCTTCTTCGATTTGACTCCCGAGAACAACCGCTCGGAGAGCCGAAGGCGAGATCGGCTTATAACCACCGCCCTTGTTGAAGTCCACGTGCCGCCATTCGCGTTCCCACGAATAGGAAGATTGCTTCGTGAGGAGAAATGCCTCCAACTGTTCCTCGATGTCGGCATTGAATCTCACCATTGGCAGCTCAGGCACATAGGTGACGTCAAGTGTCGACGAAAACGGAGCCTCGGAGGACTCGAAGCATAGACAGATGCCACGGTGACCGCCGGCATACTCGTCCCACATCTGCTTATCGAGAGCAGTATCGGTTAAGCAGATAATTCCCGAGTTGTCTAGATCTTTCTGAATTGAGTTGCCAATCTCGGCGTGCTTGGCAGGATCCTTCCAAGCACCAATTGCCATGGCTTCCTTAACTGCCCGAGGCCGGGCCTTACCTTTCCGGCCAAGCTTCTTAAACATCTGGTTCCAAAAGCGAAGCCACTCCGCCCGGGGTCTTGCGAAGTCTATTTGCGCCCGACAGTCGTACCCATCCAAGAATCCTCTGGGCGGACTGGCGTAGATGTGGTTCTCGCGGAGGAGCCCTTCGAGATAGCCGAGCGCAACTTCGTTGGGTGGTCGATAACGGAAGAGAAACGGGGGTGGAACCTTCAGTATTCGGCGGGCCATTTGATTCTCACCCAGCAACTCCTCTACCCGGCGATCATCGGGTGGTGGAGGCGGATGTTCCGATCGGTGGTGCAGAGTGGCAGGCGACGGACCGAGCTGTGCGCTGTGATCAGGCGGTCAAAGGGATCTCGCGTCCAGGTCAGCTCGATGGCCCGCCGGATCAACGGTACAAGCGGGATCTCGTCCAAGACGAACCGGGGGTCTTTCGCGAGCGTGTCTGAGAATTGCGGATTCTGAGCTTCAATTCGGCCGATCTCGGCAAGATACTGAATTTCCAGGAGAGAGACCGGAGAGACTCCCCAGGGCTGATAGCGCTCGATCCATGGGAAGTCGGCGAGCCGGTCAGCGCCCGTGACAATCCAGAGCACGAAGTGAGTGTCGAGAATCGCCTTCATGACCGAGGTTCGGTACGCCGAGGGTGCAGTCCCTCGGACGAGCCGTCCCACTCCCATCCCCACTGATCCGCCTCGTCAACATCCTTGACTTGAATCAACGCCCGGTAGTCCGGAATCCTTTCGGCAGGCTCTCCTTTATCCACCAGTTTGAGGAGGAGCCGAGACCCACCCCTCTCGATGAGCACGACTTCTCCTTCTATGACCTCATCGAGCAGGCGAAACCAGTTCTTTCGGGCATCTGTCGCGGTCATTCGTTTCATGTGTACAGTGTACATGTAGGACGGGCTGCTTCAAAGGGTGTTTCCGAACCTCTCGCGTAGCCCTGTCCTGATCTCCCCAATCAAAAAGATCGACCCGCAAGCCACCAGCACCTCCCCGCCCAGACCCAGCGCCCGGTCCAGCGCCCGCTCGCGGTCCGGCTCCACGAACACCTCCCCCGGATGGTCCTTGAGCAGCGCAGCCAGCTCCGCCGGGTCCTTGGCGCGCGGGCTCGCCGGGGTGGTGAGGACGATCCTCCGGGCTCTTGGCGCCAGCAGGCCCAGCATCCCCGCGTAGTCCTTGTCGGCCAGGACGCCGAAGAGGAGGTCGACCGGCTGTCCCATGCGGTCGAGGAACTCCGCGAGGACTCGGGCTCCCGCCTCGTTGTGGGCGGCGTCGAGGAGGATGCGGCGGCCGCCGGGGAGCTCGATCGCCTCCAGGCGGCCCGGCCAACGGCAGGCGGCAGCTCCCTCGTGGATCGCCTGCGGATTGATGCGGTCGAATCCGAGATCCGCGAGGGCCTCCGCCGCCCGCACGGCCAGCCCGAGATTGACCGCCTGATGCGCGCCGAGCAGGGCAATCTCCAGATCGTAGGAGCGGACCGGCGTGGCGAGCCGGATTCGCTGGCCGGTCCAGCCTTGGGGCTCGATCGAATCGATCCGTACCTCTTGCGAGGCGAAGCGCAGATCCGTGCCGATTTCGGCGGCGGCTTCCCGCACGGATTCCGCCGCCTCCAACTCCTCGATCCAGACCAGCGCCGGCCTCTCCGGGCGGAGGATGCCCGCCTTCTCGCGGGCGATGGCGGCGAGGGTGTTCCCCAGGTACTCCTGATGATCGAAACCGATCGGGGTGATCAGGGAGAGAATGGGATCGCAGAGGTTGGTGGCGTCGAGACGGCCGCCGAGGCCGACCTCGACCACGGCGAGGTCCACCTCCTCCTCTGCGAACCACTGGAAGGCGGCGAGAGTCACCGCCTCGAAGTAGGTGGGGGGGACTCCGGTCTCGCGCTCGGCGAGGCCGACCAGATCCTGGAGCAGCCTCCCGAAGCGGCCGGTCTCGATCGTCCGGCCGTCGATGCGCAGCCGCTCCTCGACGAATTCGAGATGAGGGGAGGTGTAGAGCCCGGTGCGGTAGCCGGCGGCCTGGGCGATGGCGGCCAGGAAGGCCGAGGTCGATCCCTTGCCGTTGGTGCCGGCCACGAGGACGGCGGGGAAGCGGCGCTGCGGCTCGCCCATCGCCGTCAACACGGCGCGGGCGCGCTCGAGGCCCAGCTTGATGCCGAGGGCCTCGAGGCGCGAGAGGATGGACAGCGGGTCTACGTCAGGTGCCGCAGGCACCGCGCGATCGTCTCCTTGAGCTCCGAGCGCTGCACCACCAGGTCGAGGAAGCCGTGCTCGAGGAGGAACTCGCTGCGCTGGAATCCCTCGGGCAGGCTCTGGCGGATCGTCTGCTCGATCACGCGCGGACCGGCGAAGCCGATCAGGGCGCCCGGCTCGGCGATGTTGAGGTCGCCCAGCATGGCGAAGGAGGCGGTCACGCCCCCGGTCGTCGGATCGGTCAGCACGGAGACGTAGGGGAGGCGGGCGGTGCGCAGCCGGGCGAGGGCGGCCGAGATCTTGGCCATCTGCATCAGCGAGAGCACCCCTTCCTGCATGCGGGCGCCCCCCGAGGAGGAGACGACGATCAGCGGCCACTTGCGCTCGACGGCCCGCTCGGCGGCGCGGGTGATCTTCTCGCCGACGACCGAGCCCATGGAGCCGCCCATGAAGCGGTACTCCATCACCGCCATCACCACCGGGATCTCCTCGACCGTGCCCTGGACCACCATCACCGCGTCGCGCTCGCCCACCGCCTGCTGATAGGCCTTCAGGCGGTCGCGGTAGCGCTTGGTGTCACGGAAGTTGAGCGGGTCCACCGGCGAGATGCCGGTGAACAGCTCCCGCGGCTGGGGCTCGTCGAGGAGCAGGGCGACGCGGGCGCGGGCGTCGATCCGGAAGTGATAGCCGCACTTGGGGCAGACCTTCAGGTTGCGGTCGAGGTCGCGGGAGTAGACGATCTCCTTGCACCCCTCGCACTTGACCCACAGCCCCTCGGGCACGTTGCTGCGCGGCCGATCCATGCGGATCGGCTTGGGCTTTTTGGTCTTGCGGAACCAGGCCATGATGAGAGATCGGGTGAGGCGGCGCGGCGACTAAGCCCGGCCGCCGCTGGCGGCGAGAGAGCCTGTCGTGCTCCTGAAATGGAAACCGGTCCCGAGCGGGACCGGCGCCACAGCCTCCGCCGGCGGTCAGGCGTCGGCGGACTGACCCTCTTCGGCTTCGAGGTCGTTCTGGATGTTGAGCCGCATGCAGGCCGCGTCATACATCTGGCGGGAGGCCTTCTTGGCGTTCTGCAGCTCGGCGAGCCGGTCCTTGACCTTCGCCAGCTCCTCCTCGATCAGGCGATCGAGCTCTTCCATCTCCTGCCGGGTCACGGCGAGCGTATTCTCGTAGAACTTTCTCTGCTGGTCGCTGAGGCTCATCGTCTCCTCTTCCTCCGAATGGCGAGGCCGTCCGGCCGGCTCAATGACGTGATCGTCGACTGGATCATAGCTTGAAAGGAATTCTCAGGCGGGTCCACATCTTGACCGGGACCCCATCCTTCTTCGCGGGCTTGTAACGGACGGCACGTGCCGCGGCGAGGGCGGCCTCGTTCAGGCCGACCTTCTGCCTGATCGGCTCCGCCATCCTCACGTCCTGAACCTGGCCGTTCTCGTCCACCAGAACCGAAACTACCACGGTCCCCTCGACCCGCAGGGTTCGGGCCATCGGAGGATACTCTGGTTTCGGAGAGCTGACAAGTTGAGGCGGGGAGACTCCGGGGCCGGCTTCCACCAGCTCGCCGGCCCTGGTGCGGGGCGCTTCGGGCTCGGGTTTTTTCTCCTGGACCTTGGGAGGGGGCTCCGGCTCCTTCTGCGCCACCGGCTCGGGCGCCGGGGCGGGCGGCGGAGCCGTTTCGACCGGCGCGGGCTGGGGAGGCGACTGCTCCGGAGCCGCGGCGGCGGGCGCCGGTACGGTCGCGGCGGCGGGCGGCGGCTGTCCCGCGGCCTTGGCGGCGGCCACCTGCTTCTCGAGCTCCTTGAGCTGCTGATCGCGCTTGCTCCGCAGCTCGGCCTCCTTGGCGGCGAGCTGCTGGTCCATGATCGCTTTGAGATCGACGGGGTTCGCGGCCGGGGCGTTCTGCCCGGCGGGGAGAGTCGGCGCGTCGGTGACGGAGTTCGCGGTCGGGTTCGCGGCCGGCACCGGCGCCGGCACCGCGGGGGTGGCCGCGCCGGTGGGCGGCGGCGGCGCCGCGCTCTTACGGTTCAGGAGGAAGAAGGTCAGGATCGCGATCACGATCAGGGCCGCGATGGCGGCGTAGAGCAGCGTCCGGCTCTTGCGCCCGCCCTCCTCCCCGACCTCGACCTGGCCGACGGGGGTCACCGCCTGGAACGCTTCGGCCGGCATCTCGGGATCCGGGGAGTAGGCAGGGAGCGGCGGCGCCGCGACGAAGGGGGCCGCGGCGGGCGGCTCGGCCGGCCCGGGGGAAGGCGCCGGCGCGAGAGGCTCGGCCCGCTCCGCGGTGTCGGGCTCCATCACCCGCCGGATGTAGAGGCCGAGGTCCGTCGGGCTGGTCGCCGGGGCGAGCGCCGAGAGGGCGGCCTCAAGCCGCTGCTTCATCTCGCCGGCGCTCTGGAACCGGTCCTTGGGATCGATCCCCAGCGCGCGGGCCACGATCTCGTCCACCTCGCGGGGGACCGTGGGGTCCACCTGGCTGGGGCGCCGGGTATGCCCCTGGCGGACCGACTCCAGCACGGAGATCTCGCTGTCGCCGGTGAACAGGCGCTCGCCGGTGACCATCTCGAACAGCACCGCGCCGAGCGAGAAGAGGTCGGAGCGGGAGTCCACCGGGCGCCCCCAGGCCTGCTCGGGGGACATGTACTGCAGCTTCCCCTTCAGCGCGCCCATCTGCGTCTGGCTCGCCTTCGAGACCGCCTTGGCGATGCCGAAGTCGCAGAGCTTGACGTCCCCGTCGTTGGTGAGCAGGACGTTCTGCGGCGAGACGTCGCGGTGGACCAGGCCCAGCTCCTGGTCCTCGAAGTCCCGCTTGCGGTGGGCGTAGTCGAGGGCGCTCGCCACCCGCGCCGCGATCAGCAGGGAGAGCCCGAGCGGCAGCGGCATCCCCTTGCGGCGGGCGGCGTTGAGCAGCGACCGCAGGTCCCTGCCGTCGACGTACTCCATGGCGATGTAATAGTCGCGGCCCAGCTTGCCGAGGTCGTAGATGTGGACGATGTTCGGATGGGTGAGCTGCGCCGCCAGCTTCGCCTCGTCGATGAACATCCCCACGAACTCGGCGTTGTCCGTCATGTGGGGGAGGATGCGCTTGATCGCGACCGTCTTCTGGAACCCCTCGACGCCGCGCATCCGGGCCTTCCAGACCTCGGCCATGCCGCCGACCGCGATGCGCTCGAGCAGCGTGTACTGGCCGAAGCGCTCGCCCGGCTGGTCGCCCCCCTCGTCGGCGAAGACCGGGATGCGCTGGGTGACGGCGGGGTCCAGGGCGGCCACCGAGGCCCCGATGGGAGCCGGCACCGGTTCGGGCAGGGGAGCGGGCGGCGCGGCGGCGGCCGGCGCGGGCATCGGAACAGGCATCGGAGGAACAGGCACCGGAGCGGCGGCGGGGCGCGCGGACGCCGTCCCCGGAGAGGTGCCGCCGGGTCGGGTGGGGCGGGCCAACTCCTCGAGCTCGGCGAAGTCGAAATCCCCCACCGCCCGCCCCTTGCGCACGCCCGTCCCTTCCATTATTGCCGGAGAAGCGGCCGGAGGAGCGGCGGGTGGAGGGGGGGGCGGAGCGGCGGACACCGCGGGAGGAGCGGCCGGCGCCGCCGGCGGGACGGCGACGGGGCGCGGGCCGGTCTTGGTCTTCCCCAGATCCAGGTTGGACAGCGTCCTGCTGAGCAGGGCGTCCACATTGTCGGAGGAGGACTGCCGCGGAGGAGGCGCCGGGGCTGCCGGCGCCGCGCTCGGGGGCGGCGCGGCCGGCCGTGGCCTGGGCTCGGGCGTGAGCATGCCGGAGAGAGTTTTTTCGAGGCGGCGCTGGACGTCCTCCTCGCCGGCGGGGGGCGCCTGCCGGGGAGGTGCCGCGGCCATCGGGGGCGGCGGCGCCGGCGGCGGCACGGCCCGCGGCGGCGCGATCACCGGGCGCGGCGGCGCGTCCCCCTCCACCTCGGCCAGCACGTCGCCGAAGATGTCGTGCGAGGTGAGCCTCTGGTCCGACGCCGGCGGCGCGGCGGCGGGCTGCTGCTGGGCGAGCAGGGCTTTGCGGGCGGCGAGGACGATCTGCTGGTCGGTGAAGGGCTTGGCGAGCCGGCCGTCTGCGCCGTCCGCGAGGCCGCCGCCGCCGGACTCGAGCGCCAGCACTCCGGGGCCGCCGGCGCGGCGGGAGAAGGAGAAGGTCAGCACGTCGAACCCGGGGGCGTCGGTGCCGGCCACGATCAGGTCGGGCCGCTCCCCGGCGGCCGCCTGCAGGGCCTGCTCGACCGTCGGCACCACTCGCACCCGCCATCCCTCCGCGCCCAGGGCCGCGCTGATCCGTTCCACATAGTGCGGTTCTTGCTCGACGACGAGGATGGACGGCATACCGGATTCTCCAGAAGGAAGACAGCAAGCCTTTCTAACATCCTCGCCGGCCCCAGTCAATCAGAAGGCCCTGATTTTTGAGCGATTTAACCACGCGTCCGGGAAGTCCTGTAAAATCGTCCCCCTTCCGCGATTCTTTTCGCCAGGAGCCCGCATGTCAGGTCACAGCAAGTGGAGCACGATCAAGCACAAGAAGGCGGCGACCGATGCCCGCCGGGGGAAGATGTTCAGCAAGATCCTCAAGGAGATCACCGTCGCCGCCCGCCTGGGCGGCGCCGATCCGAAGGGGAATCCGCGCCTGCGCACCGCCCTCCTCGAGGCGAAGTCCAACAGCGTCCCCGGGGACAACATCGACCGCGCCATCAAGAAGGGGACCGGCGAGCTCGAGTCCGCGGTCTATGAAGAGATCGTCTACGAGGGGTACGGCCCCGGCGGCGTCGCCGTCCTGGTCGAGGCGGCGACCGACAACCGCAACCGCACCACCGCCGAGATCCGGCACGCCTTCGCCCGCAACGGCGGCAACCTCGGGGAGTCGGGCTGCGTCGCCTGGATGTTCAACCGCCGCGGCTACTTCGCCATCGACAGCGGCACCATGGACGAGGAGAAGTTCATGGACCTCGCCCTCGAGCTGGGCGCCGACGACGTCGCCATCGAGGAGGACGTCTACGAGATCTACACCACCATGGAGGACTTCGTCTCCGTCCAGGAGGAGCTCGAGCGCCGGGGCATCCCGCTGGCCGCCAGCGAGCTCGCCATGGTCCCCCAGACGACGATCGACGTGCCGCGCGACAAGGTGAGCCAGGTGCTGCGCCTGGTCGAGGCCCTCGAGGATCAGGACGACGCCCAGAAGGTCTGGGCCAATCTCAATATCGACGAGAAGGTCCTCGAAGAGCAGTCCCGCTAGCGTGCTGATCCTCGGCATCGATCCGGGCAGCCTCCACACCGGCTACGGCCTGGTGGAGAAGAACGGCTCCGCGCTCAACACCGTCGACGCCGGCCGCTTCTCCTGCCCGCGCACCCTCGACCTCCCCCGGCGGCTGGCCCATCTCGCCGGCTGCCTCGGCGAGCTGGTCGACCGCCGCCGGCCGGACCTCGCCGTCCTCGAGACCCCGTTCCACGGCATGAACGCGCACTCGCTGATCGTGCTCGCCCAGGCCCGCGGCGCCCTGCTCGCCGTGCTCGCCGGCCGCGGCCTCGAGATCCGCGAGTACAGCCCGGCCGAGGTCAAGTCGGCGGTCACCGGCAACGGGCGCGCCGACAAGGAGCAGGTCGCCCGCATGGTCCGCCTGCTGCTCGCCGCGCGGGGAGAAGGCTGGGCGAGCGACGCGACGGACGCTCTCGCCCTCGCCATCTGCTGCGCCCAGCGGCTCAGGCTCGACCGCCTCGCCGAGCGCTAAGCTCTTGTGAACTCAAGGCTTGCCGTGACGAACGATCCCTTGCTTCCATTTTTTGGGCTGTGCTACCATGAGGCCCGTATCCGTTGCAGTCGATCCACTGACCGTGAATCTATGAAGCCGTAAGCCATGGCCTTCCAAGGCTCGCTCAAAGAGCTCCCCCTACCCGACATCATCCAACTGGTTTCCGTCTCAGGGAAGACCGGCGTGTTCTCCCTGCGTCGAAACGGCGATTCCTCCGGCGAGATCTATCTGCGCGGCGGACAGATCGTCCACGCCTTCGTCGGCGACCTCCAGGGGGAGGAGGCGATGTACGAGCTGGCCATCTGGCCGGAGGGGGACTTCGTCTTCACCCCCGGCATGGAGACCGAGCTCACCACCATCCACAAGTCGAACACCAACCTCCTGATGGAGGCGGCGCGCCGGATCGACGAGTGGCAGATCCTCTCCAAGCGCATCCCCTCGACCCGGCTGGTCCCCGTCTTCACCCAGCGCGCCACCACCACCTCGGTCTCGCTGACCCCTCAGGAGTGGTCGCTGATCTGCAAGATCGACGAGCGCCGCACCATCGAGGAGGTCGCGATCGGCCTCGACATGAGCCCCTTCGAGGCCTGCAAGCTCCTCTACGGACTGATCACCTCCGGCCTGGTCGCCCTCAACGAGGACCTCAGCCGCCTGCGCACCGACCGCCTGCGCACGATGCCTCCCGAGGAGCTCGCCGCCGTGGCCGAGACTATCCACCAGCAGGCCCGCGGCCTGCTCAACGGCCACCCGCGGCAGGGGGACCTCGAGGTTCCCTTCCGCATGAGCAAGGCCGAGATGGACTCCGGGCGCGCCGTCGAGGCGGTGCTCGACCTCGTCCGCGCCGAGGAAAAGCTGGTCTCCGCCGCCCTCGGTCCCAACCAGAGCAAGGTCTTCCTCGACCGGGTCGCCCAGATTCTCAACCGCTGAGGAGCGGTTTGGGGCGGGGCCGGGCTAGAATGCGGCCATGGCATCCCGCAGTTTCCCCATGATCCCTCTGCTCGTGGTGTGTCTGCTCGCCGTGGTTCCGGCGGGCGCCCAGCAAACGGAGCCGCCCGTCACGCCGCCGGCCACGGTGCCGGCGCCCGCGGATCCGGCCGCGGCGAGTCCGGCTCCGGCCGCGCCCGCCACGCCCGGGAAGGCCGCCGGCTCGCCTCAGACGGCGCCTCCGGCCGCGCCGGCTCCCGTGCCGGAGACCCCCGCCGCGCCCGAGCCGTCCGGCGGCGGCGGCATCGAAGGGGTGGAGCTCCCTGCCCGGCGCAGCGACCAGTTCCTCCCCCGCCTCGACATCTACTTCCCGGAAGGGGACCTCGACCTGCGGGTCAACCGCCTGATCAACAAGACGTTCTTCGAGGGGCAGGTCAAGTACAACTTCGTCAATGGCGACATCAGCGCCTTCCTGCGCTACCGCTATTACGGCTACCGGCGGACGACCCAGCTCACCGTGTTCGACTCCATCTCGTTCGACCGCATCGACGAGGACGTGTCGCAGGACTTCGACCGGGTGCGCGGGACCCTGCTCCTGATGGAGTGGCCGCACAACTACAACAACCGGACCTTCTTCCTGACCGAGATCGACGGGATCAGCAGCAACAAGGGGGCGCGCGGCAGCAACTTCCTGATCCGGCGCGACCAGGTCAACACCTTCGTCCGGCTGGGCTACCAGCTGGGCACGCCCGACGAGGGGCGGTCGAGCGCCATCGCGGGTGAGACCCGCGCGCGCACCGAGCGGCTGTTCTCGGCCTTCCGCGAGTTCGGCCCCGGCGATGCGACGCTGACCGCCGCCCTCACCTACGGCTTCCCCTACGGGCCCGGGGACTTCGACTACCTCAAGTTCGAGTTCGAGGCCCTCAAGCGGTTCGACGTCAGCGCGCGGACCTTCCTGGTCGGCCGGCTGCGCGGGGGCACCTTCCCCTACCTGGCCGATGCGGACCCGAAGTCGCTCCCCCCCGAGCCCGAGGGCATCGACTTTTTCGCGGTCCCCCGGTCCGAAGCGTTCAAGCTCGACGGCCGGGAGAACCTGAAGGGGGTGCGGGACCGCACCCGGGGGACTGATGAGCTTTTCACCACATGGGAGTATTTCTTTCCATGGTTCCTGGACGCCAAGCACCAGGTTTTGCGCCTGACTTGGGATAACTGGTACTGGATCGTCTACACGGGATTCGGCACGATTGGGCTCAAGCACAATATCTATACGGATTTCGGCTCGTATTACCCCGATGCAGGCCTCGGTTTCGAGTCATCCTTCCGGCTCCGGAAGTACAGGTTCTTTCTCTCCGGGATTGTGGCACAGGCTTTGAAAGGAAATGGGGGGTTGGAGGCGCGGATCTCAGTCAAGTCGTATCGCTGAGCAATTGCGTTGGGCGGGTTGCCTTGGCAGAGGAGAGGACGCTTGGGGTAGCTTCGCTGCAGTCAAGAAAGTCGCGGAGGTTGCGTCGCAGCCTTCGCAAGTTTTGGCTTACAGCCGGAGGAGAACGAATGAAACTGAAATGCTTAGGGATCTTGGCGCTGGCTAGCCTCGCGCCAACCTGGGCGTCTGCGGCGGAGCAAGCCAACGCCGCCAGCGTCACGGGAGAGACAGGGTTGTTCACCCTGTTCACGGGCGATACCTTGCCGCGCGGCGGGTGGTCGTTTGGACTTTATTACAACAACTGGGACCGTTTGGTGAACATCCCCAACGGGTTCAGCAACAACAATGACAGCCAGCTCAGCCTCGACTGGAACCGGCTGAGCGCCAGCGTCGGCTACGGCATCACCGATCGCTGGGAGTTGAGCGTCATGGTTCCCTACGACGACATCAACTACGACCAGAACGACCTTCTGTTCAACGCCGATGACGGCAGCGGCGTGGGCAACGTCCGCGTGGGCACGAAGCTCCGCCTGACCGGCGCCCCCGGCGACGCCAGCACGCTGGCCCTCAACGGCTTCGTAACCCTGGGCACCGGCGACGAAGCGGTCGATTCCGACGACATGGGCTACGGCGTCGGTCTCGACTGGCGTCTCTCCAAGTGGGTCATCAACGTCGGCTACCAGGATCTCGGCGACTTCGATCTGCCGTTGAAGGGCACGCCGCTCTCGCTCGGCGGCTTCTCGCGCAAGGCCTTCACCGGCGGCATCGGCTACGTCGGCCGCGTGACCGACCGCTTCGACTGGATCAACGAGGTCTCCGCCACCTTCGGGTCCGGCGACGACAACTTCTACGAAGACTCGTATGACTTCACCACCGGCGGCCGCGTCTGGTTCGGTGAGGCCGAGAACTGGGCGTTCAACTTCGCCCTGCGGACCGACCTCAACCAGCTCAGCTCGATCGACGAGCACTGCCCGCTGGGCGGCCTGGTCGGCCTGACCTACTTCCCCCGTCTGGTCCGCCGCGAAGCGCCGGCTCCGCCGCCGCCGCCGCCTCCTCCGCCGGTCGAGGCTCCGCCGCCGCCGCCGGTCGAGGCTCCGCCTCCGCCGCCGCCCCCGCCGCCGCCTCCCCCGGCTCCGCCGGAGCGGATGGAAGCGACCTGCTCGTTCGTATCGGGCAGCGCGCGGCTGGACAACATCTGCAAGGCCAAGCTCGACGAGGTCGGTCTGCGGATGAAGCAGAACACGTCTTCGACCGCCCAGGTCACCGGCTTCGCCGATGGCTCGAGCGGCTCCCAGGCGAGCAACCAGCGGTCCGCCGAGCAGCGTGCTCAGGCCGTGAAGAACTACCTGGTCACGCGGCACGGGATCGACCCGAGCCGGATCACCACCCAGGGTCAGGTCACGGATCAGCGGGCGGCCACGGTCGTCCTCACCATCACCCCGTGATCGGTACCCGGTAGCCGGTAACCCCGGATGCTGGTTGAGAGGCCCCGCTTCGGCGGGGCCTTTTGTTTTGGGGCCCTCATCACCCCCGAACCCAGGGCGTTGCTCTGGGCTGAGGGAGCCCGGGCCTTTGGCCCTTCCCCCCAGCCGGAATTTGTTTGAGGCCCAACGGGCCGCCCTTCCTCAGCCCAGGGCAACGCCCTGGGGCCGGGGGTGAGGGTTTACAACGCTTCCCGCCGCAACGACGCCACCGCTCCGAACAATCCGGCGGCGCCGCCGAGGAGGATCAGGAAGGCCACCTGCCGCGGGTTCAGGAAATCGAGGGCCAGGATGGTGGCGAAGAGCGACGATCCGCCTCCCCGCGCGTGGAGGAACTGGAAGGCCCCGAAGAGAGCGCCGGTCGCGAGCAGACCGCCGAGCAGTCCCTGCAGCAGGCCCTCGACATAGAAGGGACCGCGGATGAAGAACTCCGTCGCTCCCACCAGGCGCATGATCCCGGTCTCCTCGCTGTGCAGATAGGCGGTCAGCCGGATGACGCTGGCGATCGTGAAGATGGCCGCTCCCAGCAGGCCGGCGACCAGCGCGATCCCCACCGCCCGCACCACCGCCACCGCGGTCTCGAGCTGTCCCAGCCACTCCCGGTCGTCGTCGATCAGCGTCACCTCGGGGCGGTGGCGCCAGCCCGCGAGCCACGCCTCGCGCCCCGGCGCGGCCGCCGCCGTCCGCGAGTCGAGCCCGATCTCGAGCGAGGCCGGCAGCGGCTCCTCCTGCCAGCCGGCCACCAGGTCCGAGAGGCTGGGGAAGACCTCCTGGAAGCGCTTGCGGGCCGCCGCCGCGCCGACCGGCTCGACCGAGTGGACCCCGGGCGCGCGCGCCGCCTCGGCGGCCAGCCGCCGCAGGTCCGCGTCCGAGGTCTCCGGCTTCAGATAGATCACCACCCGCATCTCCCCCCGCCAGCGCTCGACCGAGGCCGAGAGATTGCCGCTCACCAGCAGGAACGCGCCGCCGATGAACAGGCTCACCGCGATCGTGAGCACCGCGAGCAGGCTCACCTTCCACCCCCGCAGCAGATTGACCGCGGCCTCGCGGAAGAAATAGCGGAGCGCCTGGAGGATGCTCACTCGGGGCGCTCCTCGGCGGGAGCTTCGGAGGGCGGCGATTCAGCGGCGTCCGAGGGCTCGAAATCCGGGATCGAGGCCTCGGCGGTCCCGGCCAGGGGGTCGAGGGCGGGGGGATCGGTGCCGACCAGCTCCTGGTCCTGGATCAGTCGGCCGCGATCCAGCGTCAGCACCCGGCGCCCCACCCGCTGGATGGTGTCGCGGTCGTGGGTGGCGAGGATCACCGTCGTCCCCCGCAAGTTGACCTCCAGGAACAGCCGCAGGATCTCCCAGGAGAGATCGGGGTCGAGGTTGCCGGTGGGCTCGTCCGCGATCAGGATGTCCGGCTCGTTGATCAGCGCCCGGGCGATGGCGACCCGCTGCTGCTCGCCGCCGGAGAGCTCGGGCGGAAAGGCGTTCAGGCGGTGGGCGAGCCCCACTCGGCGCAGCGCCTGGTAGGCCATCTTCTTCTGGTCCTGGGTGTCGACCCCGAGGACCCGCGGCAGGTAGGTGACGTTCTCGAAGATCGTCTTGCGGGGGATCAGGCGGAAGTCCTGGAAGACGACGCCGATCGTCCGCCGCAGGTAGGGGATCTTGCTGCGCGGGATCGAGGAGACGTTGCGGCCGTTGACCACGATCTGCCCGGAGGAGGGGGTCTCCTCGCGGAAGATCATGCGCAGCAGCGTCGTCTTGCCGGCGCCGCTCGCGCCGGTCATGAAGACGAACTGGCCGCGCGGGATCTCGAACGTGACGTCGTCGAGGGCCGATTGCCCCCCGGGGTACTGCTTGCTGACGTGGAAGAACTGGATCAAGGGGAACCGGACCCTACTCCGCCGGACCCGCGACCGGCTCCCGCTCCAATGCCTGGCGCATGAGCTGCTGCACGATCTTCGGCTCGGCGCGGCCGCCCGACAGCTTCATCACCTGGCCCACCAGGAAGCCGACGATCTGGACCTTGCCGGCCCGGTACTGCGCCACCTGGGCCGGGTTCTGCTCGATCACCTCGTCGATCCAGCGCTCGATTTGAGAGCTGTCGGAGACCTGCGCCAGCCCGAGCCGCTCGACCGCCGCCGCCGGATCGCCGCCGGTCGGCGCCACCGCCGCGAAGACCTCCTTGGCGGCGCTGTTCGAGATCTTGCCGGCGTCCACCATCGCCACCAGGGCGGCGAGGCGCTCGGGGGCGATCGTCCCGCCGAGCTCCACCTTGCGCTCCTTGACGTCGCGCAGCACCTCGCCCTGCACCCAGTTGGCGATCCCCTTGGGGTTGTCGGGCAGCGCCGCGGCCGCGGCCTCGTAATAATCAGCCAGCTCGCGCGAGGCGGTGAGCACCTGGGCGTCGGCGGCCGGCAGGCCGTACTGCGCCGCGAACCGCGCCCGCCGCTGCCAGGGGAGCTCGGGGAGGGCGGCGCGGATCGCCTCCCTCCGCTCCGCCGTCACCACCAGCGGCGGCAGGTCCGGATCGGGGAAATAGCGGTAGTCGTGCGCCTCTTCCTTCGACCGCATCAGCCGCGTCGTGCCGGTGGCCGCGTCGAAGCTCCGGGTCTCCTGCGCCACCCGGCCGCCGGACTCGATCAGCGCGATCTGGCGCTCGATCTCGTGCTCGATCGCCCGCGCGACGTTGCGGAAGGAGTTGAGATTCTTGACCTCGGCCTTGGTGCCGAGCGCGGTCTCGCCGCGGCGGCGCACCGAGACGTTGGCGTCGCAGCGCAGGCTCCCCTCCTCCATGTTGCCGTCGCTGGTCCGGGTGTAGAGGAGGAGCTGATGCAGGGTCTGGAGATAGTCCTGCGCCTCGGCGGCGCTCGACATGTCCGGCCGCGAGACGATCTCGACCAGCGGCACGCCGCAGCGGTTGAAGTCCACCAGGCTCTGGCCCGGCAGCGCGCCGCCGCCCGGCGCCTCGTGCAGGAGCTTGCCGGCGTCCTCCTCGAGATGGAGGCGCTCGACGCGCACCTGCTTGTCGGACTGCGCCAGCGGTACCAGCCCGTTCTCCGCCAGCGGGCGGTCGAACTGGCTGATCTGATAGCCCTTGGGGAGGTCGGGATAGAAGTAGTTCTTGCGGGCGAAGACCGAGGTCTCGCGGACCTCGAACCCCAGCGCCAAGGCCAGCCTCACCGCGAGGTCGACCGCCTGGTGGTTCGGCACCGGCAGCGTGCCCGGATAGCCGAGGCAGACCGGGCAGACGAGCGTATTCGGGGCCGCCCCGAACCGGTTGGGGCAGCGGCAGAACATCTTCGTCCCGGTCAGGAGCTGGACGTGGACCTCCAGCCCGATCACCGCCTCGTAGTCAGGGTGCGTCATGCGGGATCGAGTTTACCGCAGGACCCTCGATCCTCAGCGGCGGCACCCCTACGATCTCGTACGTCGCCGAGGCCACCTGAATCCCCGCCGCTTCGAAGGCGTCGAGGATCTCCCGGCTCATCTTGTCCTTGAGCTCGCGGATGCCGCGGGTCCTCGCCACGAAGCGCACCGTCAGCTCGATCCAGTTGTCGGTCAGGCGGAGGTAGACCCGCGGATCCAGGTTCACCGGGTCGACGAAGTAGCGCCGCCGCAGCTCCTCCAGATCCTTCTCGGCGACCTCCTCGGCCTTGACCGTATGGCGCCGGACGGTCTCGAGGAGGATCTGCTCGGCCCGCTTGCGGTCGGCGGTGTATTGAATGGGCACGTGCATCTCGTCCCAGAGATAGGGGAACTCGCCGCTGTAGTTGTAGACCGGCGCCTCGAAAATCTTGTCGTTGGTCACCGTGACGATGCGCCCGGTATATTGGCGCGATTCGACCCAGACCGACGGCTCGTCCCCCTGCTCGCCCGGCGGCTGGCCCATCTCCATGATCGTGGTGCGGACGAACCCGAGATCGATCACGTCCCCGCGCACGCCGCTCATCGCGATCCGGTCGCCGATGTGGAACACCTTGCCGCGCAGGATCACGAAATAGGCGGCGATCGCCGTCACCACCCGCTGGAGCGCCACGGCGAGGCCCGCGGAGAGGAGCCCCGCGATGGTGGTCAGGCGGGCGGGATTGTCGAACCAGATGGAGATCAGGCCCACCACCAGCACCAGCACCCCCAGCAGCTTGGTGGTCTGCTGGGTCCAGAACTGCACCTTCCGGTTGCGCCGCTGATGGAAGACGGCCCCGGCGAGCGCCTGGAGCCCGCGGCTGACCAGCAGCGACAGCGCGACGAAGACCAGGGTCAGCAGCAGCTTGCGCCCGTTCTCCGCCGTCAGTCCGACCAGTTTCACGCCGAGGACGTCGAAATTCATGGCGGGAGGTTCTTGCAAAACTCCAACCCGCTAAAGGCCCCGGAGAGTGATTGACAGCTCTCCGAGACCATTTCAGAATTGGTTATGAAAAACTTTTTCAGGAACTCCGCGATAGCCCTCCTACTGCTCGGATCCCTCGGCGTCCTGCCGGCCGGCGCTCAGCTCGCTCCGCTCGGTCCGGAGACCGTGGTGGTGTCCGGCACCTCACTCGGGGTCCAATGCCCGCAAGTCATCGGGCACGCGGACCGCAGCTTTACCGTCATCTGGCAGCAGACCCCCGTCGAGAGCGCCTCTTCGCTGGTGGCGCAGAGATTCAACGGCGCGGGCTCCCCGGTGGGCGGACCGATCGACGTCGACGCGGGAACGCTGGTCGGCCGGGTTCCCTTCGACATCGCTGTCGAGAATCGCGGGGCGCTCGGCGACATCGTGACCTGGACCTCCGTTCCGGAAGGCTCGTCGAACCCTTCCCAGCGCTTCGACAGCCGGGTGCTCTCGGCGGGCGCGCCGACGCGGATCGGCGCGCCGTCCTACGTGAGCCAGCTCTTCCCGCGCCGGACCGGCGGCTATCTCGCCGCCTGGCCGACGGCGCGCGGCGAATCCTGCTCCTTCGCACTTCTCAACGCCGCCGGACGCTTGGCGAGCCCCACACGCCGCATCGACGGGACGGGCTCGTCCGGCCGCCACTGCCTCGAGTCCGCCGCCCAGGCGCTGGACGGCAGCTTCGCCCTGGACTGGTTCACGATCAGCACCAGGACCAACGTCCTGTTGCAGCGGTTCGGAGCGAACGCCAATCCCCTGGGGCCCGCGGCCGAGGTCGTCGAGGAGCGCAACTCTGGAGGATTCCTGCTGGCCTCCGCGCCGGACGGTCGGACGGCCCTGACCTGGGTCCACTATGGAGGCACCCCCGACGTGCCGACCCAAATGATCCGTCTCCGGTTCTTCACTCCCGCCGGTGTGCCCACGGGGCCCGCCCTGGACGTCGCCATGCCTCCGGACCCGCCGGCCAACAGCTTCAACCCGGATGCGATCGGCATGGACCGCCTCGGCCGCGCTCTCCTCGTCTGGGACCTCGTGGACCTCGAGGGTCCCTTCAACGAGGCCTATACCGTCCAGCTTTGGGGACCGGGCGGCCCTGCCAGCCCGCCGCTGAACCTGGGAGCCGATCCGCTCCTCGTCGGCGTCCCGTTTTGCGCGAGCGTCGCCGCGGCCGGCCGCACCTGGGTCGTCGCCTGGCGGTCCATGCTGCCGACCGGGGCCGAGACGATCTTCGTTCGCCGGTTCATCTCGTAGTCCTCGACCACCGGCCAGGAGCCCGCGAGCTTTCCGCCGCGCGGGCTCCTACAATCCCCCTCCATGCGCCAGCTCCTCCCGGTCCTCCTTCTCCTCCTTGCCTGCCGCTCTCAAGTCCCCAACCTGGACTCGCCTGGCAAGACGATCGTCTGCCTCGGAGATTCGATCACCGCCGGCGTGGGATCGGGAGCGGGGGAGGCCTATCCGGAGCTGCTCGCGGCGCGGCTCGGGACCGAGGTGATCAACGAAGGAGTCTCCGGCGACACCGCGGCGCAGGGTCTGGCCCGTCTGGATCAGGTGCTCGCCGACGAACCCTGGATGGTGATCGTCGAGCTCGGCGGCAACGACATCCTCCGCCAAGTGCCACCCGAAGAGACCGAGCGCTCCCTGCGCCAGATCCTGGACCGGCTCCTCTCCGCCCGCGTGGTCCCCGTCCTGGTCGAGATGGACGCCCCCCTCGGCGGCCGCTACAGGGAGATCTACGAGCGGCTGGGCGACGAATACCACGTCCCCGTCGTCGAGGACGCCATTTCGAAGATCCTGGGCGACCGCTCGCTCAAGAGCGACACGGTCCACCCCAACGCGGAAGGGCAGAAGGTGCTGGCGGAAGCGATCGCCGACGAGATCGCGCCGATCTTGAAATCACGGCAACGGCCTCATTGAGGTTTACCGCTCTACGTACACATCTTGAGAGCGGGCATTGCGCGCGGAAGCGATCTTGAATAGCGAGAACGCAATCACGATGAAGAAGGCAAATTGAACGATAAAGCCGAGCCATTGGATAGCGGGAGGGCGATCGGGTCTTTGCCAGGAGCCGGAAAAAAGAGCTATCAAGGGTAGAGCGATCATGAAGCACGCGATCACACGGAGCTCGAAGGGAGAAAAGAGGCCGCCGCCGGCATAAGGCCGGCCCAGGATGAGCCGGCGGGAAAGGTTGAGAACCCAGAACGTGACCGAGAAGATCGCGCCCGCGAGAGCAAGGCCGCCGAAACCAGGAGGCCTCTTGTCGAAGAGCACCACGTAGGTCAGCAGGCCCAGGCCCAGCCCGAGCACCAGGAGAAGAAGGCCGGCGAGAATACCCAGGAGCCGGCGCGTTCTCGAGAGGCGTGCCTGGGTGATCGTGCTGTTCATCGTCATCGACGATTGATCCTGCGAATATACACTTGGAAAGTTAGCGCGATTGTGCTTTGGCGCGTTGCTTCTCTCTGGCGCTGGTCTCTCTCTCGCGGAGAAGATTCTTCTCAAATTCCGCATAGTAGGCGAGAACCCTCTGGGGATCATGTCCAAACTCGGCGGAGATCTGGTGGCGGATCTCTCTGATTTGTTCGATCGCGGGATCATTTTTTATTGTCTTCATACTCATCTCCAAGCAGTTCCAGAGGAGTGACAAGGGCGGGGACGAAAAGCCCCAGGAGGTTATTGATTCTGCGAATGTGGCCGAATTTGTTTGCATTCGCCAAGTGCCTGCAGTTCCATGTCAGCAGGAAGTCACACTTATGGTAAGAGGATAGAGCCAAGTGGAGAGCGTCACCAACAGGATCATTAGGCATTACCTGATTAGCAATATACGCCTTGACGATGTCGAGGGCCGCTGGGTCCATTGTCACCACGGGAATCGGCGCCATAAGCTCCAGGCACCGATCTCGATTCGGAAAATTGCCTCGGCTCAGCTCGGCTATCACCGCGGCGCTGGTAACAAGCTGATACGAACCTGCCGCATGGTCCCACCATTGCCGGGTCCAGTCCCGGCGAGCCACCATCTCGGGAGCGGTGCGGTCCTCGAAGTAGAAACTCGGGATTGAGGTCTCAATGTAAACGTAAGGGCGCATAGTTTGTGACGCATCAGGCATTCAGAATCGTACACCTTGTAATGTACTCTCTTGCCCCTCCCCTCCGCAAACCACCCCAACAGCCTCTCAGACCCGTTAGAATCTCCCGCATGCCGAGCCCCTCTGCCCCCCCGCAGGCCGTCCCCCTCCTCCAGGGCCCCACCCTCCAGGCCGGCACCTGGGTCTGGAAGGCCAGCCATGGCGATGTCGAGGTCCGCTTCACCGGGCGGGGGCCGGCGGGGGAGCGCGAGGAGGTGCTGCGGCGCGTGGAGCTGGAGGCGCCTCCGATGGCGTGGGCGAAGCAGATCCATTCCGCGACCGCGCTGCCGGCGCGTCCAGGGTTCTGTGGCGAGGGGGATGCCCTCTATACCGAGGAAGCGGGGCTCGCCCTTTCCGTCATGACCGCCGATTGCGTGCCCGTCCTGGTCGCGGGACCCGAGGGGATCGCGGCCATTCATGCCGGATGGCGGGGGATCGTGGGCGGGATCATCCCCGCGACGCTGGAAAAGATGAAGGGGCGGCCGGCGGAGTGGACCGCCTGGGTGGGGCCGGCGATCGGGGTCTGCTGCTACGAGGTGGGGGAGGACGTGGCCGCGCAGGTCGTCGACGCGAGCGGACCGGAGATCGCGGTTCCAGGACCCGGGGGAAAACCCCACCTGGACCTCCCGGGAGCCGCCCGCCTGCAGCTCGCGCGGGCCGGCGTAGGCGACGTGGTCGTCCTGACCCGGTGCACGCGCTGCGACGAAGAGACGCTCTGGAGCTACCGCCGGGACGGGAAGCGCGCGGGAAGAGATCTGGGTTTCATCTGGAGGCGTCCGGGCGGCTGAGCCCGAAGTCCGGGGCGTTGGACCTACCCGAGCGGCTCCTGGACCCACGGGTCGACAACCGCGACCCGCGGTCCCGACGACCGGACCCACGGGTCGCGAACCCTGACCCACGGTCCCGGCGGTCGGACCCATGGGGCCACGACTCCGACCCCCGGGTCCACGACTCCGACCCGCGGGTCCAGAACCCCAATCCATGGGTCCAGCACCGCAATTCACGGGTCCGATACCGTGACCCATGGGTCCGTGACTCCGACCCCTGGGTCCGGGACGGCAATCCACGGGTCCAACTCTTCAAACCTTGGGTCCAGCTCCTTGACCCGCGGGTCGCGCGGGCCAGTTGATTGACGGGCTTCCTTGCACCTGACTACAGTAGGCGCGCCACGGGAACCGCGAAGGAGTGTGGTGGATAACACTTTTGCCGAAGACCTGGCCACTGTAGCCCAGATCGACGCCGTACCTAAAATTCTCGAAGTCGTATGCCGCACGACAGGGATGGGCTTCGCCGCGGTGGCGCGAGTCACCGAGGATCGCTGGATCGCCTGCGCGGTACGCGATGAGATCCAGTTCGGTCTCCAGCCCGGCGGCGAGCTCCAGGTGAAAACCACGATCTGCGACGAGATCCGCGATAGCGGCCAGCCCGTGGTCATCGACCATGTCGCGGAGGACGCGGACTTCTGCGGCCATCCCACACCGGAGATGTACGGCTTCCAGAGTTACATCTCGATGCCCATCTACCGTCCCGACGGCCGGTTCTTCGGCACCCTGTGCGCTATCGATCCCCGGCCCGCCCGCCTGAAGACGCCCGAGACGATCGGCATGTTCAGGCTGTTCGCCGATCTGATCGCCTTCCACCTGGACGCGAAGGACCGCCTGAAGGTCAGCGAGGAAGCCCTCCTGGACGAACGGCAGAGCGCGGAGCTGCGGGAGCAGTTCATCGCCGTCCTCGGCCATGACCTTCGCAGTCCGCTGGCCGCGATCGACGCCGGCGCGACCGTGCTGGGGAAGATGCCGCTCGGCGAGCAGGCCAAGCCGGTCGTGGCGCTGATCCGGAGGAGCGCCGCGCGGATGGCCGGGCTGATCGATAACGTTCTGGACTTCGCCCGCGGCCGGTTGAGCGGAGGCCTCTCCCTGGTCCGGGCCGCCGACGCGGGCCTGGAGGGGGTGCTGGAGCAGGTGATCGCCGAGATGCGGGCCGTCTGGCCGGATCGCGACGTTGACGCCGAGATCGTTCTGAGCCGGCCCGTCGTCTGCGACAGCGCGCGCATCGCCCAGTTGTTCTCCAACCTGCTCGGGAACGCTCTCACCCACGGCGATCCCGCCGGGCCGGTCCGGGTTCGCGCGCGGAGCGGCGACGACGGTTTCGAGCTCTCCGTCGCCAATCTCGGCGAGCCCATCCCGCCCGAGACCCTGGCCAAGCTGTTCCAGCCGTTTTCGCGCGCCTCCGGCCGGCCTGGTCAGCAGGGGCTCGGCCTGGGCCTCTACATCGCTTCGGAGATCGCCCGGGCCCATGGTGGCTCGCTGGAGGTCGCCTCCTCGGCGGAGGAAACCCGCTTCACCTTCCGCATGGCGGCGCGGGAGGAGTGAGATTTTGCGAGGCGGGTACTGATCATTCCGCGGCCGGTCCTCGGCGGGTTAGAGCGCCTAACAGAACCGGCCCAACGGGCCGGGAGATTCTAGCCCAGGGCTTCGGCCGTAGGCCGATGCCCTGGGCAAGGGAAAGAGAATCATCAAAGCGGCCTGAAGGGCCGAGAGAAGCTCGGCTGAGCCGTAGCTGAGGTAATCCGGCAGAGATTTCTCGCGACCTTGCAGGCCGCTTGAGTGGACGGGGCTTTCTCACCCAGGGAATCGGCCTTCGGCCTCATCCCTGGGCTAGAATCTCCCGGCCCGTTGGGCCGGTCTGCCACCAGTTTTGTTAAGTGCTCTTATTCCGCCACCACGCCGCCAAAGCAGATGATGTAACCGTCGGGGTCTTCGACGTAGAAATCCTTGGTGCCCCACTCCGTCGCCGCCAGCGGCTTGATGATCTTGGCGCCGTTGGCGACGCACTGCTGGTAGAACGCCTCGATGCCCTCGACGCCTGCCGACGCGTCCAGGTGCTTGTTGTCTCGGCGGTGCTTCCGCTCCGCCGGATTTTTTGGCGCTTCCTTCAGGTGCAACTCCAGGCCGTCGCGCTGACCGATGGCATAGAACCCGCCCCACGGCTGGCCGAACGTGAAGCCGAGCGCCTCACGGTAATAGGCGATCGCCCGTCCCAGATCCTCCACGAGGAACTGCGGCGCCAGCGACGTCACACGCGGTTTCGCGATCCGTGTCATGCGGCTCTCCCAGGACTACGCCTTGCGTACCGGGTAGCGCAGGTGTGTAACGCCGACGCTCTGGATCACCGTCGGGTTGCCAAGGACGGCTGGCGTGCCGGCGAGGTGGTCGAAGAGTCGAACTCCGGAGCCAAGAAAAACCGCCGCGATGTCGACGCTGATTTCGTCGAGGAGGCCGGCATTCAGGAGCTGCTGGATGGTGTCGGCGCCGTGGACTCCAACGGACTTCCCGCCGGCGGCGGCTTTGGCCTGGTTCACGGCGCTTTCGATGCCGTCGGTCACGAAGTGGACCGTCGAGTTGGGTCGCGGCATCCGGCAGGGACGTGGTGGGTCAGTACGAAGGCCGGTCCCCAGGCGTGATTTCCGCCCCAGCCGTGGGCGACCTCGAAAGTGCGTCGACCGTTGAGCACGGCACCAAGTCCGGATGTGAGACCGCGAATGTGCTCGGCACTCGGCTTGGACACCTTGAACGTCATGGGGTCCGACCCTCCGGTGTGGACTTCGACGTCTCCCGAGGTGAAGTACCAATCGAAAACTTCGGCCACACCATCGTTGAGATCGGCGACGTAGCCGTCGAGCGACATGGACATGATTGCGACAAGCTTCGACATTTCGATGTTTCCTTTCGAGGAGTTCAGGGAATCGCGGGCTGTCCTCCCGGAAGGTCCGCCCAACGTTCGACATACTAAGGAAGTACACCTTGCTCGCGAAGGAGCTGCTCCATGAGGCCTGCGCTGTTGAAGTGATGGGCTGCAATTCCCAACGCGGCGGCCGCGGCTACGTTCTCCGCGGTGTCGTCGATGAAGAGGGCATTTTTAGCGGCGATTCCCGCAAGGCTCAGCGCGGCCTGGAAGAACTCCCTGTCGGGCTTCGCGTGGCCGATCTCGCTGGAGTTTGCCACCGAGTAGAACAGACCCGATAGCCCGAGCTTCTGAAGGTCCCTGGGCAGCCGCGACGTCGCGTTGGTCGCCAAGACCACACGGACATTGGGCGCAACGTGGCGAAGCAGGGCTGCGACCTCTGGTACGACAACTCCACAGGGCAGGGACCAACGCGCAACAGCAGCGCGAGCCAAACGATCGCCGTACTCGACGCTCAGCACCGAGGCAACCCGGTCGCGCCAGGCTTCGTCTGATAAGGCACCTGTGACGGCTTCCCGGAGCAACGCCGGAGCAAACGCCACGCGCCGGATCTCTGGCTCCGGAATCCCGAAGTCTTCGCTCGACCGTGGCCAGATGCGCAGAACGCCATCGAAATCGACGAGGATTGTGCGGTCCGCTGCGCGACTCATGGGCTCTGATCTTGTATTCAACCTGCCACTCACGGCACCGCGGAATCGTGACCCCGAAGCTTGGAAAGTAGGAGCTTGTAATTGTAGGCACACGCGTGTTGATCTCGCTTCGGCACGGCGCCGTTTCTCGTGCAAGTCGGTATCTGGCCGACCACAAAGAGCCAAGTCATTTCAGCGTCGGTGAGAGCCTCGGGTG
>Ga0070665_100001149_pt1 | contig 32554 bp, 22 predicted proteins | sample KBSS13metaG_FD_65862 | JGI IMG/M metagenome (GOLD analysis project Ga0070665, IMG submission 65862) | Switchgrass rhizosphere microbial communities from Kellogg Biological Station, Michigan, USA - KBS S1-3 metaG | ecosystem: Host-associated > Plants > Roots > Rhizosphere > Soil ... | reverse complement strand
CCGTGACTGGAACCTTGAAGATTGCCACACCCATCAGTTATGCGACACCACTTACATTTTCCGGGCCTGGTTCCGTAACTCTGGCAACTCCGTTGGCTGGCAACGTGGATGTGACTTTTGACACTTCCTTGCAGTGGACAAGCGGAGCGATGTCTGGCATTGGACAGACGATCATTGGGCCTAACGGAACGCTTTACCTTTCCAGCAGTGGTTACGATCTAAATCGCACACTGATCAACAACGGCGCAACATATTGGACCAAGGGCGATTTGCGCATCTCGGGAAGCAGTTTCCAGAACAACGGCAGCCTTATCGCGTCGTCCAAGACGGCGCTGAATAGTTATGGAACAGGAGGTGTAAATGCCTTCAACAACTCCGGAGTGTTCGCCAATCAAGGCGCCGGGCTGGTAAAGTTCTACTCGAACAATGGATCCGGCGTCTCCTTCAATAACTCGGGCGTCGCAAACGGCGGAACGGGCGGCCTGGAAATCGCCGCCGGCGGTCAGCACGCAGATGGCGCTACGTTCCTTGGATCCGTTCGAGTCTCGAGTGGCGCTTTCGCTTTCGGCGTCATGACGAATCTACAGGGAGTGTTGACACTTGCTGCTCCCTGGGAGATCACGTCTCCCCACGCGTTCAACGGCTCCGGCAAGCTCGTGCTCTCATCGCCCGTGACGTTAACGAATGGGACCGATCTGGCCGGTACCGCCACCCTGAACCTGGCTTCGACGATCAGCAGCGGAACGCCAATTACCTGGACACAACCCGTCGAGATCACAGCTGTCGGCACAATCAACTCGCCCGCCACGTTGGACACCCTGTTAGTTTCCGGAGCACTCGCAGGGACCGGCGATATTTCGATATTGACCCAGCTCAAATGGACCGGTGGCCAGATGAATGGGACAGGCACGATGACGGTCGCGTCTGGCGCATCGTTGCTGATCAACGGTGGTGCGCACATCTTGAATCGGTCGCTACGAACCGATGGCAACACGACTTGGGACGGCGTGGGTGTTGCATCGAGTGCTGTGTGGCAAAACTATGGCGAAATTACTGTGAATCTGCACTACGTCTGGGACGGTTTAAGCATAAGCCCCGGACTCTTCGGTGGTAATGACGCCACGTTCACCAATTTCGGTACCCTCATTTCGATCGGTCCTAGCACTCTTGGCGTTCTCGGTCTGTTTGACAACGAGGGCGTTCTTGATATTCGTAATGGGATCACGCAGATGCATGGAACGTACTCGGGTTCCGGCGTTATTGTTGGCGCGCCAGCCGGGACGTTGCTCATGGTGACAGATCTGATTTCATCCGCATTAAATCCCGCGCAGTTTAGTGGGCTCGGCAACGTTCAATTTCAGACGGGTGTTTTCTCAGGCCCCATCGTGCCCTTGTTGTTCGAAGCACAAAGCGAAGACCTGGGCAATACAGCCGCCGGCTTCCTGAATAACTCGGCCATCCAATCGTTGAGCCTTGGGCCGTGGCCGTTTGGCGCCACGTACGTCCGATTGGTCGATCAGTCGAACAACGCGTCCGGCGATGGGCCGGAAGCGGTTTACGTCGACAAACTAGTCGTGCCAGTTGGTCGCACGCTCGATCTGAACGGGCTGCATCTCTATGTTCGAGACGCACAAATCGCAGGCATTATCAAAGGTGGCCAGGTTACCAAGCTCGTGCCACAAGTCTCGCAAGTGCTGGTCGCCAGCACCAGCTGGTCGCCGGCGTTCTACAGCCAATTGCAGACGGCCATCCTCGGCGATGGCGGCTACGCAATCCCCGGTAACGCCCTTGATCAGCTCGCGCCGCTGGCCTGGAGTAACCTCGACCAGATCAAGATCGTCTTCAATGAAGACGTGAATGTGCAATCTGATAGCCTGACGATCAGCAGTGCAAATCTCGACGTGATCTCGATCACGCCGCTCAGCTTCACGTACGACAACTCCTCACACACGGCCACGTGGACTCTCGCGCAACCAATCGGCAATGATACGATCTCGCTGTCACTCGCTTCGACCGGTCCGGCGGCGGTGACCGATAGTCACGGAGCAGCGCTCGATGGTGAATGGCCGAGCGCGACAGGCAATTTCCCTTCCGGTGATGGCGCGGCCGGCGGCGACTTTCACTTCTCATTCAACGTCCTGCCTGGCGATGTTTCGCACGACGGCGTCGTCGACATTCAGGACGTCACGTTTGTCGCCAATCATTGGTTGCAAGCCAGCCCGCTGTCGGACGCGAATGGCGACGGTGTCGTCAACATTCAGGAAACTACGCTGATCGCCAATCACTGGCTGGATGCGAACAGCAATGCAACTGTCAGCGTCGCGATCGCCAGCGCAAAGAGCGGAGGCGGAGCGAATGCCGAAGACAACCTCGAATCGCTCGTAGCGTCCACGGCAGCGATCGACTCGATGTCAGATTCCGATCCTGGGGTTCCGGCGAACGATCTGGCAGGCGGGCCCGCGCAGTGCGCAGCGCCCGAGGCGCCACCAGCGCCTGCGGCCGGTATTGCAACCGTGCCGTCGCTTCCGACGGCTGCCGGTGAAAAGATTGCGGCGGTTTTGGAAGGTCCGTCGCCAATTGTTCCACAACCCATTGCGAGCCAGGCGCCGCAGCTGGCAGCAGAGTCAGGTAGTTCTGTCGCCATCAACGGCGCTGATCAAACGACCGAAGTCAGCCCTTTTGCGAAACGTGTCGCAGGCGCACATCCATCTGTCTTGCTTGCGGCCGCTGTGAACCAGGCTCTGGCTACGATGGACGCGCATAGCGTGTTGCATCGGCACGACGATGTTTTGCCTTTCTTGTCGGCCTCGCTAGCCATGGCGCCAAGACCGCTCGGAAAGTCGCCCTTGAAGGCAATCGCACGGCAATCGTAGCGACACCGCTTGGCCCGATGGCCTTCACTCATCCACGGCGAACTTCTGGATGCGATGATTGAACGAGTCGACGATGAACAGCGCGCCGTGGTTGTCGATCGCCAGGCCGTGAGGGGCGTAGAACTGGCCCGGCTTCGTTCCTTCTTCTCCAAAGCCGACGCGGTATTCGCCTTTTGCCGTGAACTGTTGGATGCGGCCGCCGATCGCGTTGGTCCACAGCCGACCTTTGGAGTCGAAGCAAATTCCGGTCGGCCCGCGCATTGCGCTTTGGCCGAACGCGGTAAACTTGTCACCGAGCTTGCCAGGCCCAGTTCCACTATCGCCCCAGGCGAGGAGCGATTCTCCGGTGGAGCTGAACTTTTGCACGCGGCAAAGGATCGCTTCGGTCGTAAAGACATTGCCGTCTTTATCGCAGGCCAGAAAGGTGGGACCGGCAAAGAATGCCTTAGGGTGAGGATCGCCGCCGAACTCGCCGCGCTCGAAGCCTTTGCGGCCCCATTGGCTCAAAAACTTTCCCTGCGTGTCGAAGACCTGAATCCTCCGATTGCATTGATCGGCCACGTAGACGCGACCTTTGCAGATCGCGATTCCGCCGGGCATGTCGAACTCCCCTTCGCCCGCGCCGAACTTACCCCATTCGCGGAGCAGTTTCCCTGCGGATGAATAGACGGAAATCTTGTCGCGCTTTCTCGGCCCGTCGAATTTCGAAGGAGGAATGCCAGCGTGCGAGACGTAGATGTTTTCGTCGGCGTCGAGCACAATGCCACCCGGAAATGGCGAGACCGCAAACGCCGCTACAAACTTGCCATCGTTCGAAAACGTTTGCACGCGGGCGTTGTAAAAGTCCGTGACGAAGACTTCATCCGCGCGATTGATGGCTACGCCGATCGGGAAGTTCAGCTCCCCCTCCTTCGATCCCAGCTTGCCGAACTCGAGGACAAACCGTGGTGGCTTCGCCGGGCCTTCTTCGCATCGGGCAACTCCAGGCGCCGACACCATCGCGCAGAAAAAAAGCTGCACTGCGATGAGGTAGGCAAGCAGGCGTCGCATCCGCGTATCCAAAAACGAGGCGGCGTAGGTCACTCTCCGGCCGCGGCGCCACTCTTCGCAGACGCGCCGCCAAAGTCTTTCGGCAGCTTCACGCCCAAGGTCTTTACCAAAAACGCGTAGCTGTCGGCGTTTTCTTCGATCAACTTGGTCGTGGGCGTGCCCGCGCCGTGGCCGGCGCTGGTTTCGATGCGGATCAAAATGGGCGCCGGGCCGGCTTGCGCGGCTTGCAATGTGGCGGCGAATTTGAAACTGTGCCCTGGCACCACGCGATCGTCGTGATCGGCCGTGGTGATCAGCGTGGCCGGGTACTTCGTGTCGGGCTTGATGTTGTGCAGCGGCGAATAAGCCGCGAGCGCCGGGAACTGCTCTGCGTTGTCCGATGAGCCATATTCCGACACCCAGGCCCAGCCGATCGTGAACTTGTGAAACCGCAGCATGTCCATCACGCCGACGCCCGGCAGCGCCGCGCCGAAAAGATCGGGCCGCTGCGTCATGGCGGCGCCTACGAGCAGCCCGCCATTGCTGCGGCCGGAGATCGCCAGACGCTTGCTCGAGGTGTACTTCTTTTCGATCAGCCACTCGGCCGCGGCCAGAAAGTCATTGAAGACGTTTTGTTTTTTGTTCAGCATGCCGGCTTCGTGCCACTCGCGGCCATACTCGCCGCCACCGCGCAGATTGGCCACGGCGTAGACGCCCCCAAGTTCCAGCCAGACTAGTCGTGCTGCCGAAAACGTCGGCGTTTGCGAAATATCAAACCCGCCATACGCGTAAAGGTATGTCGGGTTTTCGCCATTCAGCTCCAAGTCTTTGCGCCGCGTGATGAACATCGGCACGCGCGTGCCGTCGTTGCTGTTGTAAAAGACCTGCTCGGTCAGATAATCGTCGGGCGAAAAGTCGACCTTCGGCTGACGAAACAGCTTGCTCTCGCCAGTGGCGATGTCGTAACGAAAGATCGACGGCGGCGTCAGGAAGCTGGTGAACGAATAGAAGATCGCCTGGTCCGATTGCTTGGCGGATCCGAGCGCGAGGGTCCCCAACTCGGCCAGCTGCAGTTCACCTTGCGCCGCGCCGTTAAGGTCGAATAACTGCACGCGGCTATGGGCGTCGTGCAGATAGTGCGCCAGCAATCGTCCGCCGGCGAGCGTGACGCCCAGCAACCGGTCTTCGCCTTGCGGGACGATTTCTTTCCAGCCTTCGCGGCCTGGCTGCGTGACGTCGGCGGCGATGATCCGCTGCCGCGGCGCGTCGAGGTCGGTCTTGAGATAAAAGATGTTGCCTTCGCTGCCGATGAATTCGTACTCGGCGTCGAAGCCGGTAATCCAGGGCACGACTTTGGCGTCCGGCGAGCTCAGATCGAGATAAAAGATCTGGTCTTTGTGTTCCGTGCCGCGCCAAACGCCAATTACCAGGTACTTGCCGTCGTCTGTCGCCTGCGCGCGGAAGCCCCACTCTTTTTCGTCAGGTCGATCGTAGATCAACTTGTCTTCCGACTGCGGCGTGCCGAGCTTGTGATAGTAAAGCTTTTGAAAGTAGTTCACGCCGGTCAGCTTGGCGGCCTCGTCCGGTTCGTCGTAGCGGCTGTAGTACAGCCCTTGGCCGTCAGGCGCCCAGGCGGCCGTGGCGAACTTGATCCACTTCAATCGGTCGTCGAGGTCCTTTTTGGATTCGACATCGCGGACGCGCCACTCGCGCCAGTCCGACCCTGCCGAAGCGACGCCGTAGGCGAACAGTTTGCCGTCATCGCTCACGACGGTTTCCAGCACCGCCACGGTGCCGTCGGCGGCCAGGGTATTCGGATCCAAGAGCACTTGCGGTTCGGCTTCGAGCGAATCGGCCACGTAATAGACGGCCTGATTCTGCAATCCATCGTTCCGCGTGTAGAAGAAGCGACTGCCGTGCTGGCTGGGGATGCCGTAGCGTTCGTAGTTCCAGAGTTTCTTCAACCGTTCCTGGATGGGGCCGCGCTCTGGAATGCTATTCAGAAACTCGGCCGTCAGTTCGTTCTCGGACTTGATCCACTCGCGAGTCTTAGGGCTATCGGTGTCTTCGAGCCAGCGATAAGGATCCTCGATTTTGCGGCCATGATAGTCGTCGACCTGATCGACTTTATCCGTAACCATGCGGCTGGAGATTTTCACGACGTTCGGATCGTCGGTTGCTGGCGCCTGCGATTTGGGCGCTGGCTCTGTTTGAGAGGGGTTAGGCTGTTCGTCGACCTTTGCCGTTTTTGGCGCGGGCGTTGGCGCCGGCTTCGAGCAGCCGACGATCACGAGTGCAAGGAACCCCGCGCAGAGCTGCGCTAACGGCGAGTGGATGTGGAATCTCGTCATGAACCTTCTCGATGCAAGAAGTAAAGTGGCAGTTGTGTTTGTTAGCCGCAAGGCGCTAGCCGCGGGTTCTTCGTCGTTTTGAAGTCAACGTCGATTGCTCGTCGCTGCTCGGCAGGAGCCTCGCCCTCCCGGAATCCTGGTACCCGCGGGGCGTTTACCCTACCTTTATTTGGCCGCGGGTTTTGTGTCAGGCTTCGCGTCGAGCGATTCCCCTTTTTTCACAATCCGGCCGAAGAGATGGCCACCGTGGTCGCCACCGCTCCAGGTGCCGGAGTATTCGCCGCGGAAGACGAGCACGCGTGAGGTAAAAGTCCCCAGTCCTGGCACTGGCAGGTCAGTGAGCGTGATGACCGGGGTATCGCCGGCCCACTTCACTTGCAGGGCCAAGGGGAGCGTGACGTCGTGGCCGCCGTATTGAATGCGAGTCTCGAACAGCCACAGACCGTTCTCCAACTTCTTGCATTTGCTGATCGTGTACTTCTCTTCGGTCAGCTTCTTCTCCGGGGCGCCGCTGACAGTGAAGCTGCCGACGAGCGTGGCCCCGCTCATCGTCTCGGCAAAATCCTTTTCGAGCGCGGCCTGATCGAGCTTCTTCTCCGCCGCTGCGTCGGCCGGCTTGGCGTCGTCAGCTGCTTGGGCCTGCGCCAGGGGCGGAATGAACGACAACAGCGCAATGACAACGGCCAGTCGGAGAGTAGTAGTCATAGTGTCATTCCCCAAGGGACGGGTGGATGAAATTGGGTCAGCTCTGCCCCGAGTAAGTAATATACCGTGCGCAGCGAGCTGCATGAAACGGTCGCAGGCCGAATATCGGGAGGGCGAGGCGAGTCCGTAGGGTACGCACCCCGTGCGTACCATGCAGCGCACAGGCGCGTTCCTACCTTGAAGACGCAAACCACTTCCTTGCTCGGCAGGAGCCTCGCACTCCCGTCTCCACCGCTTCACGCGCTACTGAATATTCTTCAGATATTGCACAGCTTGTGCGATCTCGCGGACTGGATCATCGGCGCGGGTTCGTTCGATGCCGAGGTAGCCGCGGTAACCGCTTTCGTCGAGCGCGGCGAGAATGGCCGGAAAGTCCGCCACGCCACGACCCAGCGGAACTTCTTCGCCGCGCCCGCGGGCCAGATCGCGCACGCCGTCTTTGGCGTGGACGTGCCAGATTGATTGCCGTAGCGCGGTGATCGCGTCGAGGGGCGCGAAGCCGTTGACGATCAGGTTGCCGGGATTCAGCGTCACGCCGAGCATCCCCTGCGGCAGCGCCGCGAGCAATCGCGCGAGGTCTTCGCCTGGCTCGCTGCCGGTTTCTGCGGTCAAAATCGCGCCGACATGATTGCCAAACGCGCCGAGATCCGACAGCGCGTCGAGCAGGATTGGCCAGTCCGCCGCTTCGGTCGAATCCGGAATCCGACCGACGTGATTGATCACGATGCCACAGCCCAATGATTGGGCTAGCCGCATGGCGTCCTTCGTGGCGGCCACGCGGCGATCGAGATCTTCGACCACGTTATAACCGCGGCGCGTCGGGAAGCCGATCGCGGCCACGCGCAGATTCAGATCGTCCAGCAACTTGCGGAGTTGCCGGCGGCCGGTTTCTGATAGTTCGCCAGGACGGACTTCGTCGCGCGCGTCAATCTCGACGGCCAAGGCGCCAAGTTGATGCGCGGTCTGTAGCGCCTGCCGTAGCGGCATTCGCAAACTACGCAATTGAATGGCGATCTTCAGCGGAGGCATGCGCACACGGTGAGGTGGTTGAGAATTGTGAGACGGAACGGCCGAGCGTAATTCTACTGCGACCGGCGCTGGAGCGGGATGGGGCGAAATTGGGTAAGCTAAGCTACAAGTAAGCCAAGTCGCTGACTTGCCAGCACATAATGCGGACCGACGCGCATGATAACGATCGATCAAGTGGCATCCTTTCTCGACAAGTTCGCCCCGTCTCGCCTCGCCGAGTCGTGGGATAACGTCGGGCTTTTGCTTGGCGATCGGCAAAACCGCGCTGGGCGGATTATGACCTGCCTGACAATCACCGATTCAAGCGCCGACGAAGCAATTGCAGAAAAGGCCGACTTGATCGTTGCGCATCATCCGCTGCCGTTTGCCGCGCTCAAAAAGCTGACGACCGACTCGCAAGATGGTCGCCTTCTGTGGAACCTCGCCGGCGCCCGGATCTCGATCTATAGCCCGCACACCGCTTTCGATTCGGCGGCTGATGGGATTAACCAGCGCCTGGCCACTGGCCTAGGGCTCGTGGACATCGCGCCGCTCATTCCGCAGCCCGAATCGTCGGAAACTCTGCAATTTGGGACCGGGCGCTCCGGACGATTCGAAAAGCCCGAGCCCCTCGCTGCGGTCGCCGATCGCGTCAAGCGATTCTTGCAGCTCGAGCGCGTTCAGTTGGTTGGCGATCCCGCGACGCGCGTCAACAAAGTCGCCATCGCCTGCGGTAGCGGCGCAGAGCTAATGGCCGACGCGATCCGGCAGGGCTGCGATTGCTTTTTGACTGGCGAGGCCCGCTTTCACGCGGCGCTCGCAGCCGAAGCGGCCGGAGTGTCGATGATCCTCGCCGGTCATTACGCCACAGAACGCTTTGGCGTCGAGCATCTGGCCGAAATCTTAGCCGGCGAGTTTCCTGCAGCGCACGTCTGGGCGAGTCAGAACGAACGCGACCCGCTCGGTTGGGTTTAAAGGTAGTACCGCGCATAGGGGGGCGAAGCTCCCGCTGAGCCGCGCAACTACCGACCGCAAAGAAACCTGAAAGCGATGTATCTGCGCGAAGAGAACAGAAGAGCGCACGCGGAGGCGCGGAGTACGCGGAGCAATACAAAGTGATTACTCTTCCTCCGCGCTCTCCGCTCCTCCGCGTGAGATACTGTGTGCGAACGCGTTGACGTATCGAGCGCGCTTCTCGGCTCGGCGGTAGCCTCGCCCTACCGGATGCTTTTACTCAGCTACAATCAGCGCCGCAGGTCGTACGCCAGCAGCTTGTCCTGATCGCGCAAATACAACCGCCCTTCGGCCACTACCGGATGCGGCCAGCTCGGCGCTTCGCTCCGGTCTGGTTGCTCGAACCGTCCATGTAGGCGAAACCCATCCGGCGAGGCTTCGACGAGGCTCACCAGGCCGGCCTCGCTGCGGCAATACAGCAATCCATCGACGCAGACCAGGGCCGCCTTGCCGCAACTGCGATCGCTCCACTTGGGCTTGCCATTGGAGAGGTCCAGGCATTGCAAAATACCAGGATCGTCGCTGCCATACAGAACATCGTCGATGACAACTAATCCGCCGTGGTGGTTCTTCATTTGCTTGGTGAAATAGACTTCATTGGCGGCGAACTCTTTGCCGCTGTGGTCGATCTTCACCAGGCCGCCGCCGGTGCCGTAGCCGCTGGCGGCAAAGACCTTGTTATCGAACGCAACGGGCGTGGAGATATTGGCCGTGCCGTTGGCCGGCGCGTCATAGCGCCAAAGAAACGCGCCGGTTTTGGCGTCGAGCCCGATCACGCCTTTGGCGGTGAACTGAACGTACTGCTTCACGCCGTCGATCGTGGCCTTAATGATCGACGAGTAGCCGGCCCCATCGCCGACCTTGGCCTGCCAGACGGGCTTGCCGTCTTTCTTATCGAGCGCGACGATGGTGCCTTTATCGCCACCCGGTGTGCAGAGGACCCACGGGCCGTCGACCAGTACCGATTCGCTGTAGCCCCAGTTCGGGATGGCGCCGCCGAATTCCTGGACCACGTTGAGTCGCCAGACGACCTCACCGTCTTTCGTGTTCATGCAGACGAGGTCACCGCCGATGCCTAGGACAAAGACACGGTCACCATCGACCGTGGGCGTTGAGCGGGGACCGGGATAGCCGGCGCCTTCGTGCTTGACCGGCCCGAGCGGGGTCGCCCAGAGCTGTTTGCCATCGCTCGCGGCAAGGGCGAAGACGAATTCCTGTCCATCGCGGTTGCCCATGACGAAAAGCCGGCCGGCCGCGACCGACGGAGTGGAGAAACCGACGCCGACGCCTTCGATTTTCCAGGCGAGCTTCGGACCGCCTTCGGGCCAGTCACGCAACAAGCCCTGCTCGGTCGAGACGCCGGTTCGCTGCGCGCCACGCCAGGCTGGCCAATCGGCCAGATCTTTTGTCGAAGGGGCAGCCCAGGTTGCATAGACGCCGGCGGTGATGATCAGGACGCCGGCTGCGAGCGCGGCTAGGAATCGATAGAGCTTCATCGCTAGATCTCGTTTCACAATAGAGGATGCAAGCCGCGGGGGACAAACGCAGATTGCAACGTGGGTGGGAGTGTTCAGGCGGAGCGAGGCGGGCGGTCTGACGATTCGGCAAAACCGGCCATCATCAGACGCCCTACATTCTGCCCCGGCGCCCCCACTCCCCGCAAGAGTCTTTGTGCGACGCTGCCGCGTCGGGAACGAGCTTGCGATTGCCGCAAAGGCGCCTTCCTTCCTGGAATGGTCCGTGGAGGCCGATATTGTTCAACCGCGCGAAAAAAAAAGGGGGAGCGTCCTCACGTGGACGTCTCCCCCTTAGGAGATCTTTTAAGTTTAACTCAACCCATTCGCCTGACTTACTTAGAGCGTCCGCACATGGTCGTCTCCAAGCGGATTTAGGCGACTAGGCCTTCCGGCGTCGAGCGAGGATCGGCAGTCCCAGCAGCCCCAGGCCGAGCAGCAACCAGGTTCCTGGTTCCGGCACGACGTACAGGACGCCTGATGGGCGCTCGCGGCGACGCTCCAGGCTTGGCGAGCACCTAGCCCAGGATTTCCAGTCGAGCGATTTCAGGGGCGGAACGACGTCGTTTCTGGGCGGCCCGACCATTTCGCAAGTGCTTTTAGACCAAACGCTTTGCGCGCTGGGAAAAGGTCAAGGGCCTGATCGTCGACTGACTACTTTTTCAAGTAGCCTGCGCTCGATTGGAAGTACTTCTTCCGCCGGCTGGCCGAGGCTTCGCCCGCCTCACGCTGAGCCTTTTCCAGGTCGTCCCAGTTGGCCTGGCAATAGCGGCAGCCGATCACGGTCAGGTGGAACCGTGCGTACTCTTCGAGCTCTTCCGCCGCCACGCCCAGCAGGCAGCTCCCCAGGTCTGCTCGCGAAGGGCAGCTCAGACGGTTGCGGCGCCAGATCTCGCCGAGCGAGTGGCTTCCCGCGTCGCGCCGCGCGTTGATGCCGCTCAATCTGCGCAGTAGCGATTCGTCTCCCCGCGCGGCGGCTTCGATGCGGGACATCGATTCCGGCGGTAGCGCTTCATCGAGATACGCTTCTAGATCGATGTCGCTAAAGGTTTCGCTCATGATTGGTCGGTTCGGCTTGTCGCGGAAAGCACTGCTGCGCAAGCCAGCAGTGGCACACTTAATAGTTCATTCACTCGCTATTCTGGCGACTCGTACAATTCCGGAAACACATCCTGTGGCAGGTTGTGTTGCTTGATCATCGCCCGCAGCTTGGCCAAAAAATCGAACTTGTGGTTGGCCACAGTTTGTTCGGAGATACTCAACTTCTGCGCGGCGACTTTGTTGGCCAGACCACGCACGAATAGTAGCTCTACACATTTTATTTTTTCCCAATCGCCTTGCTCCCGCCAACGGCGCAACTGGGCGCCGATCGCGTCAACCAGGGCCGTCGATTCCAACCGGCGCCGCTCGCCACTGCGTGCGATACTGCTGGCGGCGCGCTGCGGGCTGGGGAGGTCCCACTCCGCCGGACTCGTCGAACCGCTGGCCAGCGGCAACGTCGGGCGACGCCCCTCGCGGCGCATATGATCCGTCAACTTGTGCGCGGCGATCGAGAACAGATAGCCTTCGAGCGGTCGGGTAGTGTCGTAGTTCGGCAGGCTGGTCAGGAACCCGATGAACGACTCCTGAACCACGTCCTCACTGGCGGCGCGATTCCGCAGGCGGCTCTCGACAAACGCCAACAACCGCCCTTCGAAGCGATCGATCAGCTCGCTCCAGGCGTCAGGCTGGCCATCACGGATGCGGCCGACCAGGAGTGTGTCAGACTGAGTCGGAAGAGACATCGGGGCTCGGGGACGAAGAATTGCGGTCCAGTAAGGCGTTTCTTCCGGCGCCCGTCGAACGCCCGGCTACAAATGCCGAACCAGGCTGAACGCGGCGGCGCCTCCTCCCAGTATCGCCAGCGCCGTTGCCACTCGCAAGCGACCGGTATAGTAACCGCGGGTGGCGGTATCGAGCTTCAGATAGCTGAACATCGCGCCCAGCAGTAGCAGCACGCTGCCGCCGCCGATGGCAACCTCTTTCATGCGGACGTCGGCCAACGCGTTGTGGTATCTGCGCTTCAGTTCGGAGCAAACCTTTCGGTCGAACGCCAACTGGACGTGCAAATTCTTCATCGGACCGAACGAGGCGTTGTACGTCTCCTCGTAATCGGCCTTCACGATTTCATCTTTGACGTACGATGGCGGCAGCGACACGATACGACTGGCCCCCTCGCCGAGATACGAGTCGATATATCGATCGACAGCTTCCGTCAACTTCGCTGGCAGTTCCTCGTCGCAATCGACGCGCGTCGAATGGGGACCAGCGACAACGATTGTGTAGTAGACGCCGTTGATTAATCCGATTGGTTCATCGAGCCATTTGGGAGGGGGCGCCGGCGGCGCGGGAGGAGTCGAGTCTTCCGCTTGCAAGACAACGGTGGATTCGACCTTCGCCTCGTCGTTGGATACTTTCGCGATCTCGTCCGTGTTTGTCGTAGCGGCAGCGTCGATCATCTGCTTGACCTTGTCGCGCTCCGCGGTTTTCCGCGAGTGCGCTTTCGCCTTCGCCCGCTGAGCGCGCTCAAGCGGCGCTCCGCGATGAATCGCTTCGTCTTCCTGCATGTCCAGGGATGCTTCCGAGTGCCGACCGACCGCATGCGGCAAGATAACTCTGCGAGCCGAACCGCGATACATAAAGAACCCGATCGCGCAAATTAAAATAATCGCAAAGGGTCCAAACAGCGGCCGGTGATGTGCTCCCACGCGGCGGTTCAACGATGTGCGCTCACGCTGCGCCATCAGTGACACCACGGTCAACATCAGGGATGTGCGCCCACGCTGCGCCATCAGTGACACCAAGAACAAGATCAGGGCTAGGGTTACGATGGTCGACCAAGTCATGATTCCACCTACGCGTGGGCGTGCTTCAAATTCCGAATCATCGAACGACTTAGGGTCAGGCAGCCGCCGCAGGAACCGGAGGCAGCGCAACTCGCTGCCGTGGCTCGATCCAGGGACTGGCCAATTGCACCGCGACCGAGATCGTGCCGGCGGCCATCATTCCCCACGGCTGCGGGAAACTCCAGAAGATGTTCAGGATCGCGGCCCAAAGGACGCAGACAATCGTCCCCCACACGCTCAGCCGGGCAGCGCGGAGCGGATCGGCCTGCTTCCACCAGCGGATGACGACGAACAAGAATCCGAAATAGGCCAGGTAGCCGAATAGTTCCGGTTGACCATCTGCCGCGTGCAAGCGACCCACTTGCAGCCTTGCGGCGTCCAGAGCAGGTAGTTTCTCGACGTCGAGAATTCCCGTCACGTCGATGTTGGGCATGTGCACCTGAGGATTCAAATCGACCAGCAGGACGCTATCGACACTCCAGGCGACCAGTCCCAACGCCAAGCCGATCATCAATTGCACGAAGCGGCGATGAACGGCGTCACCGCGACGCCCTTCCCAAAACTTGGCCGGGATCAAAACGCCCCAAGCGCCGGCGGTGGCCGTCAGCGCCAGCCAGACATGGGCGCCGGTCAAAGGACTGCGCTGCACGATCAAAATCACCACGGTGGCGGCGACCGCAGCCGCGGCCGAGAGCAGTAGCGACCCGATCAGCTCGGTCACGCGATCGCGTGGCGACTTTACAGCCGCGGCGAGTTGGTATGACGTTCGCCGGTGCCGTACGCGCCGCTGACGACGATAATACGTCACCGGGGCGGGCGCAATCGGTCCTAAAGGACCGGCCGGTGGTGTCACGCCCATCGGCGCCGGTGGAGTCGGCATGCCACGCAGCGGCAAGCCCGTCGAAGCAGGTTCCACATTCGCCGCGCGGACGTATTTCGTCACCTTATAAATCGAAACGCCAACCAAACTGCCCCACAGAATGATCGCAATTGTCGATGGCGAACCCCCACTACCGCGGGCGCCTTGGATGAATCCAAACGTGAGTGCCGCGGCAAAGCAGCAGATCACCTTGGTCGAGGTAGGCATCGGGTTCCAGAAATCGCGGAATCTGCGATACGCGCGGCCTGCCTCGTGCATCGTCGACTCATCGACGCCAAACCCATGCGGCTGTGGTCGAGGTGGGGGCGGCGGAACCGGTGGGCGCGGAGCCAATAATGTCGTCTCGGCCAGGCCAGACTCAATGCGCGGACGGACAGGCAGGCTGGGGCGGACCACGGGCGCGGCCGCAGCGTCTGGCAGCGCTTCCAACAATTCCGCTACCGAGTGAATCCGTTTTTGCGGGTCTTTTTCCAACAGGCGCATCAACACCGCGCGGTACGGCTCCGGCGCCAGATCGACATTCGGCGTTGCCGTCAGGTGCTTCATCAGCACCTCGCCCACGCTCTCGCCCTCGAACGGCACCTGCCCGGTGAGCAATTCGTAAAGGATGATGCCCAGGGCGTAGATATCGATCTCTTTGCCGTAGCGCCCGTTGGCGATTTCGGGCGCCATGTAGTGGACCGTGCCAACACTCTCGGTCTGCCCACTGCGGCGGCTGGCCGAGATGAACTTCGACAGGCCGTAGTCGCCGATCTTGACGACCCCTTCGTCGTTGAAGATGTTGCCCGGTTTCAGATCTCGATGGACGATCCCACGGTCGTGCAAATAGCCGACGCCAGCGGCAATGCCGTGGAACCACGCGAGCGCATCGGCCAGTGGCAAGCCGTCTTGATGGCGCGTGATTTCTTCTTCCAGGCTTTCGCCCGGAACGTATTCCATCACCACCCAGCTATCGCCTTGACCGTCGACGCGGGTGTCAAACAGCGCGACGAGGTTCGTGTGCTTGAGATTCAAGCATTGACTGACGCCGCGGAGCTCGACATCGAGATTGCGGCGGATCAGTTTGAGCGCGACTTCTTTGCCGCCGTCGCTGGTGGCGTAATAGACTTCGCCGAATCCACCCTGGCCAACGCCGCGCTTGATCGTGTACCCATCGAGTGGGCGCGACCCGCTAGGGTAGGTGAATTTCATCGACGCGGCTCGCGCTCCTGGCGCATCTGGAAGCCTGGCATGGAGGTCCATCGGGTCCTCACTCACTACATCTAGCGTAGCGGCTGGTTTGCTCATTTGTCCAGAATTCGCCCCGAACGCGGGGAGTTTTCTACCTTACTTGGCTTGAAAGGACTTGCGACCTAAATCGACTCCAGACTCAGCGAGAAATCTGCCCCGACAACCTGCGACGAACGGGTGATTTTTGCCCGCCCCACGGCCGGCTGACCATCGACCGTGAAGTCCCCAGTCGCGCGGCATTGCAGGGCGTCACCCGCGGGGAACAGCACCACATCACTGGTCAAATCCGGACAAACTACATGCGCGCCCGATCGCGGCCCCAGCACGCAGCTCTCGGCCATCAGCAGCACGCCGTCCGTCGTGGGGGACGTCCGGTGCCGGCTGATAAAGGTCAGCTTTGCCGTTCGGCTCAGGGGGTTTGGCATCGTGAACTTCATTTTCACGCCTTGGCCGAGTTCGATCTCGGCGCCATCGACTAGCGACGTTGGCTCGCTGACAGTTTTGCCACCGACGCGTGTCGGACGGACCGGGACGATTAAATAGCCTTCGCCGTCACGATGAATCGTGGCGTGTAATCGCGAGACGTCGCCCAGTATCGGAATATCGATCGGGCTTCCCTTCGCCGGCTGGCCAATCGTGACCACGTCTCCCTGGCACACCAAATATCCGCCGACGCCATCGATCCACAGGACGAACCGCGGGCCACTCGGGCTCGGGACGTTGTCAGCGGATGGCGCGCCGCCGTTCATCGGGTTCGGTCGTAGCGCCTTCGCGCCGTCTGGCTGGTGATGACTGCTGCACAGGGCAGGCGCTCCGACGCTCGCCGCCAGCCGGGCGCCAACGGCTTCCCAAGCTCGGCGGCGCGCGTCGAGCGCCGGCTCATGATCTGGACAGAGATCCAGTATCGCTTCCGCTTGCGCCATGACAATCGTCCAATCTCCGGCCGATAGCGCCGCATGCAGCCGCTCGACCAACTCACGCGTCCGCGCGCCGCGGTCACAACAGGCCTGGCGAATCTGCGCAAGGGCCGTCCAATCTGGCCGCAGAGCGCCGGCGGCTTGCAATTGTTCGTCAGCCTGCGCGAACTTTCCGCGATGGCAGAGCCGTTGCGCCGCCAGAACGTTTCGCGCGGCTTCTTTCATTAGTCGCAGTTCACGACCGGTCGCGCCCTGACGTTCGAGCGCTTCGAGCCGGGCGACGGCTGCGGCTGGATCGCCTGCTTGAACGTATTCGGTGGCTTCGGCCAAGGCGTGGTCGATGAATTGTTGCTTCACCGCGATCACCTCCTTGGGCTCCGCTCCCAACTGCTCGGCGGCGACTAAATCCTTCCAACCGGCCAAGGTCGCTCCGCCTGCCAACCGCAGTTCGGCGCGCTGCGCCATTTTTTCAGCGATCTGCGCCATCAGTCGGCGAGCCGGCAGAAATTCGAGCAGCCCACGCTCTTGCAGCACGCGGCTGGCGTCTTCGAGCCGTCCGCCGCGAAAGGCTTCTTCGGCTTCGCGGACTTTCATTCGCCAGGGCTGGAACATGACAGGATCTCTGAGTCGATCGACGTGTGTCCCTGCTGGCTTGTCCAGCAGTGCGATGCGAGTTGCGTAGCTAAAGAGCGTGCACTTTCTTTGGGCCGAGTGACGAGCGCGGAACCCATTGCCCCACATGGTCCGCACTCGCCACCCTGGCTACCAAAGCTTCGACTAGCCGGCCGTTGGCGGCGTGGCTTCGGCCTGCTTGTCACCCTTGTGACCATCGAGATACTCGGTCACTTCATCGACGATGTTCTCGCTGGCGGTTTCGTTCAGCGGGATCTCGCCGTGGAACATTCCTTCGGCGCTGGTCAGTCGCTCGGCCACGTCGAGCCGGGTGCGGAGGTCGCCAATCAACTCTTTGACACGGCTCAGGCGACTGTCGTCGAATGAGTAGTCACTAGTTGTTTGAGCGGCTTCGACCATTTTCAGGCGAGCTTCGAGATGCTCGACGTCAACTTCCAGCTTGCGCTTGGCGGCCAGCATTCCTTCGAGCTTTTCACGAGCGGCGGCCAGGCTTTGCTCGCGCGCTTGCTGAATGTCTTTCAGGCTGGCGAGCGTAGCGTCGGCTGTTTTGAAGCGCTCAAAGCGATTCGCAAGGTCTGTCTTCACCTGGGTAGCGCTGTACTGCCGGCCGGCATAGTGGAACGAGCTATTGCCCGAGCCGAGATCGGCCTTTAGTCGAACCAGCTCCGCGCGATCCTTCGTCAGGCGAGATTCCGTCGACGCGATCTGCTTCTTGAGCGCATCGACTTCGACTTCTTCCTTAGCGATCACATGCATGTTCTTGCGGATGTCGGGCACTAACTCTTTGACCATCCGGCGGGCGCGATCGATTTCGAAATCCATCGGCACGCTATCGCGGACGGCCTCGGTCATTCGGCCAGCCCCGGTGCGAAAGTAACTGAACGCATCGCGGCCAAAAAAGATTGTGCCAACCAGGGCCACTCCAACGCCGGCGAGTAACGCCTTCTTGATCATGGGGACATCTCCCTTTTTCTTGAGCCAACGATTGCTGTGCGGGCTCGACTCGTTTCGCAGACCCCACACGGGGGTCAACCCGCGCCAAGTCTCCGCGGTGAGTCACGCGTCGGGCTTTGGCGGACAGGTCGCGTCGGAACATCCGGCCGCGGATATTAGTTCGCCGGGGAATTGCCGATATTGGGGCGGAATAGGGTGGTTTTTTTCGGCGTTCAGAACGGTCACCGCTCAGATGGGGGGCAACTTACGTTGTATACTTTCAATAAACCGCCGATAAATGATTTACCCCGAAAGGCTTATGCCGAACTGAATACTGTTCTGACAACCTGCCAAGTCTAAACTTATTGACAGGTTGTGCGCGCGTTCTTACGATAACTTTAGTTGCTGAGCCAGTTCTGACTGACTTTCCGAGTCGCCCCGCCGCCCAAGCTAGCGGCTCGGTTGAAGCAGCCCACGCAATCGCACACCTCCGCTGTCGCAACATTCGGCGCTGGTCAGTTTCATTGAACTGACGAGTCAGCGCTCGACTTGCAACCATTTGTCACAGCGGCAGAGATTGGTTGCGCTGGAACGCTAGAAGTTAATGGAAATGCAATCGGAAATCACGGGCGGCTCAACGTCGGCCAGTTCTCATGAGACACAGTCTCTTCACGGGACACAGGCTCTTCACGAGACGCAGGTTCCTGGGTCAAAGTCTCTTGGGCCCAAGCTTAAGGCGGCGTTATTCACTGCCGCTCCGCTAGTTGTTCTCATTTCGCTAGCGGCATGGGGACACCTCAATCACTGGTCGTTCCATCATGCCGACGACGCGAAAGCCCACGCGGCCGCGCCGATCCAGCATGTTTCGAACCGCCCAGAGTTGCCTCCTGAAGGCGTAGACTCTGAATCTGCCGCACCGATTAACGGCAAGGACACCGGCGGACCGAAGGTCAAGTTCCACGCGCCGAAGGACGTGCATGCCTCGGGCGTGGAAACGACGATCGTCGTGCAGCAGCCGCTGAAGCAAGAGATCAGCGCGAACGGCATCATCAGTTACAACCAAACACTGGTTGCTCAGCTTTCGGCGCGTGTCGCCGGCACTGTCTGGCGCATCGAAAAACAGCTCGGCCAGACGTTCCGCAAGGGCGACGTGCTGGCGATCATCGAAGCCGTGGAAGTCGGCCGCAGCAAGGCGGACTTCTTACAGTCGCTCGTGCTGTTTCGTTTGAAGAAAGAAATTGCCGACCAATTGAAGTTGCGCGAAAGCGTGATTCCGTATCGGCAGCTCATGGAAGCGCAGGCCGAAGTCCGCGAAGCGCAGATTCGCTTGACGAATGCCCAACAAACGCTGGTCAATCTGGGTTTACCAGTGAAGGTAGAAGACCTGGCCAACGTCGCAGACGACGAATTGAGCCGCCGCGTGCAATTCCTTGGCCTGCCAGAATCGATCACCAAGACGCTCGATCCGGCGACCACCACGGCCAGCCTGGCGCCATTGCTCGCGCCATTCGATGGTGTGGTTATCGGCCATGATGTTTCGCTTGGCGAAATGGTTTCGCCCGAGGCTCCTCGTTTCACCGTGGCAGACACCAGCCGGATGTGGATCCAACTCGATGTTCGCCGAGAAGACGCGTCTCGGATGCGATTGGGACAGCCCATTTCCTTCATCACTGACGCCGGCTCGACCGAGGTCCAGAGCAAGATTGCCTGGATTAGCACCGAGGTTGACGAGAAGACCCGAACCGTACAGGTGCGAGCCGACGTCCTCAATCCGCTGGCGGATCATGTGGAAACAGAATCCACGGACCAAGAGCAGCGATTGCTGCGGGCCAACGCGTTTGGCACGGGGCGGATTCGTGTTCGCGAGACCGCCAGCGCAACCGTCATCCCTCACGAGGCCATGCAGTGGGAGACGACGCACCCGGTGGTATTCGTTCAGTTGAATGAAACCACGTTTGAATCACGGCCGGTGCAGATCGGCATTTCGCTCGCGGAGGGAGTCGAAATCACAGCAGGCCTAGAGCCGGGCGAACGGATTGCGACCTCGGGAAGCCACCTGCTGAAAGCGGAAATGATCCGCAGCCGGATGGTCTCGAGCACGAATTGAGCGGCGCCCGTGATGCCTCGACTTGTTCGTCTTTCGCTGCGGTCCGTCCACTGCAGCGCAAGCGCGTGGCATTCTTTTGTGGGCAAGATGTAAAGGCGAAACATGCTTGCCTGGCTAATTGACTGGTCTTTGCGCAACCGCGCGATGGTGCTGCTGTTGGCGCTCGCTACATGCGCCGCCGGCGTCTTCTCGCTCACGCGTTTGAACATTGACGCCTTCCCGGACACTACGCCGGTGCAGGTGCAGATCAACTCTGTGGCCCCGTCGCTGGTGCCGGAAGAAATCGAGCGGCAGGTCACCTTCCCGATCGAGCTGGCGATCAGCGGCATGAAGGGGCTGGAGCAACTGCGCTCCGTGTCCCAATTCGGACTGTCGCAGGTTGTGGTGACATTCGAAGACGGCACCGATATCTACTTCGCCCGGCAGTTGATCAATGAGCGGCTCGGACAGGTCGAAATGCCGGTCGGCATCGACCGTCCGCAAATGGGCCCTGTCTCGACTGGCCTCGGCGAAGTGCTGCAATACCGCGTCTTCGGCGAGGGGAAAGACCTCACGGAGCTGCGCACGATCCACGATTGGGTCGTCAAACCGATCATGCGCCCGGTCCCCGGCACGGCCGAGATCAACTCCTGGGGCGGCTTCAAGAAGCAGTATCAGGTGCGGATTGATCCCACAAAGCTCATTCAGTTCGACCTGACGTTTGACGGCGTGATGGAAGCCGTCCGCTCGAACAACCTCAACGTCGGCGGCGGCAGCATCAATCGCTCGGGCGATATGTTGCTGGTCCACGGCGTCGGCCGCACGAGCACGGTCGAAGAAATCGGCGATATTGTCATCACGGCCAAAGAAGGCGTCCCGATCCGCGTCAAAGATGTCGCCGAAGTCACCATCGGCCATGAGATCCGTCGCGGCCTGATCACCGCCAACGGCGAAGGCGAAGCCATGCTCGGCCTTTGCTTCATGCTGATGGGCGAGAACAGCTACGCCGTCACGCGCCGCATGGCGGAGAAGTTGGAAGAAGTCAGAGAGCAGCTCCCCTCGGGCGTGCAGATTGAGCCGGTCTATGTCCGGACCGACCTCGTCGACCAGGTGATCCAGACAGTCCGCAATAACCTGTTCGAAGGCGCGACGCTGGTCATCATTCTGCTCTATTTGTTTCTCGGTGACTTGCGAGCAGGGCTAATCGTGGCGATCGCCATTCCGATCGCCATGCTGTTTGGTTTTTGCGGCATGCTCACCGCAGGCATTGCCGGCACGCTACTGAGCCTGGGGGCGATCGATTTCGGCATCGTGGTCGATAGCTCGGTCGTTGTCGTCGAAAACGTGATCAAACGCCTGGCCCATCACGGCGAGTGCAGCGGCGAAGAGCGCCTGGCGATCATTCGCGACGCGGCCGTCGAAGTCCGCACTCCCACGGTCTTCGGCCAGTTGATCATCATGATCGTCTACCTGCCGATCCTCTCTCTACAGGGGGTCGAAGGCAAGATGTTCCGGCCGATGGCGCTGACGGTGATCTTCGTCCTCACCGGCTCGCTGATCCTCTCGCTCACGGTGATGCCGGTGCTGGCCAGCCTGTTCCTGGCGAAAAAACTCGAAGAGCGCGAAGTGCTGCTGGTCCGCATCGCCCGTCGCATCTACACGCCCATCCTGCGGCTTTGTCTCTCGTTCCGGTATCCGGTAGTTGCCGCGAGCATCGGCGCCCTGGTCGCTGCGACAGCGCTGGCGCTGACGTTCGGCTCAGAGTTCGTGCCGCGCTTGTCCGAAGGCGCCGTGGTGATTGGCATCGTCCGTCCCCCCGGAACCGCGCTCGAAGAATCCGTGCGGGTCAACACGCTGATTGAAAAGATGCTGATCGACAAGTTTCCGGGCGAGGTGTCGCACGTCTGGAGCCGCGTTGGCGCGCCCGAAGTGGCGACCGACGCCAGCGGTGTCGAAGCGACCGACCTATTCATCGCGCTCAAGCCGCGCACCCAGTGGCGGAAGGGCGTTGTCACGCAGTCAGATCTCGTCGAGCTGATGGAAGCGGAAATGCACGCTTTCCCTGGCGAAATCAATTGGTTCACCCAGCCGATCGAGCAACGTATCAATGAAATGATCTCCGGCGTCCGTTCGGACGTCGCCATCAAACTCTTCGGCAATGATTTCAAGACGCTGGTCGAGACGGGCAAAAAGCTCGAAGGCGTCCTCGGCGGTGTTCAAGGCTGCGCCGACCTGGCGACCGAGCAGATCGACGGCCAGCCCGTGTTGCAGATCAAGATCCGCCAAGATCAAATCGCTCGCTACGGCGTGCCCGCGCGTCGCGTGTTGGACATTGTCGAGAGCATTGGCGGAATTGAACTCGGCGATGTGACCGAAGGTCAATTGCGGTTCCCCCTGTCGGCCCGCCTGCCGGAAGAACTGCGTAATGATCCCGACATCATCAAAGGCATTCTGATTTCGACTCCCGCCGGCGAGCGGATTCCGCTCACTCGCCTGGCCGAAGTGAATCTGATCGAAGGCCCCAAAGCGATCTCGCGCGAATGGAGCAAACGCCGCATTACCATCCAGTGCAATGTCCGCGGTCGCGATGTCGGCAGCTTTGTGGCCGAGGCACAGCAGAAAATCGCCGAGAATGTGCAACTACCGGATGGCTATCGGATCGACTGGGGTGGCCAGTTCGAGAACCTGCAGCGCGCCAAAACCCGGCTCTCGATCGTGGTGCCCATCGCGCTGCTAATGATCGTTGGACTGTTGTTCTTCACGTATCGAAACATGAAGGACACGCTGATCGTGTTCGCCAGTGTGCCGTTTGCCTGCGTGGGCGGGATCCTGGCGCTGGGTTTACGCGAAATGCCGATCTCGATCTCGGCCGCCGTCGGATTCATCACGCTCTCTGGCGTGTCGGTGCTCAATAGCATGGTGCTCGTCTCCGCGCTGCGAGAACTGCTCGCGCAAGGCAAGCCAATTCGCGAGGCGATCGAAGAAGCAGCACTCAGTTGTCTGCGCACGATCATCATGACCGCGCTCGTGGCAAGCGTGGGCTTTATCCCCATGGCCACCAGCACCGGAACGGGAGCCGAAGTGCAACGCCCATTGGCCACGGTCGTTATCGGCGGCGTGATCTCCAGCACGTTGATGACGGCGCTGATTCTGCCGGCGATCTATTTGATCGTCGGATCGCGCGGCAAGAAGGCGGCGTCTGTCGTCTGAACCGGTGGTATGGCGACGCCTTCCTCGATCGGAGCGGCAGGAGCGTCGTCAGGCGTTGATGAAGTTGCTGCTAGTTGCGGATGAATCTTGCGGCCACGGTCGACGAGCGTCAGCCCTAGCACCGTCAGCAGCACTCCCAGCATCAGGCTCACCGTTGGCGCCTCGCGGAACAGGATCACGCCAGCGATTGCCGCCAGTGCCGATTGCGACGCGCTCACCGCGTTCACCTGCACCAATGAGACCAGTTGCAGGGCCTTCGTGAGCGCCAAGAACGCCATTGCGTTGAACGAGCCGGCGACGAACATCACACCGATCGCCGACATCGGCGTGGCTTCGATCCCTTCCCACCCAATTTTGGCAATACTCGCAAAGCCCAGGCTGATCACGCCGACGCTACTAACAATCGCCAGCACAAACGGCATGGCAAACGTGCCGGTGACCAGCTTGCGGATCAACACATTCAGCACCGCGTAGGCGATCCCGGCGCAGCAGGCTGCCGTGAGCACAATGCCCACGTGGACCGCGGGGCGTGGCGACGGGGTTGCCGTTGCCGTCTCGGCCAGCTCCGGCGCTCGCTCTGCGCCAACGCTCAGCACGGTGATCGAGGTAATCAATATCCCGAGCGCCACGGCCGAGCGTGGCGTGACCCCTTCGCCCAACCAGAAGCGGCCGAGCACCGTGGCAGCGATGATCATCGAGCCGGCGCAGATCGGCACGGTCAGCGCCAATCCAACTTGGGAAAGGGACCATTGAAACGCGCCGTTACCGCCCAGCTGCGCGATCGTGCCCACCAGGGTCAACGCCGCGAAGGCCTTCGGCGATGGGAAACGCAGCTTGCCCTGGGACCAACTGAGCGTCAGCAGCACCACGGCCACCAGCATCGTAGGCACCGCTTTGACGCACGACACCAGAAAGGGATCATTCCCGGCCGCCGAGCGGAGGCAGACGTTCGACGCACTGTACGCCACGCTCGAAAAGATGCTGCAGATCGTGCCGAACACCAGCGGATCGAGTCCGAAGGGAACGTGAGCGGCATGTGCGGCGGAGGGCTTCACGGGACGAATTCTATGCGGGATGATGACGCGTGGCGAGATGGGCTAAGGTTTGATGGCGGGTTGCCCTGCGCCAGTGGTCGCGGCGCCGGTGGGGACATTCGAAATACGGGGATTGTTCGCGCGTGTCCAGTCCAGAATCCAAATCGAATTCTCATAGTCGCTTAACGCAAGCGATTCACGCATCGCCAGCGCGGCTGGCGCTGGTGGCGACCGGAGGCGGCAGCCTGGCGTTTTCGAGCTTGCTGACCACGCCGGGCGCGTCGCGGAGCGTGCTGGAAACCGTCGTCCCCTATTCGTCGGCGGCGCTTTGCCAATACTTGAAGTCGCGGCCCGAGCAGTTTTGCAGTGAACTAACCGCGCGGCAGATGGCGATGGCCGCGTACCAGCGAGCGCTGGCATATGAGGCCACCGAGGCAACGGATACTTCGGCTGCGCCACGCACTGAGGTCGTCGTGGCAGGGATCGGTTGCACATGCAGCCTGGCGAGCGATCGGCCGAAGCGCGGAGCTCATCGAGTTCACTGCGCTGCGCAGACCGGCGAGCTAACGGCCACCGCGTCGCTCGACCTGACGAAAGACGCGCGCTCTCGTCTGGAGGAGGAAGCGATCGCTGCGACAATGATTCTTAATCTCGCGGCGCTGGTAGCCGGCGTCACAGAGCGCGTCCCAGCCTCGCTGAAACCTGGCGAGCAGATCGAAGAGCATTTCGTCACCGCGCCTACTGCATGGCGCCAACTTTTTTCCGGTGAACGAAAGCTTGCCTCAGGAGTGGGCGACGCAGAACCAGCGGCGGTGGGAAATCACTCGACCGGCGGGCCAAATCGGGGACGGGCGATCTTCCCTGGCGCCTTTCATCCGCTCCACGCGGGCCATCTAGAAATGGCCGCGGTCGCGCAACGGCAGTTGCAAACGCCGGTCGAATGGGAGATCTCGATCGCCAACGTCGATAAACCCCCGCTAGACTATCGTGAGATGGAACTGCGCGGTCAGCAGTTCGCTAACGACAGGTTCTCAGGCAAGGCGCAATTGTGGTTCACCTGGGCGCCCACATTTGCGGAGAAGTCAGAGATATTTCCGCATTCGACGTTTCTGGTCGGCGCTGACACCATTGCGCGGATTGCCGAACCGCGCTACTACCAGGATGACGCCGCGGCGCGAGACGCCGCCGTCGCCAAGATCGCCGCGAACGGCTGCCGATTTCTGGTGTTTGGACGCACCACCGACAGCGGTTTTCGCACCTCGGCCGATCTCGACCTGCCGCCAGCGCTACGCGCCCTGTGCGAGGACGTCCCGGAAGCCGCGTTTCATCACGATATTTCTTCGACCGAGATCCGCCGACAGGCGACCCACGAGGGCTAACGATGCGAAATCTGTTCGCCCGCCGCGTCTTTTTCTATGCAGGTCTGTATGGCTTGCTGGTGATCGCGCCGATGTACTTCCTCGAAGCCAGGCTTGGCGAAGACAACCCACCGGCGATTACGCATCCGGAGTTCTTTTACGGCTTCGTCGGCGTGGCGCTCGCCTGGCAATTGGTGTTTCTCATCATGTCGACGGATCCGGCTCGCTATCGTCCGCTGATGATCCCGGCAGTTGTCGAAAAGTGGAGCTTCGGCGTCGCGGTGATGATTCTGCTGTCGCTCGGCAAGGTGAGCGGGCCAACCATTGGCTTCGCCTGCATCGATCTGGTGCTCGGCGCGCTGTTCGTTTGGTCGTTCATCACGACCGCGCCCGAGCGATGAATGCGTCTCGGGAGAGGGGTCTGCATGGTCTCCCTCTCCCTCCGGGAGAGGGTCGGGGTGAGGGCTCTTCGTAGGGTACGCACTCCGTGCTTACTGACATACGCCGCTTCCCTTGGTACGCACGGGGTGCGTACCCTACGGCTCTGCGTGGTGCTGGCCCTCATCCGGTGAGCTATCGCTCACCACCTTCTCCCGCCGGGAGAAGGATTCGTAACTTCACGTCACGCGTAAACGTTCTCGTTCCAATCGCTCGGCGATATATGCGATCGCCGCGGGCGCCATGTGATTGTAGTACTCCCAGGTGTGGCCCCCGGCGCTCGTTTCCAGATCGCAGTCGTACAGAATGCCGGAGGCGTACATCTTCGATCGCAAGCGATCTGCGCTCTCGTGCCACGGATAGTCCTCCGGGTCGCAGGCGAACCAGCAGTTCCGCGGGTAGTTCAGCGGATGCAAGTGTAGTGTCGCAGAGTCCTGCCGAACGCTTTCGGGCGAATCGTACATCTGCGGCAGGATTTCTTCATCCTCGTCGTCGTAGCGAGATTGATGATCAATCGCCGGCGCGAGCGCCGCCACGGTCGGAAAGATCTGCGGAAACTTGAATGAGAATCGCAGCGCCCCCTGGCCCCCCATGCTCGTGCCGAGCAGCGCAATCTGTGGAGGTCGGATCTCCCACTTTGCGGCCATCCACGGCAAGACGGACTCCATCACGTATTGTTGTGCACTGCGGGCCGGATCGAAGTCGGGCGAGACGCGATCGGCCCACCAGCTTCGTCGCGTGATCGGGGCCACGACGCGCAGTCCATGCTGGGCAAACAGGCTCGTGTAAACTGCGTTGTCGCTGAGCGACTTTTGGTGCATCCCATGCAAATAAATCACGGCAAAGCCGTGGGGGCTGGGCGTAGCCGGTTCAAAGACCTCGCAGACGTGCCCATCGACGGTTTCGCTCGACCAGCCTGGCAACATGGAACTCAACGAACGAGAACCTCCGACAAAAAATAGCGAAGCACTGCGTCCTGGCGCAGCTCCCAGCGGCGTGCGGACCGACTACCCGGATCGCACTGCTGGGCGAGCCAGCAGTGGCACACCGAACGAGAAAAGCCCGGCAGTTGTCGCCCCATCCTACCGTCATTTCTGGAGATGTCCTAGAATAGTAAGGACGCGCGGCCGGCGGCGGCTCCCGGGGCGCATGACAACAAAAAATCCTTCGCAACCGCGGGTAGACCCTTGAAACAGATCTTGAGCGAACAGCAGGTCAACGAAGGCGTCCGCCGCCTGGCCGACGAGATCAACGCCTTCTACCGTGACCGCCCGCTGACGATTGTCGGCGTGCTGACCGGTAGCGTGGTTCTTTTGGCCGACCTGATTCGGCTGCTGCAAATGCCACTGAAGATCGGCGTGGTCCAGGCGACCAGCTACCGAGGGCTGGCGACCGTGCCAGGCCAGTTGTACATGAACTTCGAACTGCTGCCCGAGGTGACGGGGCGCAACGTGCTGATCGTGGATGACATCTTCGATACCGGACAAACCCTCAGCGCGTTGGTCGAAGAGTTCGCGGCCCGCGAGCCTGCGCAGCTTCGCACGGCAGTGCTGTTGCGCAAGGCGGGGCGCGTGCAAGTTTCGATGCAGCCGGACCATGTCGCCTTTGAGATCCCCGACGAATTTGTCGTCGGCTACGGTCTCGACTACGGCGACCTCTACCGCAACCTGCCCCATGTGGCTGCCTTGGAAGCGGCCGATATTGCCGCCGCCAAGACTGCAGCCGCTAAAGGGGCCGCGGCGCCGGGCAGCACGTCGCACGCCGGCCGGTCCTGATGAAACGTATCCTGCAGATCATCCCCACGCTCGATCGCTCAGGGGCCGAACGGCAATTGTCCCTGCTGGCCGCTGGACTACCGAAGGACGAGTTCGACGTTCATGTTTGCGCGCTAACGCGTGGCGGCCCGCTCGAAGAATCCTTGAAAACCGCGGGCGTGCCGCTGACCGTCATCGGCAAGCCGCTGAAGGTCGATCCGTCGGCCTTCTGGCGATTGAAGCGTCACATTCAAGCCTTGCAGCCAGACCTGGTGCAGACCTGGATCTTTGCCGCCAACAGTTACGGCCGCGCGGCTGCGTTATCGGCCAAAGTAAAGCGAATCGTCGCCAGCGAACGCTGCGTCGATCCTTGGAAGTCATGGCATGAGCTGGCGATCGATCGTTGGCTGGCCAAGCGCACGGACCGGATCATCGTCAATTCCAGCGGCGTGCGTGATTTTTATGTCCATCACGGAATCACGCCCGACAAATTCTGTTTGATCCCCAATGGCGAGCCGGCGCCTGCGCCGAGCACGCTCTCGCGTGAGTCGCTGCTGGCCGAGCTTGGCCTGCCGGCCGATACGCGGATCATCGGCGCCGTTGGGCGTCTCTGGCCGCAAAAGCGGATCAAAGACCTGATCTGGGCCGCCGATCTGCTGAAGGTGATCCGCGCCGATGTCCACCTGCTGATTATTGGCGATGGCCCCGAGCGCGAACGGTTGGAGCGCTTCCAACGCAACGTGCGGATTGAAGACAAGGTCCATTTTCTCGGCCAACGCAGCGACGTGCAGCAGATGTTGCCGCACTTCGATGTCCTCTGGCTCGCCAGCGCCTACGAAGGGCTGCCCAATGTGATCATGGAAGCGATGAGCCACGCTGTGCCGGTTGTGGCTAGCAATATCTCCGGCAATCGCGACCTGGTTGTCTCGGGTGAGACCGGTTTTTTGGTTCCGCTGGGAGATCGCGCCGGCTTTGCAAAATTCACCAATAAGCTGCTCGACGACGCGGAACTCGCCCGGCGGATGGGCGAGGCGGGGCGGCAGCGGATCGTCGCAGATTTTAGCGTAGAACGAATGGTCGCCCGGCACGCCGATCTCTATCGCGAGCTATTGGGGTAACAACGATGTGCGGAATCAGCGGAGCGGCCTGGACTGACGCTGCACGCGCCGTCTCGCGCGAGACGCTGGTCCGCATGACCGATTGCCTGCGCCATCGCGGGCCCGACGACGAAGGGTTCTACTCCAGCGATGTCGCGGCGCATCATTACGCTGGCGCGATGGCCGGCGTGGCGCTGGGGCACAGGCGGTTGTCGATTATCGACGTCGCCGGCAGCCATCAACCGCTAGCGAACGAAGACGAGACGATCTGGATCGTCTTCAACGGCGAGATCTACAACTACCGCGATCTGCATCGACGACTGGAAGGCTCCGGCCATCGCTTTCGCACCCATGGCGACACTGAGACGCTGGTTCATCTCTACGAAGATGACGGCATCGACTTCCTCAAGCACATCGAAGGGATGTTCTCGCTGGCGATCTGGGATGGCCGCAAGCGCAGGCTGGTCTTGGCTCGCGATCGACTAGGCAAGAAGCCGCTCGTCTATCGCCACGAGGCCGGCCGTCTCTTATTTGCCAGCGAGCTAAAGAGCCTGCTAACTGTGCCAGGCGTGCCGCGCGAGATCGATCCGGCGGCGCTCGACGAATATCTGGCATACCAATACGTTCCACATCCCAATACCATCTTTCGCGGCATTCGCAAATTGCCGCCGGCCCATTACGCGGTCTACGACGAAGGGGGCCTGTCGATCGGCTGCTACTGGCGGCCCGATTTCACGAAAGAGCAGAACCGGCCCGAGGCCGACTATCAGGCCGAGCTGCGTGAGTTGCTGACCCGCAGCGTCGAGAAGCGGTTGATGAGCGAAGTGCCGCTCGGCGCGTTTCTGTCCGGCGGAATCGACTCGTCGATCATCGTCGCGCTGATGCAACAGCTCTCCAGCGAGCGCGTAAAGACGTTTTCGATCGGCTTTCCGGTCGCCGAATTCGATGAGACGAGCTACGCCCGCGAAGTCGCCCAACATTTAGGAACAGAGCACTACGAAGAGCGGGTCGAGCCAAACGGCATTGAGATTCTGCCGAAGCTCGTCTGGCATTACGACGAGCCGTTTGCAGACAGCTCTGCGATCCCAACCTACTACGTCTCGAAGATGACACGTAGGCACGTAACCGTGGCGCTCTCTGGCGATGGCGGCGATGAGTTGTTCGCCGGCTACCTGCGATACCAGGCGGTGAGGCTGGGCGAGATATTTGATCACCTGCCCAAGCCGCTGCGCACAGTGTTGGCCGGCCAGTTTTGGCAGAAGCTCCCTTCCGGGCCGCGGCAGCGGTCGATGGTTCGCCGCTTCAAACGGCTGGTCGAAGGATTATCGCAACCGGCTGGCCGCCGCTACTTCGATTGGATTTCAGTTTTTAACGAATCGAATCGCGCGGCGCTCTACAGCGATGAATTCTTGGCGCAGCTACCCGATTCGGACCCCTACGATTTTCTTAAATCCGCGCTCAATCGATCCTCAGGAAGAGACGCGGTCACGCAGGCCAGCCTGGCGGATCTGGTCACGTACGTGCCGTGCGATTTGATGACCAAGGTCGACATCGCGTCGATGTCTAACAGCCTGGAATGCCGGGCTCCCTTTCTCGATCAGCACGTCGTGGAGCTGGCCGCCAAGATGCCAGTCCGCTACAAGCTGCGCGGCCGGCGGCAAAAGCGGATCTTGCTCGACACGTTTGGGCATATGCTGCCACGGTCGTTAATGACGAGGTCGAAGATGGGATTTGGCGTTCCGCTCGCCGCCTGGTTTCGCCACGAGCTGCGCGATTTTGCCGCGGACGTCCTCTTTGACCCTGTCACCCAGGGGCGGGGGTATTTCCGGCCTGAGGCGGTGCGTGGCCTGTTCGACGCTCACCAGGCCGGAACTTTTGACCATAGCGCCCGGCTTTGGGCGTTGCTGTTCCTCGAGCTGTGGCAGCGCGAGTGGGTGGATAGCGCGGCCAGTGGCGTCCGATAAGAGAGTGCCGGGATGTCTCGCGGCGCGCCACGGCGAGGGCGACGCCAGGCGATGGCTGACGAAAAACGACGCGTAAATCACGCGTTCGCAATCATCTGGCTACTTTAGCCGCCTACTGCGAATCGGTAAGATGTTCTGATTAGGCAATTTGTTCGCGGCTCTTGCTTCACTTCTACGCGGAGACTCACGGATGGAAAGTGTGCTGGCGGTCATTTTGGCCGGAGGTCGTGGATCTCGCCTGGAACCACTCACCCGCGATCGCGCCAAGCCGGCCGTGCCGTTCGGCGGCGCGTACCGGATCATCGACTTCACGCTCTCGAACTGCCTGAACTCCGGCCTGCGCAAGATGCTGGTGCTGACGCAGTACAAGGCAATGAGCCTCGACCGGCACATCAACCTCGGCTGGCGCAACTATCTCTGCCGCGAACTCGGCGAGTTCATCGACGTCGTCCCGCCGCAACAACGGATCGACGAGAACTGGTACCAGGGCACCGCCGACGCCGTTTATCAAAATATCTACACGCTCGAAAAGGAACGGCCCGAGTACGTCGTCATCCTGGCCGGCGATCACATCTACAAGATGGACTACTCGCAGCTGGTCGCCCAGCACAAAGATCGCAATGCCGATGTGACCGTCGCGGCGCTCCGCGTGAAAGCCAGCGAATCGCGCCACTTTGGCGTGATGCAAACCGACAAGGACGGACGGATCGTCGGCTTTCAAGAGAAGCCGGCCGTGCCGAAGACGATTCCAGGCGACAGCGAGCACATCCTGGCTTCGATGGGGATCTACGTCTTCACGGCGCGGTTTCTGTTCGAGCAGTTGTGCCTGGACGCCACGCACAATCATAGCTCGCATGATTTTGGCAAAGATATTCTGCCGTCGGTCGTCTCGACGCATGGCATCTACGCGTTTCCGTTTCACGACGAGAACCGCAAGCGCGACGCCTACTGGCGAGACGTCGGCACGCTCGACGCGTACTTCGAAGCCAACATGGACCTGGTCTCAGTCGATCCGCAATTGAACATGTACGACCAGCGCTGGCCGCTCCGCACCTATTTGCCGAACGTGCCGCCGCCGAAGTTCGTCTTTGCCGAAGAAGGGCCTGAGCCGCGCCGTGGGCAGGCGCTCGACAGCATTGTCTGCGCCGGATCGATCGTTTCAGGCGGTAGCGTGATTCGTTCGATTGTCGGCGCCAATTGCCGCATCAACAGCTTTGCCCGCGTCGAAGATTCGATCTTGTTCGAAGGGGTCGACATCGGCCGGCACGCCAAGGTCCGCCGCGCGATCATCGACAAGGGAGTGCACATCCCCTCAGGCGTCGAAGTAGGCTACGACCACGAACACGACCGCGCCCGTGGCTTCACCGTGAGCGAAGGGGGAGTGATCGTCATCGCCAAGGCAGACGGCATCGAGCACTTTTTGGAAGCCGAGCAGATCGTGTCGTAACTTGCGTGGATGCGTGCTCTTCACGCAACAGATGCGATGCGCGGCACGGAGTCGCTTCGTTCCCCTCTCCCCTTGGGAGAGGGTCAATACTGTTCGGCACGTTTTTTGCGCATGCTGAGGTTATGGTATCTATCTAGCCATCTCAACCTGGGAGGGCTTGGTATGGCGCGGAAGGCGAAGCCGGCTTTGGATGC
>Ga0070665_100001146_pt1 | contig 32578 bp, 24 predicted proteins | sample KBSS13metaG_FD_65862 | JGI IMG/M metagenome (GOLD analysis project Ga0070665, IMG submission 65862) | Switchgrass rhizosphere microbial communities from Kellogg Biological Station, Michigan, USA - KBS S1-3 metaG | ecosystem: Host-associated > Plants > Roots > Rhizosphere > Soil ... | reverse complement strand
ATTTATTCTTAAACAAGAAATAGTTAAAGAACTGGTAGATATTAAAAATAATTATAATGATGCGCGATGTACTAAAATTGAAAGCGCTATTGATATCTTGACTGAAGCTGATTTAATACCTGATGAAGAAGCGGTTATCACGCTGACGATGAAAGGGTATGTTAAACGAGTTCCTTTAACGGTCTTTGGTGTACAGCGCCGTGGTGGTAAAGGTAAAATGGGTGTGACTGCCCTTGAAGGCGATATTGTGCAAGATGTGTTTGTTGCAAAAGCACATGATACATTATTGTTCTTTACTAACCTGGGTCGTGTATACAGTTTAAATACGTTTGAAGTTCCTGAAGCATCTCGTATTGCGCGTGGTCGTGCAATTATTAATTTACTGCCATTGCAAGATGGTGAAATTGTAGTTAAATTATTGCCTTCTCGTGATATGGAAGGCAAGTTTATGGTCATGGTGACCCGTGAAGGTATTATTAAGCGTACGGATGCATCTGATTTTGCAAAAATTCGTTCGACCGGTATTCGTGCTATTACGTTACGAGAGGGAGATGAACTTATCTTTTGTTCTTTAAGTAGTGGTAATAATACTATTATTCTCGCAACGTCTCGTGGTCAGGGGATTCGTTTTAATGAAAATGAAGTACGTTCTATGGGGCGTCAAGCAAGTGGTGTAATGGGCATTCGCGTTAAAAAGAATGATCGTGTAGTCGGCATGCAAATTGTTTCTGATCATGGTGAAATTCTTTTTGCAACCGAGCATGGCTTTGGTAAAAAAGTCCGTATAGAAGATTTTCGTATTGCGCATCGTGGTGGAATGGGTGTAAGAACAATTCCAACAGATAAACGTAATGGGACCGTAATTGGTCTTGTGATGGTTTATGAAGATTCACGTATTTTATTGATAGATCAGGCAGGTAAGATTATTTGTCTTTCTGCTAAAGATATTCGTGCAATGGGACGTCAAGCAAAAGGTGTTCGTTTGATTAGACTTGATTCAACACAAAAACTTCATAATGTTGTCTCTTTTGAAGGTGGAGAAGATGATTCTCAAGATGATGCTAGTACCATTATAGAAACACGTTCATTACCTGTTGCCGAACCAGGTGAACAAGATGATGAAGGTGAGGTCAGTGATGAGCAGCTAGAAGATGAGACTCTTGAAGATGATATAGAATATGAAGAAGAAGGCGATGATATTAGTAGTGAAGATGAAGAATTAGATTTTTAGGATGCAAACGATTAAAAAAATATATATATGCATAATAGATTTTTCATTTTACATCTTTCCTTAATAGATGGTATTGGTCCAGCTATTATTCAACGTATTATAGAATTACAAAGATCCGGTGTTCAGGCATCGGATCTTTATTTGTTTTCTTCTGCAGATTGGCAACAAAAAGGTGGATTTACTTCCGTTGTTGCTCAAAAATTAGTTACGGGGTTAACAGATAAAAAAATTCTTGAGGAAGAAGTAAGTTTAATTGATCGTCATCGTATTGAGTGGGTAACTATAGTCGATGAAAGATATCCCCATTTGTTACGAGAGATTTATCTTCCTCCGGCAGTACTTTATTGGCAAGGATCTTTTTTTAATAATTGTTCAGTAGATGACAATCGTTTACTAGCGGTTGTTGGAGCTCGTAAAGCAAATAACTATGGGCAATATATCATTAATCAAATAATTCCTGACCTTGTTTCAGCACAATATACTATTGTTAGTGGTGGTGCTTTGGGTATTGATGCCATGGCTCATACAGCAACATTGAATGCGGGAGGAAAAACCGTAGCGGTGCTTGGTTCAGGGTTATTACGGCTTTATCCGACTAATAATATTGAGTTATTTAAGTTAATCATGGAGCAGGGTGGTAGTATAGTCAGTTCTTTTCCCTTACGAATGGAACCCTTTCCTGGTAATTTTCCTGCACGTAATCGTATTATTTCAGGACTTTCTCGTGGATGTTTGGTTGTGCAAGCAGCAGGAAAAAGTGGTGCTTTAATTTCTGCCCATTATGCGATGGAACAGGGGAGAGAAGTATTTGCGGTTCCCGGACCTATTGATAGTGAATTAAGTATTGGTTGTCATAATTTAATTCAAAATGGCGCTAAGCTTGTTGTGACCAGTGCCAACATATTAGAAGAATTTGGTGAATCAATTGTTATACATTCAGCAGTAAGTAAAGAACCCATTAAAAAAAATGAAGAGATATTGACTTGTAAAGCAATAAAAGATCAGTATACGCATTATTCTGATGAGCAAAAAAATATTATTGCAGCATGTTCAATCCCGTCCTATTTTGATGTAATTGTGGAAACTACTCAATTATCGCGTGAAATAGTTCAATGTGAATTGTTTAACTTGCAGCTTGATGGTGTTGTGGAACAAGATTTTAGTGGAATGTGGAAAAGTGGATTCTAGCCGCTTTTGGTAGTTCTCAAAAGGATGTCTTGAGTTGTTTAAGGCATCGGCAGAATAGGGTTTGCTTGTTGTATTATTGAAAGAAATGGCGTATAATAATGAATATTTCTTATAGTTGATAAACAGATAATTTTTATACTTTCTTAGTTTTTTAGGATGTTGTCATGCCAGTACCAAAACGGAAACGTTCCAGAGCCCGCCGTGATTCGCGCTTTGCAAATAAAGGTATCAAAGTTAAAGCAATAGCAGGTTGCCTTAATTGTAAAGATCCTATAGTTCCTCATACTGCTTGTAAAAACTGTGGTTTTTATAAGGGAGTTAAGGTTTTAGTGACCAAAGCTGATAGAAAAGTTAAGCGTCTTGCGGTTAAAACAGCAAAGACACCAGCAAAAAAAGTTTCTGAAGCGTCACAAGCTGAGTAATTAATGAATTATAGTAAGGGAACTTTCTCGGTAGCAGTGGATGTGATGGGGGGTGATTATGCTCCTCATGAAGCGATTCAAGGCGCATTAGCTGCAGCACGACAGGGAGTTTCCCTTATTTTATTTGGCAATCAAGATAAAATAATACCATTATTATCGCATTATTGTCCTAAATGGCGTTCTCTTGCTATTGAGCTTGTCCATTGTGCCGATGTTATTGAGATGGATGAAGATCCTATTCGAGGTATTTTACGAAAAAAAGATTCTTCAATTGTGCGTGGGTTGCAAGCTGTACGGTCTGGAAAAGCAGAAGCCTTTGTTTCTGCTGGCAATTCCGGGGCTGTTGTAGCAGCATCAACTATTGTTGTTGGTCGTGTACCAGGAGTCATGCGTCCTGCAATTGGTAGTTTTTTACCTACAACAACAGGATCTTTGTTTTGTCTTGATTTGGGAGCAAATCCTGATTGTAAGCCGGAATATTTGGTTCAATTTGCATATATGGGTTATGCCTATGTACGGCTTATGAAACATATTGCCCAGCCACGTATTGCGTTACTTTCTAATGGACATGAGCCATACAAAGGATCGGCTTTAGTTAAAAGTGCTTTTGAGTTGATTTCTCAAACAAATCTTGAATTTGTTGGAAATATTGAAGCGCGTGATATTTTTTCAGGACGTGTGGATGTCGTGGTTACTGATGGTTTTACCGGTAATGTATTACTTAAAGGAATTCAAGGAACTGCGAGAGCGGTTATAGATTGGATGAAAGACGAAGCATCCCGTTCAATTTTATTTAAAATATTGCTGGGTATTACCTATCCTTTATTGCGTCGTGTTAAAAATAAAGCTGATTATTCAAGAACAGGTGGAGCATTATTATTAGGCGTTAATAGGCCGGTGGTGATTGCGCATGGTTCTTCAAAAGAGTTAGCGTTTATGCAAGCTATTTTATGTGCGCAAAAAACAGTTGAACAAAAAATTATTCCTACATTTAATGACACTTTAAAAGTTTTGTTGCAAAAAGGTAAAACTACTATTAAAACAGTTAAACAACCGTTACCGTTGCATCAAGTGCAAATATGACGATTTATTTTATTGAGATTTTTAAAGAAGATTCCTTACTTTATTTTTTTATCTAAGTATGATACGTTGCTCTAGCCTGTCCGTAAGAGATTTACGTAAAGACGGGTTCATTATATGTGTAACAACAGTTTTTTTTGGAGTTTGTACCTATGGCTATTCAAAAAACAAATTTTAAGTCTTTAACGGATATTTTTAATGAAAATTTGAAACCACTATTAATTGTGCTCTCTTGTGTAGTGGTCATGATATTTTTCTTTTTTATTCATCATTTATGGGTTGTTAAAAGGGAACAAGCAGCGCAATATGATTTTGCTTTTCTTATGACAGAATATGATGTAATGTCCCGGGAAAAAAATCCTGCATGGGCAGATTTGCTTGAGAAGTTTGAAAAGAACTATGATAAACATTCTCATTCGTCATTGCTTTCCTATTATTTAGGATATAAAGTCCGCATTTTATTAGCTCAAAACAAGCAGGAAGAAGCGCTCATTGTTTTGGATAAAATGATTGAAAATCTTTCTCTTTCTTCACCGTTATTAAATTTATATAAAATGGAACGCGCTCTTATTCAGTTGGATAACGATGATGATGCATTACGTTCCGTTGGATTGGAAATGTTAAAAGATTTAGCTAGTGATGCAAAGAATATTTCTCGTGATAGTGCACAGTATTATTTAGGGCGTTATTATTGGTCAGAAAATAATTTTGATCAAGCACGAGAAGTATGGCAAACTCTTGTTGATGAACAACGCGATGAAAAAATTGCACCTTCTGCGTGGCTGGATTATGTTCGAGCGCAGTTAGATATGATTGTTATTGAATCAGAATAATTTACCTTAATGTTTAATTTCGGAAAAAATATATGAACACTAAAAATGTGGTGCGTGTTCGTTTTGCACCATCACCAACGGGACATTTGCATATTGGTGGTCTAAGGACTGCATTATTTAATTGGCTATTTGCGCGTCATCATGGTGGCGCGTTTTTACTAAGGATTGAAGACACTGATCTTGAACGATCAACTAAAGAATATCAAGATTCAATTTTAGATTCTTTTGCATGGACAAAGTTGGAATACGATGAAGAAATTGTTATACAAAGTCAACGTATAGCAGAGCATCAAAAAGTTGCGCAGCAATTGGTTGATGCGGGTAAAGCGTATCGTTGTTTTTGTTCGCCAGAAGATCTTACCGCACGCCATTCAAAAAAAATTGATGATGATTTTTTTCTTATGTATGATGGATTTTGCAGAGATCGTGTGGTGCAAGATAGTGATAGTAATAAACAGCATGTTATTCGCTTTAAGTTACCTGCAGGGCGTACTCATGTTTCTTTTGATGATATCATTAAAGGAACAATTTCTATTAGCCTTGATCAAATGGATGATTTTATTATTGTGCGTTCTGGTGGTTTTCCGATGTATAATTTTGTAGTAGTAGTGGATGATGCTTTTATGCGTATTACTCATATTATTCGGGGAGAAGAGCATATTGTTAATACGCCAAAGCAGATTTTGCTTAATGAAGCATGTGGGTATCCCATTCCTTCTTTTGGGCATCTGCCACTTATTTTGGGGCCGAGTGGCGATAAGTTAAGTAAGCGTGATGGGGCAACATCAGTGATTGAATATCGACGTGAAGGTTATATTCCACAAGCATTATTAAATTATTTAGCACGGCTTGGTTGGTCACATGGTGATCAGGAAATTTTTTCATTATCAGAGTTGATTGAATATTTTTCTTTAGAACATATTGGAAGAACCGGTGCCATTTTTGATTTTGAAAAATTGGCCTGGGTTAATAGTGTTTATTTAAAAGCTATGACAGAAGAAGAAATTTTTGATGCGATTATACGTGATGTTGATGCTTGTTTTGTTTCACGAATGACATGGAGTGTTGATACTATAAAGCAAGTAATTTTGCTTTATAAAGAACGTGTAAAAACATTAAAAATGTTAGTGGCAGAAAGTTTACTCGTGCATGATGGCCCTGTCTCATATGATAGTGATGATATGAAAAAATGGATTACTATTGATACTAAGCATCATTTAGAAAAAATTATAGATATATTTGAAACGCAAGAGCTATTAATTCATGATAATATTGAAAAGATTATGAAAGAAATGGCCGAAGCAATTGGAATTAAATTAGTGTTGTTATTGCAACCTATTCGTCTTGCATTGTTGGGTAAAGCATCTGGTCCTGGTGTATTTCATTTACTTGCTATTATTGGCAAAATAGAAACACTTAAACGGTTGAGAAAATTTCTTTCAATCGTTTAAAAAAATTGTTTAAGCAATTGAAGGATAGGATATGAAAATAGTGTTATTGTTTCCTGGTTATGGTAGTCAATTTGTTGGCATGAGTAAAGAACTATATGATGAGTATCGTATTGTTCAAGAATATTTTGAAGAGGCTGCACATGTTTTAAATATTAATTTTGTTAAATTGTGTTTTGCTTCTTCAGATGCTGAATTAGGTAAGCTTGTCAACGCATATTCATCTTTATTTTTGGTGAGTGCTTCTATATATGCTGTTTTAAAAGAAAATGGTATAGAGCCTGATGTGGTTACGGGATATAATAACGGGGAAAGTGCAGCATTGCTTGCAGCAGGGAGTTTTAGTTTTCCTGACGGATTATATTTGGTACATAAATTTTGTTTATTTTATCAAGAATTTATTGATCGGGCAGATGTAGATGGGATGATGGTAGCAGGAATAGCCACCATAGAATTAGAGAATTTGTGTAAACAGATCAATGAGACAGAAGAAAATGTATCTATAGCTATTTATAATAATATGCAACAACATATTGTTACCGGAAAACGGGAGCAGCTTGAACAGTTGCATGATATGTTTGATGCGCAGGTAAAGACAGAATATATTGGTCCAGAAGTTGGATTACATTCATCATTAATGAATGAAGTATTAGAATTATTCAAACATTTTCTTGAAAAAATTAATTTTAAAAATTTAGATATTCCCCTGATTAGTTGTATTGATGGTAAAAATATTGCCACGATAGATGATGTTAAGGAATATATTTTAAAACATATTAATACTTCCTTGCAATGGAATAAGGCAGCAGAAGAATTAATAGATTATGATTGCATTGTAATAGCAGGAGTTTCTCATAAGTTATCTGAAATGCTTAAAATTGATTATCCAGAAAAATTGATTGTATCAATTGCAAAAAAAGCAGATATTGACAAACTTAAAGAAATGATAAAAAACAAAGATGAAGAAACAGGATTAACTAATGATAATTGAAAAAAGTGATACAGCCGGTAGAATTACTACCATTATAGCAGAAAAATTAAATAGAGATGTTCATAGCATAAATGAAGAATCAACATTGCAAGATCTTGGTGCAGATTCTTTGGATATGGTTGATATCATTATGAAAGTTGAAGAAGAATTTGGGATAGAAATTAATGATGAAGATGCAGAAAAATTGCATAATGTTCAAGATGTTATTAATTATGTTCATGCTTTACGTATAAAATAGGTTTACTATTATATTATAATTTTACATTAAATTGCTTAAGTTATTCAATATTGTCGTATATTTTTTTGTTTGCCACTAGGTAAGTAGAAAAAGATATACGGCAATTTTTATTTATGGAATTGTAAAAACCAGCCTTTATTCGTTGTAACTAGTCAAGTTAGCGCCACATGAATTTAATTCTATTATTGATTTTTTTATTATTCTGCCCTTAATATTTACTTTTTTTAAAAAAAGTTTATTATTAAATATGAATTAAAAGTTTAATAGGTATTAAGGAAGAAATATGGTGAAAAGTTTAAAATTAATGGGATTATGTCTTTTAATGATATTTCCTACTATTTGCGCTATGGATAATCGTAAAACTTATGAACAACAAGCACAAGAGTGGTTGGACAGGCAGGTTGCACAAGAGCTTAGTCTATGGGGAACTGTTGACAATTATAGAGCCAATGGTCCTTTGGGTAAAAGAATTAAAGAAGGTTCTGAACTAGCTTATCTAGATATGCGTATAATGACTCCAGTGGAAAAGGAAGAATGGAACAGTTGTGTTAAAAAAAATGAGCAACTGGAAAAGGAGCAATGGATTAAAAAGGAGCTTGGTTCACATAAAGATTGTGAAGATTATAGAAACAACAATAGTGATTATAAGCGAATAATAAAAGAAGGCAAAGAACTATCACGATTTGCAGAACATGTAATGGATCAATTTACAGATGATAAAGCTGAATGGAGGAAAGCTCTTGCCGAGCGTAGCAAGCGTAAGAGAGAAAAAGAAAAAGAACAATTTACACTCTTTTGTAAACAAAATAAACTCAGCAGCGCATATAAGGCTGAGGTAAAAAAAATTGATCAAGAATGTAATAGTAATCAAATAAAATTACAGGAATCTGTTGTTTCTGTGCAAGATGCTATAAAGAATATTTTTGAATTAGAGCAAATAGCTTTAAACTTACGGATAGAAGAAAAAAAAATTACTAAAGATCTTCTAAAAGCTATAATAATGAATCCTGCTCAAGAAAAACTTGCTTACAAAAACATAAGAACGATGTCCAAGGAATTTAATAATTATATTTCTGGCAAAAATATATTCCCTATTATACATACTAAAGATACATTGCCTATTATGCATACTAATGTTAATAATAGTGTTATTATAGATTCAATAAAGACAACTTTTACTCAATTTAAAAATTATTTTATTAATCAACCATATGATACTATTAATTCACCATATCATATTCTTATGACTATCAATAAAAATAATATTGTTAAAAGAGATAGCGGTCTTGAATTGGTAATTCCTACAATAGAAGAAGCATTAAAAAAACAAGGCATTGATCCCCAATATATAAATATTGAGACTATAACAAAGAATAATGATAAGAGCGATGGTATAGGCAATGCCATGGTAGGGGTTGCTGCTGCGGGAATTAGTTATAAGGTAGAAAACAAAGAATTTTCTAATGTTAATAATGCTTATATGCAGTCATTAAATATCGAAAAGATTAACTTTTATGTTGGTACTAATCCTAAGACTAAGCAACTAGAAGATTTAAACCCATGTAATATAGCTCATGAAATACAGCATTTGAAAGAAGCGCATGGTGTAAAAGAGGCTATGTTAGAATTGTATAGAGACCACTATAGCATACAAAACTGTCCGAATGAACAAACTACTACCACAATACAAACTCTTATGAACCAATTTGCCCATATAGTCGAAACGATAGCCGATACATTACCTTGCATTACGGATTCTGAATTGGCATTAAGCCAGAAAAAGGGCCGCGCAAGAAATATGTATATGGGAGATCAGGTTACATTGAATGCTCAGCATTATAAAACACTCAGTACAATCAGTGAGCTCCATGAACAAAATAAATTTATACTGCGGAACTATTTAAATTCGAGTAATCAATCATAAAATTATATCATATATTTGTAGCAATCATTAAAATGAAACGCCGCTTTTAATCCAGACGCTTGCTTGTCCCATAGTAGTGTTAACTGGTTGGTAGGCGTTTCTTGTATTAATACCTTCAAATTCTATCTCTGCACCAATTCCTAAAAAGGGTTCGGCGTTATAACGATCAAAATGTGGCCATGAATAAGCGATATGCCAAAATATTTTTTGTGTTAGAATGAGTGGAGAAGCTGCTGATTTTACATTAATGTCCTTGGTGGAAAGAAATTCTGGCATAAGACCATCGGAAAAAATTGGCTGTGTTTCAAAAATAGTAGCACTGCTTTCTGTGGTATTGTCAGGTTGGTTAGTTATTGGATTGACGGCAAACTGTACGCCTTTTAGGCCATAAGTATTGGGAGCAATGCCTTCACGTAGACAAATTTTTTCTTTGCTTCTAATCCATCCATTATAGCCTATATCAAAGATAAAGTTATTGTATCTATATCCAAACATAAATATCATATCAACTTGTATGCTTACATGGACGTCACATTCAAGCGTGGTAATATTAATGGCAGGGATCATTTTTTCTGTAAATATGCCATTTTGATTGAATTCCTTTGTTAAAATATATCGACTAAAAAATCCATTTTTACAAAAATCAAAAGATCGTCTTTGTCGTGCTTTAAGCATATTGGTGAAGTTTACATCAACATACATTCCAAGTTCTTGTTCTCCATCTTTTTCCCACACTCTGGTGTGTCCGGTAAAACCAACTCCTATTTGCCAATGCTTACCACATCCTACGCGTGGTTCAAAGAAAAATTCACCTTTAGGGCGTGAGCCAGTGGGCGCAGAGGCACGGAAATTAATACCAACATGTGCGTAAGGGTGTTGAATAAAATCGTATCCTAAAACCATTTCTAGTGCAGCCAGGCCACTGAGTGTTTGTGCCCCACATATTTTTCCATATTTAAGTCTTTCAACTTCACCAAAAGGATACAAACCTTTCATTGCTTGGGTAAAGGAATCATAAGGAGCAATAATTGCATTTTCAGCCATGTAACCTGCAGGAAAAGGTACTGTTCCTTCGTCTATAATAGTTTCAGATAATTTTAAATTCCATTGAGTCCAAACGGCAGGTCCGCGAAGTTGTAAGTATAAACCTTTTACCCATTTATCAAGTCCAAAGTAAAATGCCATATCCAGCTCAAGGTTGCGAATAAGTGGCTTAAAAAAAGCATCACTGGCAAAATTTGGAGCTAGTCCAAAATAATCAGCAAGTAATTCTTGTGTTCCTTCACGTCCGGGGATTTGACTGCCAGAGAGTGAAAATGTATCGGAATTAAAAAGTACTAAAGAAATGCGTTCAGGGCGTAAAGATTCATTGTACATTGGTGTAAAGCCGAGCACGTAATAATTATCGTGGGCATCATAGCGATGAATAAAGGGATGCCAGCCGACAATATCACGCGCAGCATTAATGTCTTGAGATCGTGGGCTAAAGTTTGAAATACCTCGTAATTCTTCTGATGAATAAAGAAATGATGATATCGTTGAAGCTGTTAATAATATGAGTAGTATGTATTTTTTCATCATTGTAACTCCTTTACCAATGTTGTTATTACTGTAAGAAGAATCAGAGGTTAAATACAATAGATTGTGCAATTGTAGCAAAGGGGCTAAATTATTATTGTTATAATAAACTTAGCCCTTTTTACATATTATCGTGTTAAGCTTTGTTGTATTTTTGCCGCTTCTTGTGGAGTTCGTGTGGTAAAGTCTCGTAATGCTTCATAAGCTTCTGGTGATGATTCAGGCAATGATTGTTGTGTATCAATTTTATCATCAATGAATTCTGTGATAGAATTTAAAGTAATTGGTTGGGCAAGTTTAATTATTTCTTTTGGTGTTAAAAATAGACCCGCAATTGCATTCATGTTTGTTGCTTTAATAGGTTGGAAAGCAATTTGTTGGAAATAGTTTTGTAAAATTGTACTATTGTCAAAGTCTTTTATTCCCATAGTGCATTGGTACATGATGTTATTTAATTCGAATATAACCTGAACGTTTACACCTATTCTGCTATATTGTATATTTTCAGGTGATAAAAAATTTGCTTGGATGGCGGTAGGGCTTACCATTTCTGGTGCTTCGCCAGCAAAGCCTTTGAGATGAATAATAAGATTACGAATATTTGGTCCTGGTTGTTTGAGTAAACCTGTTACGGTGTTTACGACAAATGTTTGGGGATTAATCCGTGCATTTAGATGAATGATGTTATAAAGAAGCGATTTTAATGTGCCTTCAAAATTAATTTCTTTAAATACATGGATAATTTCTTGAGTGGTAGTAAGGGTTGTGGGTGTTGGTGAAACAATTGCACAATTACTATTTTTTTTGAAAATGAGCGGAACATTGATACGAGGTGCATCAATCACAACCATATTAATATCAGTATTGCTGACATCTATTGATTTGTTTTCTATTTCATGAGCTTTGACGATAGTTTTAGTTAGTTTTTTGGTGCTTTTGCCAAGCGAAAGAGCTCCAAATACACCAGCACCAGGAAAGCGAACAAAAGGCTGATTTCCTTCTTGCATATTGGGAACTATGGTACGAAGAATTTGTGCAACAGGATCTTTGCCTTTTTCTTTATTTTTTACAAATTCTTCTGGCTGAGCAATAAATAACCTGAGTAGTGTAAAAAAACTAGTAAATGATTTCTTTATTTGTATGTGGGGTGGTCGACTACTAAATTGGGCACCTATTCCGCTTGTGCTGACGCTACTTTCATGTACCCCTTCTGAAGAAACAATAAAATTAGTATTAAGAGATGAGAGCGTTTCATTGACAAAGCTTTGGTTGTACCCTCCTGCAAAACAACTCATGTAATGAAGATATCCCATGTTAAGGCTATTGTTAAAAAATGTTATTAATTGTGAAAAGGCATCAGCAGTTATTCCGGCAATACCACCTGTCTCTGGTATTAATTGCGTATCAGGCCAGTTTGATTTTCCTTCTAAGATCTTTTCATATTTTGGTATGTATTCTTCGGCTTGAGCTTTAATTATAAAATAATTTTGATCTTGTTTTACTCTACCGCTTTGTAACATAGCGTGGTTTTTTTTATGAACGTTTAATTGTTCGCGAACAGTGCCTATTGTTTGATGAGCAGGATGGCCATGCCCTACAATATACATAATCCATTTGCTGTTTTGTTCAGGAGAAATAAGTTGTCCATTTATTTTCTGTGGAATAAATAAAGATGTTAATTGAGCAATAAATGTTTGTTCATTAAAAGGTTTTGATTGTTGAAGCTGAAGTTGTGGTAGTAGATTATTTGGTGTTAGATCATGAACAGTGGTTAGCACTTTAGGATTAAAGCCACATGCTTGAGCTTGATCGTGTTCATTCATAGATGCAGCTTTAGCAAGATTTGAATTGATGTATTGTTTTGGAATTAAAAGAACAAGGTTAGAATTTTTATGAAGATAGCAGTTAAAGTTATTCTTGTTAAATTCAATAACACTCAAAACAATAAGAAAGAGAGGACTTACGGTAGCAAGATTACCTGATTCCTGTAGTTGTATAGCATAATTATTGATCTGATTATAGGGAGCATTTTTTAATTGTTGTAAATTATTAGTTCCTATTCGTTGTATTATGGTAGTAATGATTTCTAAAATATTGCTGGTCATTATAATAGGAGCTGTTTGTTCATATAGTGCTCGTAGAGCAACTTCGACCATTGCACCAACGCGACGATCTAAGGTTTCTTCTTTTTTTGGATCAAGAATTATAATAGCGCTATTAGTTGGAAAATTTCCTCCTGTTAAGGTAGGTCCTGTAGGAGTTTGTTGTATGGGTTTGAGGGAAGTTTGCGGTAGTGCCTTTGAAGGGATTTGTGGAAGTGGTTTTATCGGTTGAATGATTTGAGGTATTGGAGTTGCTGGAACTGGAGTTGCTCGTTTTTTTTGCCCTTTTTGTTGTTGCACGGATGCTTGTGTTTGTCTACGCCTGCGTTTCTGTGGTTGAGTTTTTATGGGAGTTTGCATGGGTTGTGGTGAAGGTTGTGGTACGATTATTTGAGGAGTAATAGTGGGTGTAACCGGTTGAACCTGTGTAATTGGAGTTGTTGGGACCGTTGCTTTTCGTGCACTCTCAAGAAAATTTATATTAAAGAATATTAAGAGCAATAAAATATTTGGTAATTTTTTCATACGAATTCCTTTTTTAATATAATAAATTGTTTTACCATGAAACGCTGCCTTTTAACCAAACTCCCCAACTAGAAAGAGCGCCATTAATACATTTATCATCACCAATTGCAGGGGGAGGACCGGCCTGTCTACCAAATTCTATTTCAGAACCCAAGCCAATATGTGCTTGAGCTCTACCATGGGTAGTAATAGTGTGATTAAAGTGAGTAAACATTTTATGAGAAAAGCCGCTAGAGGCAGCGCTATTAATATCAATATCTGAGCAGCTTATAAGAATTGGTTGAATGGAAGTATTAATTTGGTTGGCAAGAGAAAGATTTGTTGGTGATGCAACAAGATATTGATTATTTCCCGCAAATGCAGGTTGGGGAGAATCAATGGCAATATTTTTTTGTGCGTTTTGTAGTTGCATTATTTTTTTGATTGGATCATTGCTTAAGCCTTGTTTTGGCAAGTTGGTTCCATAATTAATGGTAGCTTTAGATTCGGTAGCAGATAATGGAATTGGGGTATTAATGGGTAAATCTGTTGGGTTAGATTGTGTGCCAATAAAACCATACGCGTGAGCATCTCCTTTTATTGCCCATGTGTTAGAAGGAAAATTGTCATTTTTTATTGATATGCTTTCGCATCCTCTTTTCCATGCGTTATATCCAAAGGTCCAATAATTATTTTTTTTAGTGTAAGAACAGCTTAATGCAATATCAGCTTGTGCGTTAACGCTTACATTAATGTCTTGGGTAGTAAAATTTACGATAGAAGTAACTTCATTATTAAATTGTGATAAGGGAGTTATTCCGTTTCCTGTTAGGTTGTCAGTAATAAAAGAAGTCATTTTTTGAGCGAGCATATAACGACTATTTGGTTTTCCTTTTAAATCAAAAGCGCGGCGTTGATGAGAATTAAAAAGATGATTTACGGTTACATCAAGAAAAAAATCAACCTTTTCATCCGTTAATGCATTTTCCCATGCTACTGCATGAGCAGTAATTCCCATTCCTAGTTCGTAATGGTGTTGGTTTCCTACAATAGGTTCAAAAAGATATATACCTTTTGGACGGTTGCCAAGAGGTATAGCAAGTTGCATTTTGATTCCTACATGATGAATATTATGAATGAAGTGATCATATCCAAGATTAGTGCGTAATTCAGCACAATGAGTTAATCGTTGTGAGCATAATTTCATTTTTCCTTGAGTAAGAGGATGAAAGGTAACAGTTGGTATATGTGGTAGGCTGTGGCCTGAAATATAATGAGTAAATTGTGAGGTAAGATTAGTTCTTTCAACGCCAGTTGGATTGAAATATCCCGGAGCATAACCATCTTCACCGTACTGAATAATTGTTTCTTTTATGTTAAGATCCCAGTTGGTATAAACAATAGGTAAAAAAACTTCAGCATATAATCCTTTTTTTATAGCATTGAAACCAAAAAAAGATTGAATTTCTACAATCACATTACTAACTCGTGGTCGAAAGCGTACGCTACTTCTATAATCTGTTGGAAGACCAAAATAATCGGCAAGCCAGTCTTTTTGGGCGTTGCGGTGTTCTGTTTGACTTCCTGATACGATGATAAAATCTTTCCATTCCGTATCATGTTTGTTTCGTCTTATTACGTTTTGTCCAAATAAACATTGATTGATACGTTCTGGCCGAAAAGATGAAGTTGTTTCTAAAGTAAATCCGTATGTGCTGTAATTATTTTCCTGTTGTGGACAATGACTAACTAAATTCCATCCTGATAATACGCGCGGTGTATTAAAACCTTGAGAGCGCGGTGAAATAAACGTAAGAACTTGTGTTTTTTCTGCATATACTGATAATGAAAAACATATAAAAGCACAAATAAATTTTTTTTTCATGTTAATTAAAAGTTACGCCAGTTTTAACCCATATTCCCCATTGTGATGTGCTGCATTGTGCAATATGATTATCACAAGGTGTACAATTTTGTTTTGTATGATGTCCCCATTCAATTTCACCACCCAGACCCAAATATGGTTGCCATTCTACTTTATCGTTCCACGTGTAAGAAATGTGAGTAAATAATTTACTTGAAGATCCACCAGTTTCAGCACCCTTAAAGTTAAGATCATTGCGGGTAATAAATATGGGTGGAACAGATGTGTTAATAAAATTATTTGCAATATTTGTCCCATTTTGAATATATAATAAATTTTCAGCTGGTGTGGTTGTTTGTGCTGGTTGTGGAAAATCAATAGAAGGGTTTTTTGCAGCATTATTAATTATAATAGGATCGGTAGATCCTAGTGCGGGTAAATTTTTTCCCTGATGAATGGTTGCTTTATCTTGGGTTGCAGAAAGAGCCACTGAATTGGTTGAGTTTGGTAAGAATCCAAAGACATGAGCATCACCTTTGAGTGCAAATACTTTTTCTTCGAATGATTCATTATCGCGTAATGTTATATTATCTGCTGAGCGGCCCCAATAATTATATCCAAAATCAAAGGACCAGTTATTTTTTGTTGCGTTAAACATTACAACAATATCTGCTTGTATCGTAATGCTTACTTCAACATCTAAGGTGGTAATATTGGCAAGAGGTACAAATGTATCATTAAATTGTGCAAGAGGAATATCTCCATTAGCTCCTTGTAAATTTACAGCAGGAGAGGTCATTTCAGTTGTAAGCATATATCGGCTTAATGTTCCTGCTTTGGTAAGATCAAAAGAACGTGCTTGGCGCGTTCTAAACAGATGAGTAATATTGATATCTGTGTAAAAAGAACAACGGGCGGTTTCATCTTCATTGCGCCAAAATATGTATTGAGCGTTTAATCCGATGCCTAATTCCCAAAAATGACCATTTCCCACAAGAGGTTCAAATAAAAACTCCGCATCGGGTCGTAATCCTGTAGGGGCTGCTAGTTGTCCGTTGATTCCTGCATGGTAGTTATCTGCAATAAGAAAGTTCCATCCAATGCCTGTGCGAATTTCTGCCATACGTGATTTAATAAGACGTTCAGAACTCATTTTTGCAAATTTGAGCTCTTCAAAGGCAATATTTTGAGTGTTTTGTACAGAAATTCCATTAACAAAATTAGTGAAGCTATCCAGAAGTAAATTAGAATCTAATTCATTGGGGGTATAATATCCTGCTGGTGCATTATTTATACCAGAGTTAATGATATATTCGTTGATGTTGATATCCCAGCGTGTATGGGCAAAAGGTGCATGAATCCAAAAATAAAGTCCTTTTCTCCATGCATCAAGTCCTAAGTAAAAACCAAAATCAAGAATGGTGTTATCAATGATTGGTTTAAAATAAACATTACTTTCAAAGTCAGAAGCTAAGTAAAAATAATCTGCAAGTAAGTCTTGGGGACCACGATTTTCTGTTTGTGAACCAGAAACTTTTAGATGTTGAGCACAATTTTTACCAATTAAATTATCACCAAACAGGGTGCGCGTTATGGTGTTTGGTTGAAATGTTTGATTATATTCGGGTGTTACGCTAATTGCACCATACACGGTATTTTCAGAACTGTCTTTATTGATATAATTAATCCATCCTGCAAGATCACGTGCAGCATTACGAGAAATTGATCGAGTATTAAAAGAGGTAGCAACGTTTTGTTCAGCATACGTTATTGTTGTAGCAATGGTAAGCGCGATGAAATAAAAATATTTTATTTTCATGTAAATCCTTTTTTTTAAGCGCTCAACAATACTCTCTCAGCATTAACAGCTTTGCTAAAAAAAGGCAACGGTATCGTGCCATTCGTATGGTTCGACAAGCTCACCACGAACGGCCTTGGAATAATTTTGTTGTGGTGAGAGTAGCGTTTACTTTTTGTTCTAGTCGAAGGATTACGAGTAATGGGATAAAAAAACTTAAGACGAAGGGCTCAGAACATCACGTGATTATTCTAATCCCGTTCGTCCTGATGTTTCGGCAAGCTCCCTACTACGCCAAGGCTTGTTGCTTCGCTAAAAGCTTCGGCGGACAAAATCGTCGGACTTTGCAGCAGTAAACGCGGAGTTTATCCTGAGTTAATCGAAGGGCTCAGAACATCACGTGATTATTCTAATCCCGTTCGTCCTGAGCTTGTCGAAGGATACGAACAAAAATAATTGGTTATACTATGTTAGTCAAAAGATACGCCACCTTTAATCAGAATAGCCCATTTTGATAAAGCACAACTAATGCCGTGGTCACAAGAAGAATCATTATTGTCATCATTGTTGGTGTTACCAAATTCAACTTCACATCCAATACCCAAATAAGGAATCCAATCTTCACGGTCTACCCATGTATGACTGAAGTGAGTGAAGAATTTATTAGATGAACCGCGTGTTTCTGCACCGTCGATATTAAGATCGTCTTCTTTAATAAATAGTGGTTGAATTGATGTTCTGATTTGGTTGCCTTCGTTATTATTAATTACCGCTGCGCCAAGACGGTCAAGTGTTTGTGCAAATTGTGCATTATCTACTTTAATATTGGTGGTAGCGCTTGTAGCGGGAGTTGTTCCTTCTCCGGGAATATTAGTCCCTTCATGAATTGTTGCAAGGCTTTCTGTTGCAGAGAGTGCAACCGGTTGATTTGTTCCTGCTATAAAACCATATACCTGTGCATCACCTTTTAAAGCCCATGTATTTGCAGGGAATGTTGGAGCGCAGTCTGAGTCACGCAGTTCAATGTGTTCATGTGACATGCCCCAATAATTATACCCTATATCCCATGAAAAACTACGGTGAGTATAATTAAGCATTACAACAACATCTCCTTGTACACCAATACTTACATTAACATCACGGGTGGTAAAGTTAGCAACCGGTGAGTATTCGTTATTAAATTGTGAAGATGCTTGTGTAATAGTTCCTGCAGTATCAAGGTCTGGTAAAGTGTTGCCAAACAAACTGGTTGTGGGTTTGAGATTCATTTTTGAAGCAAGCATATAGCGACTATTTGGTTTTGCTATAAGATCAAAGGTGCGTTGTTGGGATGCGTTAAACAAATGAGTTACATCAGCTTCAAATACAAAATCTAAATGTTTTTCATCATCTTCGCTGCGCCACATTGTCCAGTGAGCACTTAATCCTACACCGAGTTCCCAATGTTTACCGTTACCAACCTGTGTTTCAAAAATAAATTCGCCATGAGGTCGTTTTCCGGTAGGTGCTGCTGTTTGAATATTAAACCCAAAGTGATAATCTTCATGTAAATAATTCCATCCAAGTTCTGCGCGTAATTCAGCAAACCCTGTAGTGCTTAATTTATCATCAGATATTTTAGCTTTTAACAAAGGAGTGGTGATAATTCCTGGTACAATAATTGTTGTGCATCCATTAAAAAATGACAGAGCTGTTGGTAATAAGGTATCAGCTGGAACAGCGCTTTGGTTAAAAAATCCCGGTTCATACCCAATGTCTCCTGTTTGTTCTACTAATTCGCAAGGATTTAAACTGACTCTGTTATTAACAACAGGTCCATATAATCGCAAGTAAAGACCTTTGACCCATTCATCCAAGCCTACATATAAATTAAAATCAACTAAAAAATTTTGTACGGTTGGGTTAAAGCTAATGGTGCTTTTAAAATCACGCGGTAAGTAAAAGTTTTCTGCCATCCAGCTTTTATTTCTGGTAGGAAGATCAATTTCTGTACCTACAATAGCGAGGGTATTGCAGTTAGTTAAGCTTGAGCCAAAGTAACATTTAAGTAAATTGTCGCCGTTAAAAATTTGATCATACTGCGGAGTTATATTAAAAGTTCCATAAAAAGATTCCATATCATGTAAATAAACATGATGGCTTGTAGTGCCTACTAGTTTACGTGCGGTATCTCGACCTTCTGAGCGCCATTGTACAAACGGTGCTACACGAAATGATTCATCACAACAATCATCACTTTGTATAAGGGTAGTTTGTATTATTATGGTTAATAAGAATAAGTGCAGAGATAATTTCTTCATACTTTTTAACTCCTGGGTTTTCATGCGATACATATTTCTTACGGCCTTAATATAGTATGATTGTATGATAGTTGTAAAGAGGAAAGGTAGAGCATCTATGCTGCAGTAAGCTACTAATGATGTGCTTTCTTAAGGCAAATGAAAAGTGATAGGTAAGCAAAAAGGCCTAGCATAAAGCTAAGCCTTTTTGAGTATTCGTTTTTTGTTTGCTTTGTTTTGGTAACATTTACCCAACAATATAATAATAATTTAAATCATTATTAATGGAAGGATACGCCGCCTTTAACTTCAACAGCCCATTTAGATAATGCAAAACTTAAAGAACTTGGGCAAGTATCTATTGTTGTAGTGGTTGTAGTTGTTACATCGCAATCATCGTGATGGCTATGGCTACCAAATTCTGCACTAAAACCGGCTCCTACATACGGAGTCCATTTTTCATGATTTAACCACGTGTAGCTGAAGTGAGTGAATATTTTATGAGAAAGACCACGTTGTTCAGCTCCTTGGTAATCAAAATCATCTGCTGATATAAATACTGGTGGAACAGAAGTATTTATTGGATTAGCTGAGTTGAATTCAAATAAAGCAACTGTTCCTGTAGCTACAGCGGCAACCGGGCTATCAATACCAGGATTTGCAAGTGGACTTGATGGCGGTGTTCCTGTTGGAACGCCATTAGTACCAGCAAAAATTGTTGCTTCACTTTCTGTTGCTCCTAATGGAACAGTTAAAGTAGGATCTGTTGAGTTAATTGGACTGAAACCAAAGACACTAGCGTCGCCTTTAAGTGCCCAGGTATCTTCAACAAATGGTATTATTGTTGGGCAAGTATCAGGACAATTATCATCATCACAACTTACATGAATTTTTGATCCAGACATAGCCCAGAAGTTATATCCAAGATCCCATGAGAATCCACGGCAGGTATAATTGAACATTGCAACTAAGTCGCCTTGTACGCCAATGCTTACTTTAACATCGCGTGTTGTTAAGTTGGCAACAGGAGCGTATTCATCAGCGAATTGGAACCCACTATCACTTGGAGCTATCAATTGTTGCGCGACAGGTACATCAGCAGTTGCTTCTAGTCTTTGTGCAAGCATATAGCGACTCATTGGCTTACCTTTAAGGTCAAAGGTACGTGTTTGTTTTGCATTGAATAAATGAGTTATATCTGCTTCAACAATAAAGCTGAAGAATTTTTCTTCATCTTCACTACACCACATTTTCCAGCTACCACCTAATCCAACACCAAGTTCCCAATGTTTACCGTTACCAATTTGTGCTGGCAATAGATACTCAGCATTTGGACGAGAGCCTGTTGGAGCTGCAGCTTGAATGTTTAAAAGTAAGCGATATCTTTCGCTCATATAATTCCATCCAAGTTCCCCACGTAGTTCAGCAAAACCTGTTTTATGTTGAGATGATCCGCATCCACTATCACAGGAATTTGTTGTAGTTGCAGGAAGATTGCAATCAGAGAATTTTGCAAATCGTAATGGTTGTATAGTAAGATCTGTATCAGCAACAAGAGCTGTTGGTTCGCAACCACCAAAGAACGCTAACGCTCCTGGGAATAAATTTGCTCTTGCTATTTCGTCATCTGAGAAATATCCAGCTTCATACGGTGAAGTTCCTGGAGCTATGATATCTTCAGAAGCATTTAAACTTGCTTTATTCCATACAATTGGACCGTATAATCTGAAGTAAAGGCCTGAAAGCCATCTATCAAGTCCCACGAATAAATTCAAATCAAGAAGAACATCTCTAACTTTTGGAGAGAAACTGATGGTGCTTTCAAAATCACGCGGAAGGTAGAAATTTTCTGCCATCCATTCAAAAGCTCCGCGATCTGTAATAAAGGTTCCGTCAGCATTTTCTAAGCCAGAAATAGTGATGAAGCGATCATTGCAGTCATCATTGCATCTGTTAGTTGTAGTTGTAGTTCCTGGAGTGCTTCGTAAACTAGCTCCAAAAAGAGCTTGTGTTATTTCACTATTTCGGAATGATTGGTCATATTGTAGCGTCGCATTAAAGGTACCATATAGTCCGTCAACATCTGGTTGATAAACAGCATAACTTGTTGTACCGTATAATTTACGTGCTGTGTCTCTTCCTTGTGAACGCCATTGTAAGAATGGAAGTACGCGATCGCCATCATTATTATTATCACAATCGGCTTGTAACATAATATTTGCTGTACTGAACAGTACAACTAATGAAAACAATTTTTTTGAGAATTGTTTCATAATCTAACTCCTTTTACTCAATCTAGATATTTTTGATCAATTAATTTCATAACTTGTATTTCAAGTTAATGAAACATAGTAGCAGAGATTATTTTTTTGTGTGTGATATCTCCTTTCATTGAATTGTGCGATTTATTTTTTATTCAAGCATATTTTTATATCTCTGTACAATATAGTATTGTCATATCTAAATTGTAAAGAAAAAATTATAAGCAATTATGCTGTGGGAGGACTTTTACGTTTATTAAAGGGCCTAATGTCCCTTTGGGATTAGGTTGTTTTGTAAAATTATTTTATATTTCATCATGGAGTGAACGTTTCGGATGTAATAAAAAAAGGATAATTTTTATAAAATTTTTATGGGAGTTTTTTTATGAATATATTTTTTGAGCAAAAAAATAATTTTTTATGGTCTCTATTAATTAGTTTTTATATAGGGATGATTATTTTTTTGTTTCTTTCTTTGAGGTGGTACAATCCAGTTGATAGTTCGTGGTTCTATGTTTCTAGTGATTCTACTGTTGTCACCAATCAATGTGGATCCGTGGGAGCACACGTAGCAGCGATTCTTTTTTATTTTTTTGGAGGAGCTTCTTTTTTATTAATTATTCCTCTGTTATTTATAGGATTGCTTTTTTTTACCAATATAACTATTAAAAAAGAATGGGAACGTTTAATTGCTTGTTTATATCTAACTTTTGGTGGTGCGGCCTTATTGGCACTTTATGGAATTGATTATGTACAAAGTTCTTATCCGGGAGGAAGGGTAGGATTATTTTTAATTTCTACATTGACGTATTATTTTGATTCTATCGGCTGTGGGTTATTTCTTTATACTAGTTTGCTTGCAACTTTTATTTTATTATTTCGTTGGTCATTTATGTTTTTGATACATTATTTAGTTACAACAACAGGAATTGTTTGTGAATTGTTAGCCAAATATCAGGTAGTACGTAAATGTGTGAATAGTATTATATATTGCTTATTTTTTATTTTTATTATTATTCCACGTTTTTTTATACATTTTATTAAATCTTTGCTTGATGGATCTGCGTTTGAAGATACTAATTTAATGTATCCTGAGGACAGAGATGAATTGAAATTGATAAGTGAAGATTGTACTTTATTGGTAGTACCATCACCTGGCTATTTGATTTTATCTTTATGTAAAAAAAATCTACGGCCACATTCCCTTAAAATAAGTTATGCTCTATTACTACTGTTGCCAAAAATATCGGGTGAGGTCAAAGGTACTCAAAAGAAATTATATAAATATAAGGCAACAAACAAATTATTAAAAATTACAAAATTGTCGTCTCCAAAAAAATCAAAGATGATAAAAAAAGCGTTAACGTATGTGTTGCCTCCTAAAAATATTTTCAGAGCAAAAATTAATAAAGATATAGACTATAATCTTGAAAAAGAATTAGAAGATCGGGCATATATTTTAGAAGATAAATTAAAAAGATTTGGCGTTCAGGGCAATGTTATTGCAATTAAACGCGGTCCGGTAGTGACATTATTTGAGTATCAACCACATGCAGATACAAAGTTAAGTAAAATTATTGTGCTTGAAGATGATCTTGCAATGGCCTTACAAGCTATGAGTATTCGTATTATTGCGCCAATTCCCGGTAAGTCAGTAGTTGGTTTTGAAGTATCAAATACTATTCGTCATGATGTTTTATTTTCTGATGTTATTAATCAATCAGCATACAAACAATGTGCAGGACATTTATTGCTTGTTCTTGGTAAAGATACGATTGGAGATGCGGTTGTTGTTGATTTAGTAACGATGCCACATTTATTGATTGCGGGCTCAACAGGTTCAGGAAAATCAGTTACACTTAATGCTATTTTAATTAGTTTATTATGTAGATTAAATCCTTTTGAATTAAAGCTTATTTTAATCGATCCTAAAAGATTAGAATTTGCGGCATTTACTGATATTGCTCATTTATTGTTTCCTATAGTTACTAATCCTGCTCATGCAATACTTGCATTACGATGGGTAGTACAAGAAATGGAAGATCGTTATGAAAAGATGTCACAATGTGGTGTGCGTAATATCATTGATTATAATGAACGTATCAAAAATACCCAAGAAAACACGTTACCATTTATTGTGGTGATGATTGATGAATTAGCAGATTTGATGATAACTGCCGGTCGTGATATTGAAGATCTTATTACCCGTATTACGCAAATGGCTCGCGCTGCCGGGATTCATATGATTGTGGCAACGCAACGACCATCGGTTGATGTTATTACTGGTTTAATTAAAGCTAACTTTCCCAGCAGAATATCCTTTAGGGTCGCTTCACGTATTGATTCTCGTACTATTTTAGATACCATGGGGGCGGATCGTTTATTGGGAAGAGGTGATATGCTTTTTCTTGATGTAACAAAATCACAATTAAGACGAGTTCATGGAGCATATGTTTCTGATGAAGAAATTGAGGATATTGTTAATCATATTTGTAGTCAGAAGAAAGTAGAATATCTTGATATACAAGAAGTAACTTCAATGCAAGGACAGAATATATTGCCTACAGATGATGTTTTATATAAAGATATAAGACTTTTTTTAGATGAAATTGATGAAGTATCTATTTCTCTTTTGCAAAGAAAGTTTCGTATTGGTTATAATAGATCAGCACGGATTATTGATGCTCTTGAATCCCAAGGATTAATTATGCCTCAGGATGGAAGCAAGACAAGAAAAGTAATTCGGTAACGTATTATCTTATTACTTTATCTATCATTACTTGACAAATGTTAAAAAAAAAGAGATCTTATTGCCATCGAGAGCGATTGGGTGCTCTTTTACAGATTGTTTATGTAACTGGGTGTAGTAGTATTTTTATTTTCAACGGAGATTATCAATGCGATTTGACAAGTCTTTCATAACTAAAACTTTACCTGAAATGTCGATTGCTTTTGGGCATTTTCCCGAAAATGCCACGTTTTCAATTGATTCACGAGAATTGCAAGCGGGAGATATTTTTGTAGCGCTTAAAGGAATTGAGCAAGATGGGCATGAATTTGTTGCAAAAGCTTTTGAAAAAGGAGCAGCAGGAGTAATTATTGCTGAATCAAAAAAAGAGGTTCTTAATGGTATAAAAGGACTTGAAAGTAAGTTAGTTCTTTTAGTTAAAGATCCGCTTGAAGCTTTTGTGCAACTTGCATCGGCATGGCGTTTACAATTTGATTATCCGGTTATTGCTATTACAGGATCAGTGGGAAAAACGTCTACTAAAGAATTTCTTTCTCATATTATGATGCGAGCGGGAAAAAAATGTCTTGTTTCTCATGGAAATCAAAATACAAAAATTGGCCTTGCGCTTAATATGTTGCGTATGAGAGCTGATCATGAGTTAGCAATTTTTGAAATTGGTATTAGTAAGCGCGGAGAGATGGCAGAGTTGGCTTATTTATTACAAGCTACATCAGGTGCTATTGGTAATATTGGTCATCAACATATGGATGGCCTGGGATCATTAAATGATATTGCTCTTGAAAAACGAGATGTTTTTAAATATTTTACTGAAAAAAACATCGGTATCATTAATGGAGATCAACCAATTTTAGCTCATGTTTCTTATTCACATCCGGTGATTAAATTTGGGTCAAAAACAACAAATCAAATTCAAGCACGAAAAATGAGAGTTTCTGGTTCTCATATTAGTTTTGTGCTTAAAATATATAAGAAAAAATATTCTATTGTTCTTGATCATCCACACATTGGGGCAGCTTTTAATGTTCTTACGGCAACTGCGGTAGCTCATTTGGTTGGTATATCCGATGAAATTATTGTTAAAGCAATACAAGAACCTTGCGTTGTACAAGGTCGATTTGAAGAACGGATGGTTAATGATGGTAAGGGTATGTTGATTAATGATTGTTATAACGCAAATCCAGAAAGTATGAAGGCGGCATTGTTGGCATTTCAACAAATAGAGACAAAGTCACCAAAAATTGCTATTCTTGGAGATATGTTAGGATTGGGAGTAAATAGTCCATTTTGGCATAGACAAGTGGGTCGTTTTTTACGCAAGGTACCTTCTTTAAATAAAGTTATTTTAGTGGGTAATTTAGTCTCTTGGGTTAAGAAAACGGCTCCCGTAGGATTGCCTGTTGAAATGGTTGGATCATGGCAAGAAGCAGTGCAAAAAATAGAAGGTGATCTTGATACAAAGCCAGCTATTTTAGTTAAAGGTTCACTTGCAATTGGTCTGGGTAATTTAGTTTCAGCACTAACAACAAAAAACAATGATCAATCATTACAATTATAAATAGTAGGTAAATGAATATACATAATAAAGATAATACAGTATCGTTTTATCATAAAACAGTCATGGTTGATGAGGTTTTGTATTATCTTGATCCTCAGCCAGATAAACTTTATTGTGATGTTACCTTTGGTTCTGGCGGACATACAAAAGCTATTTTAGATAAGCAACCAGAAGCATCGGTGGTTTCAGTTGATTGGGATGCCACATCTATTGAAACATATGCACCTGCTTTAGAAGAAAAATATCAGGAACGGTTTCAGATGTTGTGGGGTAATTTTTCTCAGATATATCGGCTTCTACAAAAAGCACGTATAAAAAAAGTTGATGGTATTTTAGCTGATTTTGGAACCTCTCAAATGCATATAAAAGAACGGGCAGGCTTTTCTTTTAATAGAGATTCTGAACTTGATATGAGAATGTCACCTGCCCATCAGCAGGTGACAGCGGAACAGGTGATTAATAAATCTTCACCAGAAAAATTGTGTGAAATATTTTGGCAATTAGGACAAGAATCACATGCAAAAAAAATAGTAGCTGCAATTCTTGAAGTTCGCCAAAAGAAACCGATATTGACAACTCGAGCATTGGCAGAGCTTGTTGAGAAAGTGATTCCACGAAGTATGCGTTCTGCTAAAATTCATCCAGCAACTAAGGTATTTCAGGCTCTGCGAATATATGTTAATCATGAGCTTAATAATATTAATGGTTTTTTATCCGGGGCATTACAGGTGTTAAAGCCGGGAGGATTATTGTTGTGTATATCATTTCATTCCTTGGAAGATAGACTGGTTAAGCAGTTTTTTAAAGAAAAGGCAGAAGAAGGTAAATTAGAAGTAATAACTAAACGTGTAGTGGTTCCGACAGCGGAAGAAATTGCCAAAAATCCATCCTCTCGTTCGGCAAAACTAAGAGTTGCGCGATTTGTTGGATAATTTTATAAAAATATACAAAAAAAATACGTTTATGTTTGACAAAAAAATGTAATGATATACATTAAATACGAGCAGTAAAGAAGCAAAAAAAAAGACATTTACCTTAAAGGTTACAACAATGGAAATAACGGAAGTAAAAGTATTTCCGGTGACGGATGGCGAAAAGTTAAAAGCGTATGCAACTATCGTCTTTGACAATGCATTTATTATTCGAGATCTCAAGGTTATAGAAGGTGTTAAGGGATTGTTTGTTTCAATGCCTTCGCGAAAACGTAAAGATGGAACATTCCGTGATGTTGTTCATCCGTTAAATCCTGAAACACGAAGCATGATTGAAGAGCGTGTTGTGGCTGAGTATAAAGAAGTCATGGATCTTGGTGGTGGTCAATCTTCATTTAATGAACATGAATAATAAATAAATTTTGAAATTTTATTTGGGGCGTGGCCAAGCGGTAAGGCAACAGGTTTTGGTCCTGTGATCGGAGGTTCGAATCCTTCCGCCCCAGCCATTTTTTTGCAATTAAAAACCACATTCTCAGAATGTGGTTTTTTTATTTATTAAATCTTTGGTAAGTTTAATGTTTTTGAACTTTTTGATAGGTTTCACATTATTTAATATTAATAAACTGTGCAATCTGTGGGCAATTTTTAAGATTTTCTTGTGTGTTACAAAATTCAGCTAGACAGCCATTCTCAAGATAATATATTCGATCAAATATTTTATTGATAAAATACATGTCTTGTGTTGATATACCGATTGTTAGGCCTTTTGCTTTTAATTTTTTCAAAATAATAATTAATACATCGGTATTTAAAGGGTCAAGAGATGCTGTTGGTTCGTCAAGCAATAAGATTTTTGGCTCTAAACACAAAGCTCGCGCAATAGCAACTCGTTGTTGTTGTCCTCCAGAAAGTTCTTGAGGGTATTTATTAATAAATTTTTCCATATCTAATTCTTGTAATATAGTTATTGCACGTTGTTGAGCTTCATTTTGTGATAATCCATAGATTATAAGGGGATTAATGCAATTTTCTAAAGCTGTCATATGGGGAAAAAGATTAAAATTTTGAAAAACATATCCAATTTCTTGTGCTCGTTGCCTGTTGTTCATTCCATGTAATTGTTTATTGTTGATGGTAATGCTGTTGGGAGATGAAGAAATGAGGCCTGTTAATGATTTAAGTAAGGTAGTTTTGCCTGCACCACTTTTACCTATTAAGATTGTTATACGTCTGGCAAGTAATTCACAAGAAATATTTTTGAGTATTATTTGATTTTTGATGGTCACAGAAAGATTGTTAACGGTAATCATTGGTAATCCTTTTTTTTAAAAACATTGAGAATAATTGTGCTCCTAAAGACAAAAAAAGATATATACACGCAATAAGAAAATATACTGAGACAGGATTCATTTCGCGTGAAATAATGTTTATGCCGGCTCGTGTTATATCCAAAACTCCAATAGTAGCTAGTAAAGATGTGCTTTTAAGTAATTGTTCTGATTCTCCTAATAATGTTGGTAATGCATTGGTAATTGCTTGAGGAAGAATAACTTGTGTTAATGTTGAGGGTAATGAGTATCCTAATACTAAACATGCATCCCATTGTCCTTGATCAATGCTATTAATATGAGAGCGAATAATTTCAGTAATATATCCACTGGAGCAAAAACCTAAAGCGCATATTCCTGCTACAAAACCAGAGAGATTAATTCCTGTTAACGCGGGTAGCATAAAGTAAACAAGTAAAATTTGCACATAGGCGGGTATGCCTTTGGCAACAAAGGTATATAGTCTGGTTATTTTATCTAATGAAGGGGTGGTAAGCTGTCGGCAGCTGGCAATTCCCACCGTTATACCAATGCATAGGCCAATTGCTTGTGCTATGAACCACGCAGCAATGGTGATTGTAGCTCCTTGTAACAGAAGGGGTATATAAGACACTATAGTCATGATATATTCCATTTTTTTTCTAGTTTGTTGATAATATCTTCTTCTTGTAATTTGCTAATATTTTCTTGCACTATTTTTGTTAGTGTTGGGTTGCTTTTTTTGATAGCAATTCCCATTCCAAGAACTTGGTCTTCTTCAGCTAATGGAACATTCATGATTTGAATTTCTGGGAATTTATTTTTAAATTTTTGTGCGATAGCCGGTTCAACTAATGCAGCATCCGCTTTTGCGTATTGAATGTTTAATAAAGCATCATCTACTTTTTCTGTAAATTGTTTATTGATCAAAGGATATTTATTCAGTACGGCCTCTTGTGCAGATGTTGGTTCCACGCATATGGTCATATTGTTCATATCGTTGATGCTATTAATTTTTGTAGGAATTGTTTGCCAAAAAATTAATGAGTATGCGGTAGTATTTTCTCCTTGATAGCGGACAAAATTTACTTTTTTGAGTCGTTCTTTAGTAATAGAAATTGCCCAGATAATAGCATCAACACTGCCTTGTTCAAGAGATATAAATAGCGGAGCCATTGAGCCTAGATCTTTTAATATAAGTTTTTTACCCATTTTTTGTGCAAGTTCTTGTGCTACATCAATATCAAAGCCTTCATATTCTCCTTGAGCATTAATACTGACAAAAGGAGCATAATTTCCTACCGTGCCAATAGTTAAAGTATCATTTTTATTATTTAAGCTTGTAATATTTCTCAAGAAAATAAAAGAGACAATAATAATGGTACAGGTAAGTAAAAAAAATATTGCTTTATTTTTCATAGTTTTTCCTAAATAAAAGGTAATAAGCATGTAGAGCGTTTTGTATACGCTATAGACACAGCATTGTTTTAATAAAAATTAATTCTGCTTTAAGAAAAGCAAAAATGGTAAAAATATAAGTTTTATAAGAATAATGAATTAAAGAAAATAATGTATGAGTGCAAAGATTGTATTAATGAGAAGAATGATGAAGATGATGAAAAGAAACATAAGAAAAGACAAGAGTTTTTGGAGAGATTTTGGAACATAAAAAGGATTGTAGCGATCTGATAGATATCATATTGTACTCCTTTAAGATATGGCTATTTAGTGAGCATTGATTATATTTAACCCTTATAATACCATTTATAATTCTGAGAGTCAATGTTTTAGTAGGTGTTATTATGGTAGATGGAAGAGCTGGAAAATGATCCAATAATATTTGTTACTATAACAAGTTGAGCATTCACCTCAATAGCTTGTTTTTGTTTATTATTTATTTGGGGATCATTATTGGTTATTGCAATAATGTGGGGATTAACTGTTTTTACAAAGTTAAGATAATCTTGGAAATTATTGAGAAAAGGAAGCAAGATCACATTGTCAACATAACGTAACGCTAAAAGATTATATGCTCGTTCCATTTGTGTATGAGTAGGAGTGCGTTTTTTATTCTCTATAATGCATTCATCTGATTCAAGAGCTACAATAAGATAATCACCCGCTTGATGTGCTTTTTCTAAAAATTTAATATGCCCAAAATGCATAATATCAAAGCACCCCCCGACAAGGATAATTTTTTTATGAGACGGAATAGAAAGAGGTTGCATTGGTATATAATATTGATAGTTCATATATTAAGTATAATCTATTTTTTAATTTTAATATATTATATTCAAAAATCCGCATAAATATTTACCGGGACATAAAATTATAAAAGAGAGTAGCATATGAAATAAAGATTGATTGTTTTTATGCAAACAAGCTTGCTCCAAGATATTACATTGCAATTGAGTTTTGGCTAAGGCTTGCTTCAAGATATCACATTCCAATTGAGTTTGTGCTTCTGTTAGTTCAGATTGTTGTTTATTTTTTTTTAATAATTGTGAGTAGCCTTGTTTCAATAATTCTATTTCGAGCATATTGTTGTTTTTGAGTTCATTCATTTGTTGTTGATTATCGTTGCTGAATGATTTGAAATTTTGTAATACTTGTTTATATTGTTCTATTTGTTGTTTTAAGTTTATTTTGATTTCTTTATTTTCTTCTTCTAGTTGTTTTAATTGAGTATCTAATTTGTGATTATTTAGAGTTAGTTGTTGTGTTTGTTGTTGATTATGTTTATTGGAAGATTCTAAGGCTTGTAATAATTTTTGAGATTGTTCTATTTGTTGTTTTAAGTTTGTTTTGATTTCTTCATTTTCTTTTTCTAGTTGTTTTAATTGAGTGTCTAATGTTTGATTAATTAGAGTTAGTTGTTGTGTCTTTTGTTTGCTTTTTTGCCTTGTTTGTTGATTATGCTTATTGGAAGATTTTAAGTCTTGTAATACTTGTTGAGATTGTTCTATTTGTTGTTTTAAGTTTATTGTGATTTCTTCATTTTCTTGTTTTAGTTGTTTTAATTGAGTGTCTAATGTTTGATTATTTAGAGTTAGTTGTTGTGTTTTTTGTTTGTTTTCTTGCTTGTTTTGATGAGTATATTTATTGGAAGATTCTAAGTTTTGTGATAATTGTTTAAATTGTTCTGTTTTTTGTTTTAATTTTGTTTTAATTTTTTCTTTCTCATTTTCTAGTTCTGTTAACTGAGTTTTTAATTCTTGATTATTTAGAGTAAGTTGTTCTATTTCTTGTTGCGATTGTTGTAATTGTTTCCATTGTTCTTGGCAATTGTTTAATTGCTGGGATTCATGTTTAAACTGCTGCTGTAATAGTTGTAATTGTTGTTTTGATCCTTTTAGTCGCCGTTTTAATCGTTCCAATGGTGGTATCTCATCAACAATGACGGCTGTGTCTTGTGATGAGTTTTTTATTATTGATTCTATTTGTTCTTCGTTGATTTGTTTTATTTGACTTTGAGCTTTTTGCAGGTTTAGTTGTAATTCTGTATGAGTGTCTTGTAATTTTTCGCGAAAAAGGAATATTTGTTTGTTTAAATTTTTCATTTTTTCTAATGAGGGTACAATTAAGTCTAAAGAGCTTTCACTATTATTAATTTGGTTTTTTAGAATTAATATTAAAAATTTTATGTTATTTTTTTTAATTACTAAATCGTAGATAGTTAATTGATCTATTTTTTCGGTTGAGGGATAAAATTTTTGATCAGCAAAAAGTAAACGAAGTATTTTTGATGGTAAGTTTATTTCGTTTATAAGTATCCAATGTAAAATCTTTTTCTGGGGAAAGATGTCTGCGTGGAGGTTATTATGCATACATCTTGTTATGTGGTTTGCTATAAAACATGTTTGACAATAATAATCAATAGTATTTATATTTACTCGAAATTCTAAGTTTAATAATTTTTGTATATAATAAATATTTTCTAATTTCGGATATTGAGAGGTGGGTAATTCTTTAAGAGCGTAATATAAAGGTGAAAATTTTTCACAGAATTGATAGCCTTGTAAATTGAGTAATCGAATAATTTCAGTATACTTTGCCATTGTTGTATGATTGATGCTGGGAATATTTGTTTTGAAATCATTTTTTTTATAAATATTAATGGTAAAAATAATGGGGTCGGTATTTTTTTCTGGAAGTATTTCATAAATATTGTGGGGTGCTATATAAGTTTGATCTGAATTAGTGTTGGTTTGCTCCAAATCTTGTGCAAAAAAATTCAGTATTGTTTTTCTACTATACTTATTATAAGGATTTTCTCTTCTAATGAATT
>Ga0070665_100001145_pt1 | contig 32593 bp, 23 predicted proteins | sample KBSS13metaG_FD_65862 | JGI IMG/M metagenome (GOLD analysis project Ga0070665, IMG submission 65862) | Switchgrass rhizosphere microbial communities from Kellogg Biological Station, Michigan, USA - KBS S1-3 metaG | ecosystem: Host-associated > Plants > Roots > Rhizosphere > Soil ... | reverse complement strand
ATGTCGAAGCCGGTGGGCTTCTCGAAGAGCAGCGCGGGGCCGCCGCCGGGGGTCTTGCAGACACGGTCGGTGACGGCCGCGATTTCGAGGTCGGGGCTCAAGCCATCGCTGATCCGCGCGAGCAGCTTCCGCTTGTCGAGGTCGGCGAGGAAATCGTTGAGGTCTGAATACATATCGCTCGGCTAAAGCCTTCGCGCTCCAACTTCCCCGTCCATCTTATCGACGATCTCCTGCGCGAGGGCGAGCGCGCGGCGGCCGGCTTCTCCCGTGACCACCGGCGCGCGGCGCTGCGCGATCGCTTCCACGAAGTCCGCCAGTTCGCGCTTCAGCGGCTCTTCGCTGGCCACCGCGGTTTCGCCGCCTTCGATCGACGGCCTGCCCTGAGTTTCGTCGAAGGGCCTGGCGCCTTTCACGAGGCGATACACCTCGAGCTTTTGCGTCGCATAGTCGATCGACACGTAGGTGGAAGGCTGGAAGAAGCGGATCTTGCGCACGCGATCGCGGCTGATGCGGCTCGCCGTCAGGTTGACGATGCACCCGTTGGCGAACCGGAGGCGCGCGTTGGCAATATCCACGCGGTTCGTCACGACAGGCACGCCGACCGCCTCGAGCGATTCGACGTCGGAATCGACCAGGGAAAGCACCACGTCCAGATCGTGAATCATCAGATCGAAGACCACGTCGATGTCGAGGCTCCGATCCGGGAACGCGCCAAGGCGGTGCACTTCGATGAAGCGGGGATCCGTGACGAGCGGGCGTGCCGCGGCAAGCGCCGGATTGAAGCGTTCGGTCTGACCGACCGCCAGGATCACGCCGGCGTCGGCCGCCGCGTCGATCATCCCGTCCGCTTCGAACAACGTGCGGGCGATCGGCTTCTCCACCAGCACCGGCACGCGCGCTTTCAGGAACGGAAGCGCGATCTCGGGATGCATCTCGGTGGGGACTGCGACGGTGACCGCATCCACCTGACCCGCGACGTCGCGCCAATGGTACGCCGCGCGGGTGCCGTTGGCCGCCGCAATTTCGTCGGCCCGCGAACGGTTCGTGTCGACGACGGCCACCAGATCGACTCCCGGCAGCGACGACAGGATGCGCGCGTGATGCTTGCCGAGGTGGCCGACACCGATGACCGCAACGCGAAGGCTCACTTGGCTCCTGCTCTGCCCACGATACAGATGCCGGCTTCGTCGGCTGCCTTCACGATCGCCTCTCCATCGATCATCAGCGTCTTTTCTGCGTCAACCGAGAGGATCGTGGCTCCGGACGCCTTCATTGCCTCTATCGTGGACACGCCGACCACGGGCACGTCGAAGCGCATATCCTGGTTCGGCTTCGCAACCTTCACAATCCGCACGCCAGGGCCGGCAATCTGGCCGGCGCGCGCAATGATCGCGTCAGTCCCTTCCATCGCTTCGACGGCGACGACGGCCGCCGACTTCACCGCGATCGTCTGGCCGATGTCGAGGCCGGCGACGATATCGGCAATCCGGTACCCGAACTCGAGATCCGCCCGTTCGGCCTCGTCCGGGCTCCGCCGCGTCAGCGTGCCTTCTTTCGCCAGCAGCGGCTTCAGGAAGGCGGTCGAGTTCAGCAGCTCAATCCCTTTGTCGCGCATCGCGTCAGCGATGCCGCCGATCAGGCCGTCGGTGTTCTTCGCGGGCAGCCGGAACAGGACGCTGAGCAGCGCGGCATCGGCGCTCTTCATCACATCGAAGACTTTGAAGTGTTTGACCTGCCCCGCCATCACGGCCTGCGTCACCCCGGCATCCTTGAACAGCTTGAGCAAGGTGCCGAGCTGACCGAGCGAAATCCAGTGGAAGGCCGCTGCGGGAGGACGGGCCGCCAGGTCGGCCAGCTCCGGAAACGTTTCGTCCTTGAGGCCGACGACGGTGACCTCATGGCCGGCGCCTCGAGCCGCGTCGAGAACAAGGAAGGGAAACCGCCCGTTGCCGGCGATAAGGCCTAGACGCATGTCATGGCTGATGGCTGATCGCTGATGGCGTATGGTTCATGGGGACGGACAACGTCCATCGACGATATGCCATGAGCCATAAGCCATTCGCCATGATGGGTCGTTCGCTACTCGTCCGCGACCACTTCCTCGGCACGGCGCGAGGCGCGGCGGAGGATGACACCGCGCTGCGACGAGCGGATGAAGTCGATGAGGTACTGCACTTCGGCGCAGGCGAGCGACTGGTCCTGTTCGATCTGCTGAAGCGCGCGCGTGGTGTTGAGCTTCGATTGCAGCAGATAGCGGAATGAGCGTTTCAGCTTCGCAATGACGTCCGCGGTGAACCCGCGGCGGACGAGGCCGACGGTGTTCGCGCCGTAGATTCGCGCCGGGCGGCTGCCGACGGTGCGCGCAAACGGCAGCGCGTCCTTCGTCACGACGGAATAGCCGCCGATGAAGGCGTGCCGGCCGACGCGGCAGAACTGATGAATGCCCGACCCGGCGCTGATGTTCGCGTAGTCTTCGACGGTCACGTGGCCGCCGAGCGTCGCCATGTTGCCGAAGATCGTGCTGTTGCCGACGTGGCAGTCGTGCGCGACGTGCACGTAGGCCATGAACACGTTCCGATCGCCGATGCGCGTCACGCCGCCGCCGCCCGCGGTGCCGCGGTGGACGGTGACGAATTCCCGGAAGATGTTCCGGCGGCCGATGACGAGCTGCGTATCCTCGCCGTGAAACTTGAGGTCCTGCGGAACCTGTCCAATCGAGGCAAACGGATAGACTTCGCAGTCGTCGCCAAGCTCCGTCCGCCCATCGAGCACGACAGAGGCGCCGATCCGGCAGTTCTCCCCGATCCGCACCTGCGGCCCGACGATGGCGTGCGCGCCGACGGTCGTGCCACGGCCCACGTGCGCGCCCGGGTGCACGATCGCCGACTCGTGGATGTGGGTTTCATCGGCGACGAGACCCAGCAGCAGTTCGGCCTCCGCGACGACCTGATCGCCGACGATGGCGGCCGCCTGCGCCCGCGCGAGCGACGTCCGGCGCTGCCCCAGCGTGACCTCGAGCCGAAGCTGATCGCCTGGAAACACCTGCCGCCGGAACTTGGCGTCGTTGATGCCGCGCAGATAGACCCGGGCGTTGGGCGACGCGCCTTCGCGATGCAGCAGCAGCATGGCCGCTACCTGCGACAGCGACTCGAGCATCATCACGCCCGGCAGCACCGGCGCGCCTGGAAAGTGGCCTTGAAAGAACTCCTCGTTGACCGTGACGTTCTTGACGGCGACGAGACGACGACCGGCGTCGTGTTCGGTAATCGCGTCCACGAGAAAAGACGGCTGCCGGTAGCAGAGGCGGTCGAGGAGGATGGGGATGTTCAACACGATCAGACCAATGCTAATTGCAAAACGCTGATTGCTGATTTATTGAGCAATTTGCATTTTGCAATTAGCAATGCGCGCGACGACTAGTTCTTCGGCGCGGTCGCGGGCTTGGCCTGCGCGTCCAGCTTCTTGATCACTTCCTGCGTGAGATCGAGGCCAGGCGTCGCCCAGGCGAGGCCAGACTCCGACGCGTTGAACACGAGGTGCAGCCCTTTTTCGACCGCGATCTGCTCGACGATCGGCGACAGCTTCTTCACGAACTCGTTCTGCACTTCCTGCTGCAGCTCGTTGATCTCGGCCTGCGCGTCCTGCTGGAAGCGTTCGGCGTCCTTCTGCTGCTTCTCGATCTCTTTCTCGAGCTGGACACGCGCGGTCTCGTTCATGACGCTGCCGCTCGTCTGGAGCTTCTGCTGGTTGCCCTGAAGCAGCTTCGCCTTGTCGGCGTTCTCGGTCTGCTTCTTCTGGATCAGCGCGTTCACGCGGGTGACCGCCGCCCGGCCGTCGGCCGACGCCTGGAACACCGCCTGCGGGTTGAAAAACGCGATCTTCGCGCCTGCCGGGAACGGCGCCGGCGGCTGCGCCGGGGGTGCCGGCGGGGGCGTCGCCGGCTGCTGCGGCGCCGGTGCGGGCATCGCGGGCTTTGCCGGCGCGGCCGGCGTCTGCGCGAGCACCGGGGCGGCGCTCAGCGCGAAAATTGTGAGAGCAACCGACGCGGCTAGAGCAGAACCTTTCATTACGATGAATCCTTTCAAAGTTTCGGAAGCTGTTGATTTTACACTACATCGGGCCATTTGGTCATCTGGCTGTCTAGTAATTACCTAAAGATCCAATGACCGGATCACCCGATGAACAAATAACCGGATTTCTAGAATGTTGAGCCCACCGCGAAGCGGAATTGGAAGCCCTTCTGCGGTTGCAGCGTATTGTCCAGCACGCCGCTGCGTTGTGGATTGTACGCAAAGATGAGCCGGAAGGGCACGTTCAGCACCGGCATGAAGAAACGCACCTCGGCGCCGGTCGACGTCTTCCAGTCCTGCATGTTGAAGCCGGAGCCCGGAACCACGTGCCAGTCCAAATCTCCCCCGGCCGGCACATAGACGGGAGGCGCCACCAGCGTCGGGCCTGCCTGAACCTGGCCGGCATCGTAGAAGAAAATCAGCCGGACCGGACCCGCGATGGTGATCTGCTCTTCCACGTTGAACAGCAGGCTCTTGTTTCCGCCCAGTACGAGTCCCGTGACCGGATCCTGCGGGCCGATGGTCCGGATGTCGAAGCCTCGCACGCTGTACTCGCCGCCGAGGAACAGCTTCTGGAAGATCGGGAGCTCCCGTGAGCCGGTGAACACGTGGATGTACTCGGCTTGCGCGCGCATCCCGAGCGTCAGCCTGGGCGCCTGCTTGATGAACCAGACACCCTCGACCATCGGCTTGTAGAAGTTCGTGTTGCCGCCCAGGCCGGCCAGGTCGATTGACGTGGTGAACCGTTTGCCGGACGTCGGGAAGATCGGCTGGTCGACCGTGTTGTAGACGTACGACGGAACGACCTTGCTGATGATGCGCTCGCCGCCGACGCCGAGGAGCAGCGAGTCGCGCAGGAACGGGTTGCGTGCGAGCACGTCGGGCGACTGGTAGACGTCGGCGATCTCGGTGACGCGGACACGCTCGTAGCTGTAGTTGACGAACATCCGCGAGAAGCCGCTGATCGGGAAGCCCATCGTCAGCACCGCGCCGGACGACTCCTGCGTGAACTGGCCGATGTAGCGGACGTTGGCCTTGAACACGTTCGCGCCGCCGGTGATGTTGCGATCGAACAGGAACGGTTCGCTGAACGACACCGAGTAGTTCTGCGCACGCGAGCCCGCCGACAACGAGAGCGTGAGGCTCTCGCCGCGTCCGAGGAAGTTCGCCGTCTGGAACGACAGCTGTCCGAAGAAGCCTTCGAACTCCGACACGCCCGCGCCGAAGGTGAGCTGGTTGCGGTTCTGCTCTTCGAGCTTCAGCTTCACGTCGACCTTGTTGGTCTCGTTCGGCACTTTCTGGACGTCGACCTCGCCCGGCTTGCCCTCGAGCGCCTTGAAGTACCCGAGCTGATTCAGGCGCTTGACGCTGAATTTCAGCGCCTCGGTATTGAAGACGCCGTCCTCGACGAGCCGCATCTCGCGGCGGATCACGTTGTCGCGTGTCGTGGTGTTCCCGGTGAAGGTGATGCGGTTGACGAAGAACTGCTGCCCTTCCTGCATCCGCATCGTGACGTCGACGATTGGCGCGTCGTTCTTGGCTTTGGGTGCTTCGGGCGCTCTCAGCGACTCGGGCGCGTCCGGCTCGTTCGGGTTCGGATCGTCGTGGAACTTGTAGTCGGGGAACCCGGTGAACTCGTAGTAGCCGCCGGTGCCGTAGATCTCGCGCGCTTTTTCCAGTCCCTTGCGAATCCGCTTCTCGCCGTAGTACTCGCCGGGGTTCATCTTGAACAGCGGCTTGAGGAACTCGGACTTCACGACGGTGTTGCCCGCGACGTCGAATGACCCGACCTTGTATCGCGGCCCTTCCGTCACCGGCACACGGAGCTCGACCCACCGCGTTTTCTTGTCGGTCGAGTCCTCGACTTCCTTGAGCTCGGGCACGCCGACGTTGGCGCGCAGGTATCCCTGGTCGCGATAGTACGAGACCACCTTTTCGGCGTCCTCGTCGAACTTCGCTTCCTGATATGTGCCGTGATCGCCGATGAGACTGAGGAACCAGCTGGGGAAGTGAATGAAGTCGGTAAACCCCTCCTGGGCCTTGTTCTCCTTCAGCTGACCCCGGAGGGTACGGTCGCTGACGGCCTTGTTCCCCGTGAACTCGATCTTCCGGATCTTCACCTTGGGGCCTTCGTCCATGTTGAAGGTCAGGTGAATCAGCTTCGGGCCGCCGGGAATCTCCTTGATGTCGTGCGAGACGGTGGCGAACTGAAAGCCCTTCTCCCTCAGCATGTCGCGCACGATCCCCTCGACCTTGCGCACGAGGCCGGGGTCGATGAACGTGTCGAGGCGGATCTGCGCGTTCGCGTCCTTCAGCTTCTCGTCGATCTTCGAGACCTCGATCTTCTTGGACCCGACATAGTCGACGATCTTGACGCGCTGCCGCTCCTCCATGTTGTACGTGACGATCTTCCCGATCGTCCCGTTGGGGAACTTGTAGTCGCTGACGTCAATCCAGAGGTTGTCGAGGAAGTTCGTGTTCCACAGCCGGTGGAAATCGTCGATGATCGTCTTCTCGCTCGTCTCGTCGTAGTTGACCCACTGGTTCTGAGACGGCGTGCTGAACTTCTGCTGGATGTAATAGAGATAGGTCTGCGCGTCGATGACCGACTGGTTCCCCTGCGCCTCGAAACACGGAGCGATGAAGAGGACCACGGGCGCATGCCCGGCCGGCGGCTGGTTACGCGGAGGAATCTGCTGGCCGCAGACGTTGGCTGGAGGCAGCGCGGCCGCCGGCTGCTCCTGGGCGGCCACGGTCGCAGCGGTGCTAAGGGTAAGCGCCGCCACGGCAAGCGGACGCAACGAGATACACATTTTCGCTATCTTAGACTGAGGAGCGGGCCATTCAGTCGGGGACTGCTCTGAGCACTGGCATCGGGTAATCGGGCAACCGGGTAATTGGATAATCGATGACCAGATTACCAGATTACCCAATCACTCAATGGGATAGCCCGATTCTCATGCCAGCTTCCGGCCCGCTTCCAGCTCGCCGGCCGGACGATAGGACAGCTGGCCGGCGTCCAGGTACACCTCAATCTCACCGCCGCGGAGATGACCGCGGATGAGCTCCTCCGAGAGCGGATCTTCGACGTACCGCTGAATCGCGCGCCGCAGCGGACGCGCACCGTATGAGCGGTCCTTGCACGTGACTTCGATAATCCAGTCGACGACTTCCGGCGTCAGCGAGATGCTGAGCTTTCGGTCGACCAGGTTTTCGTTCAGCTGCGTGACGAGCAGCCCCATGATCCGCCGCAGATCGTCGTCTGACAGCGCCTCGAACACGATGATCTCGTCGATGCGGTTGATGAACTCGGGATTGAACGTCCGCTTCACTTCGCCGAGGACCATGTCGTTCACGCTCTTGTCGATGGTCAGCGTGTCGGAGGACTGGAACCCCATCGAGCTCTTCTTCTGGATGAAGCGAGCGCCGATGTTCGACGTCATGATGATGATCGTGTTCTTGAAGTTGACCCGGTTGCCGAGGCCGTCGGTGAGATGGCCGTCCTCGAACACCTGCAGCAGGATGTTGAAGATGTCCGGATGCGCCTTCTCCACCTCGTCGAGCAGCACGACGGAGTACGGGTTGCGCTTCACCTTCTCGGTCAGCTGGCCGCCTTCTTCGTGGCCCACATATCCAGGCGGTGATCCAATCAGCTTGGACACCGAGTGCTTTTCCATGTACTCGGACATGTCGAACCGGATGAGCGCGTGGTCGCTGCCGAACAGGAAGTTGGCCAGCGCGCGAGCGAGCTCGGTCTTGCCGACGCCGGTGGGGCCGAGGAACACGAAGCTGCCGACCGGACGCGCGGGGTTCTTCAGCCCGGCGCGCGATCGGCGGATGGCGCGCGAAATCGCCGAGATCGCTTTTTCCTGGCTGATGACGCGGCGGTGCAGCTCGCCTTCCATGCGCAGCAGCTTGTCGCTCTCGTCCTGGTTGATCGACGCCATCGGCACGCCGGTCCACTTCGACACCACATCGTCGATCTCGGCCTTGCCGACGATGACCTTGCGGGCGGACGACTTGACGTCGAACTTCTCGCGGACGAACTGCAGGTTCTCGCGCGCCGTGACTTCCTGCTCGCGATAGAACTGCGCCTTCTCGAAGTCCTTCTGGCTGACGGCGCTTTCCATCTGCTCGACGGCGACGCGGATGCTCTTGTTGATCTCGCCGAACTCCTCGCTGTAGCCCGCCTCGCGGAGCTTGGCGCGCGCGCCGGCCTCGTCGACCAGGTCGATCGCCTTGTCGGGCAGGAAGCGGTCGGTGATGTAGCGGTTCGACTGGTACACGGCCGCCTCGATGGCTTCGCGCGTGTACTCCACGTGGTGGAAGGTCTCGTAGCGATCCTTCACGCCGAGCAGGATCTCGATCGTCTCGCGCTCGCCCGGCGGGTCGACCTTGATCGCCTGGAAGCGGCGCTCCAGCGAACGGTCCTTCTCGATGTACTTCCGGTACTCGGCGGGAGTCGTTGCGCCGATGCAGCGGATCTCGCCGCGCGACAGCGCGGGCTTGAGAATGTTCGCCGCATCGAGCGAGCCCTCGGCGGATCCGGCACCCACCAGCGTGTGCAGCTCGTCGATGAACACGATGATGTTCGGGTTGTCCGTCAGCTCTTTCATGATCGCCTTGAGGCGCTCTTCGAACTGACCGCGGTACTTGGTGCCGGCGACGATGAGCGAGATGTCGAGGGCGAGAATCCGCTTGTCGGCAAGGAAGTGCGGGACGTCCCCGTAGACGATCTTCTGCGCGAGACCTTCCACGATCGCGGTCTTGCCCACACCTGGCTCGCCGATGAGGACGGCGTTGTTCTTCGTGCGACGGCACAGCACCTGCTGCACGCGCTCGAGCTCGTGCTCGCGGCCCACGAGCGGATCGAGCTGGTTCTTCATCGCGGACTCGGTGAGATCGCGGCTGAACTCGGCGAGCAGCGGCGTTTCCTTCACGCGGGTCAGCGTCGTTTTTTCGTTGAGCAGCTGAACGATATCCTCGCGCACCGTGTTCAGGCGCATCCCTTTTTCCATCAGGATGGACGCGGCGACGGATCGCTCTTCGCGAAGAATGCCGAGCAGGAGGTGCTCGGTGCCGATGTAGTTGTGCAGCAGGCGATCGGCTTCTTCCGCCGCAAACTGCAGAACCCGCTTCGTTTCGGCGCTGAACGGGATCTCGACCGAGGTCGACACCTTCTCCCGGAATACCGTGCGGCCCTCGATCTCCTTGCGGATGTTTTCGAGAGACAGATGCGAGCGCGCGAAAATCCGGCTCGTCAGGCCCTTGCCCTCGCGAATCAACCCGAGCAGGAGATGCTCGGTTTCAATCGAAATGCTGCCCAGCTGACTGGCTTCGTAGCGGGCGAAGAAAAGAACTCGTCGGGCCCGTTCGGTATACCGTTCGAACATCCGGGGTACCTACGTGAAAACAATGGTGTTGGGGTCTTTGAAACGCTCACCACATTATACGGCATAGCCGGTGATCGACCAACGCCGTTCTTTCATAACTATCTGGTGGAATTAGGTTTCTCCACCTGCCATTCAGACGCTTGGATTAGCGGACCGGTCCCGAACCATTCGTGGTCAGCTGACCACCCTCCAGCCGAAGCGTGCGATCGCAGGCCGCCGCCAGTCGTGGGTTGTGCGTGGCGATGACTGAAGTTAGGCCGTATGCCAGATGCATCTCCCGCAGGAGAGCATGGAGCGAATCCGCGGTCTGTTCGTCGAGATCGCCGGTCGGCTCGTCGGCCAGGAGGACTGCCGGCTGCATCACGAGCGCCCGCGCGACCGCGACGCGCTGCTGCTCGCCCCCGGACAGCATGCCGGGCCGGTGATCCAGCCGCTCGCCGAGGCCGACGCGTTGCAGGAGCGCGCCGGCGCGTGAACGCGCCTCGCCCATGGGCGTCCTCGCGATGCGCATCGGCATCTCCGCGTTCTCGAGGGCGCTGAACTCCGGCAGCAGGTGATGAAACTGGAAAACGAAGCCGACATGCCGGTTGCGGAAGGCGACCACGTCGGCGTCGCGCATGGCGGTCAGCTCGGCGCCGTCGATCGTGATGCCGCCGCTGTCGACCCGATCGAGACCGCCGAGCACGTGCAGGAGCGTGCTTTTCCCGACGCCGGACGCGCCGACAATCGCCACCATCTCGCCGGCTTCCACGGTCAGATCCAGATCGCGAAGCACGGTCAGCGAGCGGCCGCCGACCGGGTAGCTCTTGACGACGCCGCGTGCTTCTAGAAACGGCATCGTATCAGCTGTTTCGGGCTTTCGTGCCTTCGTGGCTCACTCATAACGCAGCGCCTGTACTGGATCGAGTTTCGCGGCCTGTCGCGACGGGTAGATGGTCGCGAAGAAGCACACGAGAATCGCACCGGTGACGACGAGCAGGAAATCGAGCGGCAGAACGCGGAAAGGCATGAACGACATCTGGTACACGTCGGCCGGCACCCGAATGAGCTTGTAGCGTGTCATCACGGTCGACAGCACGTAGCCGCCCGTGGCGCCGACGACTGTGCCGACCAGTCCGATGATCAACCCCTGCATCATGAAGATCGTCGTCACGCTCCTGGCGCTGGCGCCCATCGTCTTGAGAATCGCGATGTCGCGGTGCTTCTCCATCACGAGCAGGATGAGCGACGCCACGATGTTCAGCGCGGCGACCATGACGATGAGGCCGATGGTCAGCGAGATCGCGATCTTTTCGAGACCCAGCGCCGAAAAGAGCGACTTGTTCATGTCGGCCCAGTCCTGCGTCACGTACTCAGGCCCGAGCTGCTCGGGAATCGATTGCGCGATGCGCGGCGCGGCGAAGATGTCGTCCACGCGCAGCTGGATCAAATCGACCTTGTCCTTGCCGAGCAATCGCCTGGCAACGTCGAGCGACAGAAACCCGTATGTCGAGTCGAACTCGAAGAGGCCCAGGCTGAAGAGCCCGACGACCTTGACCCTGCGGGTCCTCGGTAACAATCCCGCCGGCGTCAGCGTCGCGCCCATCGTCAACGACACGGAATCGCCGGTCGTGACGCCGAGCTTTGCGGCGAGATCCTTACCCAGGAGAATCCCCGGCGTTTCCCCTTCGGGGGTATTGAGCGCCTCGAGGCTGCCGCTGGTCACCGAGCCCTTCAGGTTCGTCACCTGCTGCTCGAGCGTTGGGTCGATGCCTTTGATCTGAACCGGCTGCGTCTCGCTGGCCGCGAGCAGGCCCTGACCGAGAATCGCGGGCGCCGCGCCGAGCACGTGCGGCACGGTCCGCAGCTTCTCGGCTTCCGCGTGGTAATCGTCGATGCCCTTCGTGTCCCAGACGTAGATGTGGGGGTTGGAGCCGACAATCCGATCCCGGAGCTCCTGCTGAAGCCCGGTCATCAGCGCCAGCGCGATGACCAGCGCCATCACGCCGACGGTGACGCCGAGGGTGGAGATGAACGAGATGACGGAGATGAACGCCTGCTTGCGCTTCGCCAGCAAGTACCGGAGGGCGACGTGGAGTTCGAAGGGCAGATCCATTGCTGGTTTTCGTGCTTTCGTGACTATTCCTTCGCTCTCATCAACGGAAACAGAATCACGTCGCGGATCGACGGACTGTTGGTCAACAGCATGACGAGGCGATCGATCCCCACGCCTTCGCCGCCGGTCGGCGGAAGGCCGTACTCGAGCGCGCGAATATAGTCATCGTCCATGGCGTGGGCTTCGAGGTCGCCGCTCGCGCGGTTGGCGAGCTGGCCTTCGAACCGCCTGCGCTGCTCGACCGGATCGTTGAGCTCGCTGAAAGCATTCGCCACCTCGAAGCCGCCGATGTACAGCTCGAACCGCTCCACCGTGTCGGGATCGTCGGGCTTCTGCTTTGACAGCGGCGAAACCTCCGTCGGGAAGTCGTAGACGAACGTCGGCTGAATCAGCCGGTCCTCACAGAGCCGCTCGAATATCTCAGTCGTGATCTTTCCAGCACCGTGCCCGGGATCGACTTCCAGGCCGAGGTCGCGAGCGAGCGCTGCCACCCGATCCCGATCTCGCAGGTCTGCATCGGTCACGTCGCGCCCGAGCTTGCGAGCCGCCGCCTCCCGGGCCGCCTCGCGCAGCGACAGCCGGACAAAAGGCGCCTTCAGCGAAATCTGATGTTCGCCGAAGGTGATCTGCTCGGTGCCGAGTACCTGCGCGGCGACCTTCGAGATCATCTCCTCGGTCATGAGCATCAGCGCCTGGTAGTCGGCGTACGCCTCGTAGAACTCCATCATCGTGAACTCGGGGTTGTGCTGCGTGGAGATCCCCTCGTTCCGGAAGTTGCGATTGATCTCGAACACGCGCTCGAGTCCGCCGACGGTGAGCCGCTTCAGGTAAAGCTCCGGGGCAATCCGCAGATAGAGCGGCATGTCGAGCGCGTTGTGATGCGTCGCGAACGGCCGGGCAATCGCGCCTCCGGCGATCGGCTGCATCATCGGCGTCTCGACCTCGAGGTAGCCTCGAGCGGTCATGAACTCGCGGATCGCGGCGACGATCCGGCTTCGCGTTTCGAACACGCGCCTGGAATCGGGGTTGACGATGAGATCGAGATAGCGCTGGCGGTACCGGATCTCGACATCGGTAAGCCCATGCCACTTTTCCGGCAGCGGCACCAGGCACTTCGACAGGAAGTGCAGCCGCGACGCCCAGATCGTCAGCTCGTTCGTCTTGGTGCGGAACAACCGTCCTTCGACGCCGACCCAGTCTCCGAAATCGAGCAGCTTGTAGATCTTGAAATCCAGCTCAGGAAGCGCGTCCTGACGGACGTAGGCCTGAATCTTCGCGTGGCCGTCGGACAGCACCAGGAAATTCGCCTTGCCGAACGCGCGGATGGCGAGGATTCGTCCGGCGGTGACCGTTGTCACATGATCGGCCTCGAGCTCGTCATGCGTGCGATGACCGTAGCTGTCGACCAGGGTCGAAATTGTGTGCTGGCGAACGAATGTTCGCGGATATATCTCGACGCCGAGCCTGGAGAGCTCAGCGAGATTCGCCTGCCGCTGCTGGACCTGTTCGTCGTGGGAGCTCATAGAGATTCGAGTTTTTTCCTGATCGCATCCAGCATACCGTTAATGAACTTCACCGACTCCTCGGTGGTGAACGTCCGCGCCAGCTCGAGCGCCTCGTTGATGACGACGGGCCGCGGCGTCGAAGTGTCACGGAGCATCTCGCAGACGGCCATCCGCATGATCAGACGATCGAGGATGGCCATGCGTTCGGGCCGCCAGCGTTCAGCCGTGTCGGCAATCAGGGGATCGATCTCGCCGAGCCGCTCGGTGGTGTCACGAGCCAGCGCCGTGGCGAATTCGCGGAGGTCATCGGCCGGCGGATCGACATTGGGCCACTGGAGATCGAAGAAGGTCGCCGACGACCGGTCGATGTCGCGCTTGCCGATGTCCCATTGATAGAGAATCTGCAGGGCCGCCTCGCGGGCCCGATGGCGTGGGTCCTTCCGCGACCGTGCCACGCGCTCAGTTCCTCGGCGTCGCCTGCCGCGTCAATTGCGCGACAACCTCCGCCATCTCGATCGCCGCGACCGCCGCTTCGTGTCCCTTGTTCCCGCTGCCCTCCGCCGCTCGCGCCAGCGCCTCCTCGATCGAGTTGGTCGTGAGCACGCCGAAGGACATCGGCACGCCTGTCGCGGCGGCACCTTCTGTCAGGCCATGCGACACAGCTGAGGAGATGTACTCGAAGTGGGCTGTCTCCCCGCGAATCAGGCAGCCGAGGCACACGATCGCATCGAACCGGCCGCTCTCGGCGGCATGCAGGGCGGCGAGCGGAATCTCGAACGCTCCCGGCACCCGAATCAGCGTGATGTCGCTTGGTGCGACGCCCGCGGCGGCCAGCGCAGAAAGCGCGCCGGCCTGCAGGCGATCGGTGATGAAGTCGTTGTACTTCGACACCACTACCGCGAATCGAAAGCCGGCGGCGCGCCCTGAACCCTGGATCGTGTGCATCGAAACTTCTATCGTCCCCTGAACGTCGGCTTTCGCTTCGTGAGAAAGGCCGTCGTGCCTTCGCGCATGTCTTCGGTCGAGGCGACGAGGCCGAACAACCCGGCTTCGTACTGGCACGCCTCGGCAAACGGCATGTCGGCGCCCCTGTTCACCGCGTCGATGATGTAGCGCATCGCGATCGGCGCATTCTTCGCGAGCTGAGCCGCCAGGTTTCCGGCTTCAGCCATCAGGTCTGCCGCCGGCACGACGCGATTCACGAGGCCGATGCGCCTGGCCTCGTCGGCGGTGATCGGCGCGCCGGTGAGGATCATCTCCATCGCCTTCCCGGCTCCCACGAGGCGCCGCAGACGTTGCGTGCCGGCGTAGCCGGGTATGAGGCCCAGCGAAATCTCCGGCTGACCCAGCTTGGCGGTGTCGGCCGCAAGACGGAGCGTGCAGGCCATCGCGAGCTCGCAGCCGCCGCCGAGCGCGTAACCATTGATCGCCGCAATGACCGGTTTGCCCAGGTTCTCCACGAGATCGAACACATGCTGTCCGGAACGGGCATGCTCCCGGCCGCTCGTCGGCGTCTGAACCGCCAGCTCGTTGATGTCCGCGCCGGCCACGAACGATTTGTCGCCCGCCCCGGTGACGATGACGACGCGGACGTGCTCGTCCTGTTTGATGTCGAGGATCGCGCGGCGCAGTTCGTCCAGCGTTTGCGTATTCAGCGCGTTGAGGACCTTCGGACGGTTGATCGTGACGATCGCCGTCGCCTCGTCGCGCTCGACCAGCAGGTTGTCAAAGGTCATCAGAGTGGGAAGGGGTACATCAGCCAGCCAAGCACCACCGCCGACGCGAGAAAGCCGCCGAACATCAGCGATCCGAAACGCAGTTGATCGCGTGGTTCGTCCTTGGCGATCACCGCGAACACCAGCGAGACGAAGAAGGCGAAGATCGCCATCAAGAGCAGGTGGCTTTGCACTACTTCCTCCCCAGGGCCACGTCGTACGCGTCGATCACGACGAGCATGTTGAGGAGGCCGGCGACAATCAGGAACGCATTGCCGTACTCGTACGTCACGGCCCGAACGTCTCCTCCGCCATAACCAAGGGAGCTGGCGATGAAATACACCGCGCCGATTCCAAGGTCCGCAAGGGCTGCGAGGCCGACAAGCGGATCGCTCAACTCGAACGGAAACAGGCGCCCGCGGATCGCGACGCCGATGGCAAACATGAGCGGCAGGGCGACGAGAAAAATGAGCCCCTTCGCGCGCCGCCCGAGCCACAGGTGGCCGGCGCCAGGGATGATCCAGGACGCCAGACAGAGCAACACGAGCGTCCCGGATTGCGTCTCTTCGGCAGCGGTAGCGCGCACGGTCGTTAGTTTACCTGATTATCCGCGGCAGCCACGACCAGCCACGCCACGACGAAACCGATGGGAATGCCGGCGGCTGCGCGTATGGCATTCGACGGCATGTCGCCCGTCGACCACTCGTAAACGAGCGAGAGCACTGTCGGCGCTGCCGCTATCCCGAGCAAAACCCTCGCGTGACGCAGCGATCCAAATCGAAGGAGGTCCGTGGACCGCGCGACGCAGATCCACCCCAATGTTCCGAACACCGCGCCGAAATAGATCCCGGTGCAGCGCGCGCAGACGGGCAATTGAACGGTCCAGAGATGGTACGAACGCGCCGGCAACTGATGGCAGACGAGGCTGCCGATGCCATAGACGCCAACGATGAGCAGGCTTGCGGGCGTCGAGGCGTGCGCGCGGCTCGCAAGAAATGGCACCGCGACGATCAACCCGGCCCAGCAGATGGTGGCGGCTATAAACCCGTCGCGCAGCCACAACGATACGGAGCGCGGCGGTCTGGTGCTCACGCTGAATGGTACACTTTCGCATGACCTCTCCATCACGACGGCACCTCGCCGGTGTCGCGCTCGTCTCCGCCACGCTGCTGATGACAGAGCTGGCGCTCACGCGGATCTTCTCGGTCGTGATGTATTACCACTTCGCGTTCCTCGCGATCTCGATCGCCCTGTTCGGCGTCAGCGCGAGCGGTGTGTTCGCGTACGTGATGAGCCGGCGCCTCGCACGGTATGCAACCGACGACCTGATGGCGGTGCAGTCCCTGATCTACGCGGTCTGCACCATCGTCGCGTTGTTCTGGCTGGTGCGGCTGCGTGTCGGCATGAACTTCTCCCCGCAGAACCTGCGGCTGATGTTGACGATCTATGCGCTGGCCGCGCTGCCTTTCTTTGCCGGCGGGCTCGTGGTCACGATCGCCATCTCGCGCCTCTCCGCGAAAGTGAATGCCGTCTACGCCGCCGATCTGATCGGCGCGGCGGGCGGCTGCCTGATCCTGATCCCGCTTCTCGATCGTCTGGGAGCGCCGGGTGTCGTTCTGGCCGCCGCCGCGCTGTCCGTCGCGGCGGCCATCCTCTTTGCCTCGTCTGCGCGCCGCGGTCTCGTGGCGGTCTTCGGGTCCGTTGTCCTGCTCGCACCGCTGGCCGGGCAGTTGTCAGGACGCGCGGGTTTCGACGTCGTCGACACCAAGGGACACAAGGGCGATCGCATTCTCTTCAGCAAGTGGAACTCGTTCTCGCGGATCGGCGTGTACGAGCGCACTCATGGCGACTGGTCGCTCAGCTTCAACTACCACGGGCCGCTGCCGGAGACGCGGTTCATGGATATCGATTCAGCGGCGTCGACGCCGATTCTCCATCTCGATCCTGCCCTCTCGAATGCGCAGTATCTCCGGTATGAGCTCACGGCCTTCGCGTATCAGCTCAAAGGCAACGCCGACTCGAAGCCTGCCGGCTTCACCGCGCTCGTGATCGGTCCCGGCGGCGGAAGAGATCTCGCGTCGGCGCTGGTGTTCGGCGCCTCGCGCGTGGACGGCGTCGAGATCAACCCGATCATCGCCAACGACGTCATGCGCGATCGGTTCCTGGATTTTTCAGGCGGCATCTACACCAACCCACGTGTGCATATCGCCGTCGACGATGGACGGAGCTTCGTGCGCAGGGCGCCGGCGAAGTACGACGTCATCCAGGCGTCGCTGGTCGATACGTGGGCCGCGACGGCCGCTGGGGCGTACACGCTGACCGAAAACACGCTGTACACCGTCGACGCGTTCAATGACTACCTCGATCACCTGTCCGACGATGGCGTGTTGACCATCACGCGGTGGGTGGCCGACGGACTGCGGTTGATTTCGCTGGCACAGGAAGCTTGCGCGCGGCGGGGATGGTCCGCAGCTGACCGTCTGGCGGTCGTCCGCCACGAAAATGTCGCGACATTTCTGCTGAAGCGACAGCCGTTCACGGCGGCAGAGACCGCTCGTCTGCGAGAGATCGCCGATCGGCTCGATTTCGACGTGCTGTACGCGCCGGCCCTGGAGCTGCGGCCGGGCCCGTCTTCCAATCAACCGCTGTCCACCACCCCGGCACAGGATGTGCTCGTCGCGGGCGCCGCAGCCGACGACTATGCTCAGCTGATCACGGCGCCGGACCGCGAAGCGTTCTACTCTAACTATGCGGCCGACATTCGGCCGACCACCGACGACAGACCGTTCTTTTTTCACACGACGAAGATCAGAGATCAGTTCGACGTCGCGTTCGGACAGACGATGTTGTTTGGCAACGGTCTGAGCGCGTTGATGACCCTGCTGGGGATCTCGGCCGCGCTCGTGGTGTTGTTCGTCATCGGTCCGCTTGTTGTCGCCGGCCGTGGGCAGGCCCGTCCGCGCGGCTGGCTGGCGTGGCTCGTGTACTTCGGTGCGCTGGGAGCCGGCTTCATGCTCATCGAAGTGTCGGTGCTTCAGAATTTCGTGCTGCTGCTCGGACACCCGGTCTACTCGCTGACCGTCACGCTCTTTTCGCTCCTCCTCGGCACGGGGTTGGGAGCCGCCTGGAGCCGCCGTCTGGATCAGCAGTCGCTGCGCCGCAGCGGCGCGACCGGCCTGGCCATCGTCGCCCTGATCGCCGTCACCTTCATCGTCGTGACTCCACCGATCGTCAACTGGGCGATTCCCTACTCCCGGCCCGCGAGGATGCTCGTCGCGGTCGTGATGCTGGTCCCCATCGGGATCGCTTTGGGGATACCGATGCCGACCGGGTTGCGGATGCTGAGCGCTCGCTCGCCTCAGATGCTGGCATGGGCCTGGGGGATCAACGGCGCGCTCTCAGTCCTCGGCGCGACGCTCGCCATCTTCATCGCGATGAACTGGGGCTTCCGGGTCACCCTGTTGACCGCCGCCGTCACCTACCTCATCGGTCTTGGCGCCCTCCTCACCGCAACTCGAGCCGGAGTTCTGGGTCAAACCTCTGAGACGTGACCTCTGAGACGCGACCTCTGAGACGGGACCTCTGAGGTTTCGTCTCAGAGATTTGGTCTCAGAGATTTCGTCTCAGAGATTTCGTCTCAGAGATTTGGTCTCAGAGATTTCGTCTCAGAGATTTCGTCTCTGAGGTGGGATTTTTTCAGCCTTCCAGCCAGACAACAAGTACAAAATAAAGAGGTTAGCGTCGATGGAACGCTCTGATGGGGTTCTGCGTCTAACGATGTTAAACCGGTGAACACTGTTCAGTAGAAGGTCGGCGATCGAAGGCTGACCGCAGTCCGGACCCCTAGCAAAGCAGGCTCAATCTCATGGGTATCAAGGAACGACAGGAACGCGACCGGGAGGCTGTCCGGCGCGCCATTCTCGATGCGGCGCGCGAGCTGTTCGTCGCGGAAGGCTTTCAAAACGTTTCCATCCGCAAGATCGCCGAGCGCATCGAATACAGCCCCGCCGCCATCTACGGTTACTTCCCCAGCAAGGACGACATCTTCTTCGCACTCGCCGAAGAAGGACTGCACCTGCTGGGCGACCCCTCAGCCATCTGGAAGGATCCGAAGCTCGCCAACGCCGCGCCTCTCGACCAGGTGCGCGCCATCTTCTGGCGTCTCTACGAATTCAGCCGGGAGCAACCACAGTACTTCGCGCTGATCTTCATCGACCGCTCAGTGCCGCGCATCAGCCGTGAGTACGAACGGTTCGCGTTCGCGCGTGACCGGAAACAGCACATCGTCGCGGCGCTCCAGGCGAGCGTGGACGCCGGCGAGCTCCCCAGATCCCTCGACACGGCGGCGGCCATGCGCACCCTGATGGCCGGTGTGCTCGGCGTCGCCGTACTGTGCCTGTCCGACCGGCTGGCTCCGGAGGAAGACCCGGACCTGCTGGCGACCGACATGCTGAATCTGACACTCGCGGGCCTGAAGTCCGGAATCGTGCTCCAGTCGGCCGGCCCCATCGAATGTCCCCTTGAAATCACACCGATTGCGGATGCTCAGGCGTCATAGCTCCGAGGAGTTCTCATGAATCGCGGATCGACCCGTTCGTTTGTCATCGCGCTGCTCGGCAGCGCGGCGCTCGTTTCCGGCGCCTGCAGCTCCGGTGACGCCAAAGCCAAGGAACAAACCTCCTCTGCCCCGGTCGTGCCGGTGTCCGCGATCGCGGCCGTCGAACGGCCGATCGCGCGATTCATTCGAGCGACCGGCTCGCTGATGGCCGAAGAACAGGCGGATGTCGCCGCGGAAACGGCCGGCCGTGTCGTGTCGGCGAATATCGAGCGGGGCTCCGCCGTGTCCGAGGGGGCTGAACTGATCCGCGTTTCCGCGACCGAGACGGACGCGCAGCTGAAAGAAGCCCAGGCCAACGCGGCGCAACTCGAAGCGCGCCTCGGGATCACGGGCGGCGGCGACATGGACGTCAACGCGGTTCCGGAGGTGCAGAACGCGAAGGCCGGCGCAGACCTCGCGCAGGCGGAATTCGCGCGCATCAAATCACTCCTCGATCAGCGCGTCGTCTCCCAGTCCGAATACGACCAGCGGCGGACGCAGGCGGAAGCGGCGCGGCAGCAGTATGAAGCCGCAAAGAACGGCGCGGCCCAGCAGTACCAGATGCTCCAGGCCGCGCGTGCGCGCGTCGCGCTTGCACGCAAGGCGTTCAGCGACACGTCTGTTCGCGCGCCGTTCACCGGCGTCGTGGCTCAACGTCTCGTGACTTCGGGTGACTACGTAACGAAAGGCATGAAGGTCGCCACGATCGTTCGCGTGAATCCGCTGCGCGTGCAGCTGACTGTCCCCGAGCAGGCGGTGTCGTCGATGGCGCCGGGACAGCCGGTCATCTTCGAGGTCGATGCGTATCCCGGACGCCGCTTCGAAGGCAAGATCAAGTACGTCTCGCCGGCGCTGCAGGCGGATCAGCGCGCGCTCACGGTCGAAGCCATCGTGCCCAACGCCGACGGCGTGCTGAAGCCCGGGCTCTTCGCGACCGCCCGCATCGAGCAGCCGGCCCGGACGCCGGGCGTGCTGATCCCATCCACGAGCGTGACCACGCTCTCCGGCACCAGCCGCGTGTATGTCGTCTCGGGCGACCACGTGGAGGAACGGATCGTGACGACCGGAGCGACGGTCGACGATCTGATCGAAATCACCAAGGGCTTGAAAGCCGGCGAACGCGTCGCGACGAAGAACGTCGGACAGCTCGCTGACGGAATCAAGGTGAGCTGATCATGCAATGGCTAGCAGCGCTGTGCGTCAAGCGACCCGTCTTCGCGAGCGTCCTCATCCTGTCGCTGACCGTCATCGGGGCGTTTTCGTTTTCGCGACTCGGCGTCGATCGCTTTCCGAAGGTCGACTTCCCCACCATTACGGTGACGACGGTCCAGCCCGGCGCCGCGCCGGAGCAAATCGAAACCGAAGTGACCGACAAGATCGAGGAAGGCGTCAACACCATCAGCGGGATTGACGACCTCCGGTCGATCTCGTCTGAAGGGATCTCGCAGGTCATCATCTCCTTCCTGCTCGACAAGGATACGGACACCGCTGCCCAGGAAGTGCGCGACAAGGTGAACAGCGTGCTGCCCTTGCTGCCCAAGACCATCCAGCAGCCGCGGGTCGAGAAGATGGATCCTGACGCTGCTCCCGTCCTCAGCATCGCGCTGAGCGCGAAGAGCCAGCCCGTCAAGGACATCACCGAGTACGCTGACAAGGTCCTGCGCCGCAGGATCGAGAGCGTCAACGGCGTCGGTCAGGTCGTGATCCTCGGCGGGCGGCAGCGCCAGATCAACATCTGGCTCGACGCCGACCGGCTGCGCAGCTACAACCTCACCGTCACCGACGTCTCGCGGGCGCTTCAGGCGCAGAACATCGAGATCCCGGGCGGCCGCGTCGACCAGGGGCCGCAGTCGGTCACGCTGCGAACCCGCGGCCGGGTGCAGACCGTCGCAGAGTTCAACGACATCGTCGTCCGCGAGCGTAATGGCCATCCCGTCCGAATCGCTGACGTCGCCAGCGTCGAGGACGGCGAGGCCGATCCCGATACCGTCGCCAACGTCAACGGCGCGAGCACGGTCCTGCTGCAGGTCCGTCGCCAGTCGGGGACCAACACCGTCGAGGTCGTCAAGGAAGTCAGAACCAAGCTCGCGGAGCTCGAGAAGACGCTGCCGCCGGGCTACTCCATGCGACAGGTGCGCGACGCCTCCGACTTCATCGAAGCGTCCATCCACAACGTCGAGGAGCACCTGATTGTCGGCTCCATCCTCGCCGCGATCGTCGTGCTGCTCTTCCTCACCAACGTGCGCTCGACGATCATCGCGGCCATTGCCATCCCAACCTCGATCATCGCGACGTTCGGACTCCTCTGGTACATGGGCTTCACGCTCAACCTGATGACGATGCTCGCGCTGACGCTCTCGGTCGGCATCGTGATCGACGATGCGATCGTGGTGCTGGAGAACATCTACCGCTTCATCGAGGAAAAACACGAGAACCAGTTGCAGGCCGCCGTCGACGCGACGCAGGAAATCGGCCTGGCGGTGCTTGCCACCACGCTGTCGCTCGTGGCGATCTTCGTGCCGGTCGGCTTCATGGGCGGCATCGTCGGCCGCTTCATGAAGAGCTTCGGCCTCACGATGGCGTTCGCGATCATGGTGTCGCTGCTCGTCAGCTTCACGCTGACGCCGATGCTCTCGGCCCGTTGGCTGAAAGTGAAGAAGCATGGCAGCGACGAACATGCGTCGAAGGACTCGAAGATCTTCCACACGATCGATCTGATCTACACGCGAATGCTCGAGTGGGCCATGGCTCACAGGGTCATCGTGTCCGGCGTCGCCGTGCTGGTGCTCTTGTCGAGCGTCCCGCTCTTCATGATGGCCAACAAGAACTTCATGCCGCAGGACGATGCGTCCGAGTTCGAGGTGAACCTCCGGGCTCCGGAAGGCACCAGTCTCGAAGCGACAGAGGTGCTGACCAACCGCGTGGCCACTGCGATGCGCGCGCGTCTGCCTGAGGTCGATTACACCCTTGTGACCATCGCCGGCGATCCTGCGAAGACCCGCAATCTGGGCACGATCTACGTCCGTCTAAAGCCAATCGAGGCGCGCAGCCGAGATCAGTTCGTCGTGATGGACGTGATCCGCAAGGAGATCCTGCCGCAGTTCCCGGCCGACATCCGCACGTCGGTGCAGGAGGTGGCCGTCATCGGCGGCGGCGGCTCGCAGAACGCCGCGATCCAGTTCGTCATCAATGGGCCGGATCTGAAAAAGCTCGAGGTGCTCGGGAATCAGCTCGTCGCCAAAGTGAAGGGCATTCCGGGCGTCGTCGACATCGACACGTCGCTCAACACCGGCAAGCCCGAGTTGTCGATCCGCGTGGATCGGCCCAAAGCGGCGGACCTTGGCGTGCAGATCAGCGACGCCGCGGAGGCGCTGCGTCTCCTCGTCGGCGGCGACCAGGTGACGACGTACAACGATGCCGGCGAGCAGTACGAAGTGCACCTGCGGGCGAAGTCCGAAAACCGATCGACACAGGAGGCGATCGCGGCGCTCACCGTGCCGTCCTCCAAACTCGGCAGCGTCTCGCTCGAGAACGTCGCCGACTTCGAGCCGGGCTCGTCGCCGACCGACATCAACCGCCAGGCCCGGCAGCGTCAGGTGACGGTGTTTTGCAACCTGCTACCCACGGCGTCGCAGGCGGCCGTTCAAACAGCGATGCTGAACGAATTCAACAAGCTCAACTCCGGCGGCGAATACCACGGGGTGCTGGCGGGCCGATCGCGGGAACTGGGGCGAGCGGCCCAGAACTTCGTGACCGCGTTCGTGCTGTCGCTGGTGTTCATGTATCTCATCCTGGCGGCGCAGTTCGAATCGTGGCTGCACCCGATCACGATTCTTCTGTCGCTGCCGTTGACGCTGCCCTTCGCGCTGCTCTCGATCATCATCTTCAGGCAGTCGCTCAACATCTTCTCGGCCCTCGGCCTCCTCGTGCTGTTTGGTGTCGTGAAGAAGAATTCCATTCTGCAAATCGACCATGCGAACCAGCTCAAGGAGACTGGGATGTCTACGCACGACGCCATCGTTCAGGCCAGCCGCGATCGGTTACGGCCGATTCTCATGACCACCTTCGCGTTTGTCGCCGGAATGATTCCGCTCATCGTGTCGCGCGGGATCGGATCCGGGACGAACCACGCCATCGGCTACGTGATCTTCGGCGGCCAGTCGCTTGCGCTGCTGCTGACGCTGCTCGTGACGCCCGTCGCCTACTCGCTGTTCGACGATGCCTCGAAGGTTCGCATCTTCGGCCGACGCAAGGAGGACCCGGCGGCAGTCGCGGAGGCCGAGTTCGGACGGGCATTGCCCGGCGCCGCAGCTTCGTCAGGTGCGGCGATGGGCCGCACCGCGCTCGTCGCGCTTCTCGCGTTCGGCCTCGCGGCGTCGGCGCACGCTCAATCTGCGGCTCGGACGCCCGCAACGCTCAGGCTCACGGTGGACGAGGCCGTGAAGATGGCGCTCGACAACAACGTCGATCTGGCGGCGGACCGTCTGGATCCGCAGATCAGCGACACGCGCGTGGCTGCTGCGGCCAACGTGTTCCGACCCACGTTCAACGCGGGCCTCAACTCGAGCAATCAGCTGCTGCCGCCTTCGAACTTCTTGACTCCCGTAGCTCAGGAGAATGATGTCAACAGCTCGAACGCTGGCCTGAGTCAGAAGCTTCCGAAGTTCGGCACGACGTACAACCTCGGATGGACGTGGACTCACACCAACAGCAACAGCATCCTGAACAGCTACAACCCGCTCGTGCAGTCGGGTCTGTCGTTCGCCGTCTCGCAGCCGCTCATCCGCGATCTGTTCATCGACAACAACCGCCAGCAGCTCGCGACGAGCCGCACGAACCGCGAGATTGCCGACACCCGCCTGCGTGAAAGCCTCGTTCACACGACCGCCAACGTGAAATCCGCGTACTGGGCACTCGTCTCGGCGCGTGCGATCGTCGACGCACGCAAGTCGACTCTCGAGCTCGCGGAAGAGCTCGTTCGCGTCAACAAGGCAAAGGTGGATGTGGGCACCTCGCCGCCGCTCGACCTCGTTTCCGCGCAGGCGGAGGTGGCGTCCGATCAGGAGCAGCTGATCATCGCGGAGACCGGCGTGAAGGAAGCCGAGGATCGTCTGCGCCTGCTGATCTTCGACACCTCGAATCGCGATAACTGGAACGTGGCCATCGATGCGATCGATTCGCCGCCGATCACCACGGTGACGATCGACCTGGAAGGCGCGGTGACGCATGCGCTGTCGGCACGGGCGGATCTCGTCCGCGCCCGCAAAGACATCGACAACGCGCAGACCAGCGTCAAGTACACGAGCAACCAGAAGCTGCCCGACGTCCGCGTGAACGCGAACTACTCGGCCAGCGGTCTCGGCGGCACGCAGATTCTGCGCACGGGCGGCTTTCCCGGCACGATCGTCGGCCCTGGCGACATCACGGGATTGGGCAACGTCCTCAGCCAGCTGTTCACGAACAACTATCCGACGTGGGGAGTCGGCGTCAGCGTGTCATACCCACTCGGCAACAGCGTCGAACAGGCGAACTCCGCGCGGGCCCATATCGAGCACTCGCAGGCGGAACAGCGCCTGAAGGGCGACGAAGCACGGGCGGTGCAACAGGTGCGCGACGCAGCCTGGAAAATCGAGATGAACGCGAAGCGAATCGACACGACACGGTCGGCGCGGGAGCTGGCCGAGCAGCGGCTCGACGCCGAGCGCAAACGGTTCGAGGTCGGCATGTCGACGAGTTTCCTCACGATTCAGGCCCAGCGCGACCTCGCGCAGGCTCGGACCAACGAGCTCAGCGCCGTGCTCGCATATGACCTCTCCCTCGTCGATTTCGAGGCGCTCCAGGAAGCCGGTCCGTCGGCGACGAGCGCGGCATCGGCGGTCGCCTCGTCCGCGGGACCCGTCGCTGCAGCAGGCACTGCCGCCCGGCAATAATCGGGATGCCGCTGCGGTTTAGAGCAGTTTCCGTTTCCGTGTAGTACGTAGTGTCCGGCTTGAGCCGGACCATCCGGCGGTCCACCTGAGGGCCTGCGCCACAGCTGAGAGCGCGCTGCAAGGCCGCTTTACACTTGCGGCGCACTCTGAGTTATAAGTTCTCCGCTTGGATACCCTCGCCTCGCGCTTCGTCCGTACGGCGAAGCGCCGCTGGTCCTCCCTGTGTATGGCCGATTCGACCGGCCGCGAGCTGACGTTCGGCCGCGCGCTGGTCGGGAGCCTTCTGCTGGCGCGCGTCATCCGCGAGCGCGTGCCGGCCGGCGCGTCCATCGGCCTGCTGCTCCCCGCTTCAGTGGGCGGGGCGCTGGCGAACATCGCAGCCTCGATCGCCGGCCGCACTCCCGTGAACCTGAACTTCACCGCCGGCAAGGACGCGATGGCCGCGGCCATCGATCGCTGCGGCATCGCGACGGTCCTGACCTCTCGAACATTCCTCTCCAGGGCGAACATTCCCGAAGCGGCCGGGATGGTGTTTCTCGAAGACGTCATGCAGCGGACGTCGAGGGTCTCGCAGATCTGGATGCTGATCGTTGCGCTTCTCCTGCCGGCATCACTGCTCTCGAGGCTGTTTCTCGCGCCGGCGGACTCGGAATCGCTCGCGACCGTCATCTTCTCGAGCGGCAGCACGGGCGTTCCGAAAGGCGTGATGCTGACGAATCGCAACGTCCTCTCGAACATCGACTCGGCCAATGCGCTATTCCGCCTCGGCGATCAAGACGTCGTGCTCGGCGTGCTGCCGTTCTTCCATTCCTTCGGCTACACGGTCACGCTCTGGCTGCCCCTCATCGTCGGATTCGGCGCCGCGTATCATCCAAACCCCACTGACGCCAAAACGATCGGCGAAATGGCGGCGAAATTCGGCGCCACGCTGCTGGTGAGCACGCCGACGTTCTGCGCCGCCTACGCGCGCAAGTGCCAGCCCGAGCAGTTCGCGAAACTCAGACTCGCTATCGTCGGCGCGGAGCGCCTGCGCGAACCGATCGCGTCGGCGTTCAAGCAGAAGTTCGGCGTCGATCTGATCGAGGGGTATGGATGCACCGAGATGGCGCCGGTCGTGGCCGTCAACGTGCCGGACGCGGCGGGCACTGGTTCGCGTGCCGGCACCGTCGGTCGTCCGCTCCCAGGCATTACGGCGAAGATCGTCGATCCTGACACCGGCGAAGGTCCGCTCGTCAATCGCGAGGGCCTGCTGCTCGTCAGCGGACCAAACCAGATGCGAGGCTATCTTGGCGATCCGGGGCTCACCCGCGATGCGCTGCGCGATGGCTGGTACGTGACCGGCGACATCGCGACGGTCGACGAGGACGGCTTCATCCGGATCACGGATCGGCTGTCGCGCTTCAGCAAGATCGCCGGCGAGATGGTGCCGCACATGAAAATCGAAGAGCGGCTGCAGGCGCTGCTCGGCGAGCCGCACACCTGCGTCGTCACCTCGATACCGGATGCGGTCAAAGGCGAGCGGCTCGTGGCGCTTTACACCGATCCCGACTTGCCCGCGCAGAAGGTGTGGGAACGCCTGTCATGTTCGGATTTGCCGAAACTGTGGGTCCCGAAGCGCGAGGACCTGCACATCGTGGAGTCCATTCCCACGCTCGGCACCGGAAAAGTGGACCTGCGCGGCGTGCGTCAGCTGGCCGCGGAGCGTTCAGCGAACTGACGCGCGTCAGCCGATCTCCGGCTGGAGGACTTCGATCCGCTCGACCCGCGAAGACAGCCGCCGGGCGGGAGCGAGCTTTGCCATGAAGGTGTAGACGACGGGTGTCAGGTACAGGGTGATCAGCTGGGACACCAGCAGACCGCCAACGACCGCGAGCCCGAGCGGCCGCCGCGCCTCTCCACCGGCTCCCAGGCCCAGTGCAATCGGCAGGGCGCCGAGCAACGCCGCCATCGTGGTCATCATGATCGGCCGGAAGCGAATCACGCAGCCGTCATAGATGGCTTCGGCCGGAGTCTGTCCCCGCGTGCGCTCGGCTTCGAGCGCGAAGTCGATCTGCATGATCGCGTTCTTCTTCACGATGCCGACGAGCATGATGAGTCCGACGAACGAGTACACGTTCAGCTCGTTGCCAAACAGCCAGAGCGTCAGCAAGGCGCCGAGGCCGGCTGACGGCAGACCCGAAAGGATCGTCAGCGGGTGGATGTAGCTCTCGTACAACATCCCAAGGACGATGTAGACGACACCGATCGCAACGACGAGCAGCAAGCCGAGGTTTCGCACGGACTCTTCGAACGCCTTGGCCGATCCCTCGAACGCGACGGTCATCGTCGCGGGCAGCAGCGTCGCACCGAGCCCGCGGATTGCGTCCACGGCATCGCCGAGCGCGACACCAGGCCGGAGCCCGAACGAGATCGCCACGGCCGGCAGCTGCCCTGAATGGTTCACCGTCTGCGGGCTCACATCCTCGGTCGTCTTGACGACTGAATCGAGCGGCACCATCGCCCCGCGAGGCGACTTGAACGCCAGGTGCCCCAGCGCGCCGATCGTCGTCTGGTAACGCGGATCGAGCTCGAGCAGCACGCGATACTGCGCGTCGTCACCGTAAATCGTCGACGACCAGCGCGGCCCGAAGCCGCTGTAGAGGGCGCCGGAAATCGCGGCCGGATCCAGCGCCATCGCCGCCGCCTTGTCGCGATCGATGACGAGGCGCGCGCGCGGGCTCTTGATCTCGAGGTCGCTGGAGACGTCCTGCACGAGGGGCAGCTGCGCGATCGCCTGCTGAAACCGGCCCGCCCAGTCGTATAGCTGCACCGTGTCCGGACTGCGGAGCGTGACGCTGTAGCTGCTGTCACCCTGTCTCCCGCCGATCTGCAGCGCCGGCGGCAGCGTGACGAACGTCCGGAACCCCGGGAACCGGGCCAGCAGCGGTCGCGTCTGTGCGACGATTTCCTGCGCCGTATTGACGCGTTCGGCGCGCGGCTTCATGCGCATCACCACGCGGGCGGTGTTCATCGCGCCCGCTCCGCCAGGCCCGTTGCCGAGAAACGCCACGGCGCGCTGCAGGTTCGGATTGGTGCGCACGAGATTCCCGACGCGGCGGACGTTCTCGTACATCTCCTCGTAGGCCGTGCCCTGCGCCGCGCGCAGCCCGATGTTGATCGAGTCGTCGTCCTGATCCGGGATGAAACCCTTCGGAACAATCCGGAACATCTGCGTGGTTCCACCCAGCACCGCGAAGAACAGCGCGAGGACCACGTAGCGGTGACGCAGCGCGAGCCTGAGGCTCCGGGCGTACTGGCGGCGGAACGCGTTGAAGGCCCTGTCGACCCACGGCTCGGCCTCGTCCTTCGCGCGCGCGCGCAGCAGGCGGCTGCACAGCATCGGCGTGAGCGAAACCGAGACCAGTCCCGAGATGACCACCGCGGCGGTGATCGTGACGGCGAACTCCCGGAACAGCCTGCCGAGGATACCGCCGAGGAACAGGACCGGGATGAACACGGCGGCGAGCGACAGGGTCATGCTCAGAATGGTGAAGCCTACTTCCCGAGACCCGTCGAGCGTCGCGCGCAAAGGGTCGGCGCCTTCCTCGAGATGCCGCACGATGTTCTCGAGCATGACGATCGCATCGTCCACGACGAACCCGAACGACAGAATCAACGCCATCAACGACATGTTGTTGAGGCTGAAGTTCATCAACCGCATGACGACGAAGGTGCCGAGAATCGAAAACGGCAGGGCGAGCGCCGGAATGAGCGTCGCCGACGCATTCTGCAGGAACAGGAAGATCACGAAGACGACCAGGACGAGCGTCGCGGCCATCGTGATCTTGATGTCCTTGAACGCCGCCCGAATCGACAGCGCGCGATCGGTGCCCTGGATCAGGTGAATCGCCGGCGGCAGCTGCGCCGAGATGGCCGGCAGCAGCGCCTTGATCGAATCGATGACTGCGAGCGTGTTGCTGCCTGGCTGCTTCTGGACCGAGATGAGGATCGCGCGGCGCTCGCGATCCGGATCGAACAGCCACGACGCGCTGTGATTGTCTTCAACGCTGTCGATCACCGTTGCGACCTGCTGCAGGCGGACCGGCGCACCGTTGTGGAACCCGAGGATCACCGGGCGGAACGCCTCGGCCGTCATCAACTGACCGTTCGCGCGGATGGTGAACGTGCCGGTGGGCCCGAACAGCTGACCGGTCGGCAGGTTGACGTTCGCGTTCTGAAGAAGTTGATCGATCTCGTTGATGCCGATCCCCTGCGCGCGCAGGCGATCGGGATCCACCTGCACGCGGACGGCGTACTTCTGCCCGCCCAGGACGTTCACCTGGGCGACGCCGGTGAGCGCCGCGACTTGCGGCGCGATCAGCGTCTGCGCGTAGTTGTCGATGTCGGAGAGCGGACGCGTGTCGGAGCTCAGCGCGATGACGAAGATCGGCTGGTCGGCCGGGTTGACCTTGCGGAACGTCGGCGCCGTCGGCATGCCGGGCGGCAGGAGCGGCAGCGCCTCGGCGATCGCGGTCTGCACGTCGACGGCCGCCCCGTCGATGTTGCGATCGAGGTCGAACTGGAGCGTGACGCTCGTCGTCCCCAGGGCGCTCGACGAGGTCATCGAATCGAGGCCGGCGATCGCGGTGAACTGCCGCTCGAGCGGGCTCGCGATGCTGGACGCGAGCGTCTCGGGGTCGCCGCCAGGCAGCCCCGCGCCGACGCTGAGCGTCGGAAAGTCGATCGACGGCAGGTCGCTCACGGGCAGGGCCGCGTACGCGAGCACGCCGAAGAGCGCGACGGCCAGCATGAGCAGGCTCGTCGCGATCGGGCGGCGCACGAAGACGGCCGAGAGATTCAAACGTCAAAAATAGTAGTCACTATTTTTTTCATAATCAAGGGTATACTGCGGGCATGCCGAAGCAATACGGGCAGACCTGCCCGGTGGCTCGCTCGCTGGAGTTCCTCGGCGAACGCTGGACCCTGTTGATCGTGCGCGACCTGCTCATGGGACCGCGAAGGTTCCAGGACTTCAGCGCGTCGCTGAGCGGCGTGGCCCCCGCAGTCCTGTCGCACCGGCTGAAGGTCCTGGAAAAACACGGCGTGGTCTCGCGGCGGCTGTACTCGGAACATCCGCCGCGCGCCGAGTACACGCTCACCGATCAGGGGCTCGAGTTGCGGCCAGTCGTTCGGGCGCTGGGAATCTGGGGCGCGCGCCATCTCGGCTCGTCCTGGACGTTCGTCCACGACAGCTGCGGCGCCAACGTCGAGATTGCGTACTACTGTCCGACGTGCGAGAAGACCGTCCCCGGCGATGAGGTGAAGCGTCGGCCGACGACGGCGCAACGTCGGCCGGTGAGCGTGCCGGCTCGTCCCGTCCGCAGCCGTACGCGTGCGGTCAGGCGTCAGCCGATCCGCTGAAGTCGCACGGCTGAAGCCGTGCGCCACAACGGACGCTCGGCTGAAGCCTTTCGCGCTGCAAGAATGACGTCGACACCCGTGGCGCAGGGCTTCAGCCCTGCGTTCATCACGCCCGCTTGTGCTCCTGTCGCGCGATGAACAGCTTCACCATTTCACGGGCACGGTCGGTCTGTGGACCCGGCGTCGCCACCCATTCGTGCTCGCAGCCCTCGAAGACGCGGAACTCGCATTGGCCGCCGGCGGCCGCATAAGTCGTCGCAAACTTCTCCTGCACCGCCGGGAGCACGTTGTCGTCGAGCGCACCCTGCATGATCAGCAGCGGCACGAACGAGACCGGCTCGCGCCGCTCGAGAATCTCTTGTGGATTGCTTTCGTGAATCGTCTCCCAGGGCACGAAGAACGTCGTGTGGTTCTTGACCATGCTGTCGCGCTTCAACTGCTCCGCGTTCTGGAAGCGCGCAAACGGGTTGCTGACCGGTGAGCGCATCGCGGCGTACGCAATCGTGGCGTCCAGTCGCGACGCTTCCGGGAGCGGGATGGCGCCGTAGCGCGGATCGCGCGGCCGCATCGCGAGGAGCTCGGCGACGTGACCGCCGCTGGAGCTCGCGTACACGCCGATCTTCGACGCGTCACCCTTCCACGTGGCCGCTTTCCACTTGAGCCATCGCACGCCGTAGTTGGCATCCTGCACGCACGCCGGGTAAGGCGCCTCCGGCGCCAGCGTCATGTCGATGGCGACGACAAGCAGACCGCTCGCGGCCAGCGCGCGATCCATCGGCTCCTCCGCGTGACGATCCTTCGCGTTCCAGGCGCCTCCGTGCAGATCGAGCACGGTCGGAAATGGACCCGGGCCGACCGGCTGGTACACGCGCGCCATCAGCTGCCGGCCGGCTCGCGTGCGGCGGAACTCGACGTCGCTCACCGTGATGTCGAACACGGCGGACGGATCGTATGAGGATGCTTCGATGTGGCTCGCCGCAGCGGCTGACGATCGCATCAGCGGCAACGCGGTGGCGCCGATCGCGGCCATCTGCTTGAGAAAATCGCGCCGTTCCGTCAGATGTCTGGTCACGCCCGCCTCCTTGCCATCGACGCTCGCCGCAGGGCTGAAGCCCTGCGCTACATCTGAAACCCTGTAGTTGCGCCGCCCGGTATCGTAACGCCAATCAGCGCGCGAGGTACGCGGAGACATGACGCGCGAGACGGCGTGACGCGCGGTTCGCCTCGAACAGGTGACCGCGCAGGCTGTGCGTGAACCCGACGAAAAACAGACCCGGATTCGTCGTCGGTTCGCCGGAGACCCCGCGCGGTTCGCCGAGGTCATCGAGCGCGCCGGGCGCCTCGACTATTGACGCGAGTCCGGTGGTGAAACCGGTCGCCGCCACGATCGCATCGAATGGTTCGCTCGTGCCATCCGCGAAGACCGCGTCAGTCTCCGTCAATCGCTCCAGAGCCGGCCTCACCTTCACCCGTCCGCGCTTGAGCGCGTCCACGAAACCGACGTCGATCAGGGGAACACGCTTCGTGGTGTACGGCGCAAAAGATCCCTGGGGCATGCCGTAGCGCGCCAGGTTGCCGAGCACCAGGCGCGACGTCGCCCACCCGAGGCGATTTGAAATCGCCGGAGGCAGGGCACTCAACACGATGCTCGTGCGCTGCACGGGGAAGCCGAACGGATCGCGCGGCACGACCGGTGGCGGCGTTCGAATGCTCACCGCCACTGAGGCCGCGCCGTTGTCGATGAGATCGGTGGCGATCTCTGCTCCGCTGTTGCCGGCTCCGACAACAAGCACGCGTTGCCCCTGGTACGGCCCGGCGTTCGAATACGACACGGAGTGCACGAGGCGTCCGGAGTACAGCTCGCGTCCGGGCCACGCAGGAACGACTG
>Ga0070665_100001142_pt1 | contig 32621 bp, 31 predicted proteins | sample KBSS13metaG_FD_65862 | JGI IMG/M metagenome (GOLD analysis project Ga0070665, IMG submission 65862) | Switchgrass rhizosphere microbial communities from Kellogg Biological Station, Michigan, USA - KBS S1-3 metaG | ecosystem: Host-associated > Plants > Roots > Rhizosphere > Soil ... | reverse complement strand
AGTTCGGCGGCGGTGACCGTCGCGGGGCCGAACTTGCCGACGACGATGCCGGCGGCTTGATTCGCGAGCATTGCGGCTTCGGTCAGCGTGGCGCCGGCGGCGAGCCCGAGCGACAAGACCGCAGCCACCGTGTCGCCCGCGCCGGTCACATCCGACACTTCGCGCGCGACGGCCGGAATCGTGCCGTCCACGTGCTGTTCCGACAGCCACATGCCGTGCTCTCCACGGGTGATCAACACCGCCTCGCATTGCGCGCGCTGTCTGAAATCGTGGGCGGCACGGCGCGCTTCCTCGTCCGAGCGCACGCGGAGATGGGTCGCGACTTCGGCTTCGTGGTGGTTCGGTGTGACGATCGTAGCGCCCGCGTAGCAGGCCAGGTGCGGAATTTTCGGATCGACGATCAGCGGCGTTCGCTCGGCCGCCTTTGCGATGGCGCTGGTTTGTCTGCGAAGCAGCGCCTCGATGACCCCTCGTGTGACGGCGCCCTTGAGATAGTCCGAGACCAGCCACGCCTTCGCATCGCCAGCAAGGCGCGTGACCTGCTCGACCATCGCGCGCTCGACGTCGGCAGCGGCGTCGGTGTCGTGCTCGTAATCGATCCGCGCCACCTGCTGGTTGCGCTCCGTGACCACCCGCACTTTTTCCGTCGTCGGCCTCCCGCGGTCTTCGACCAGGCCGTCAGTCTCGATTCCCGCCGTGCTCAGCAACTCGCGAAGTCTCGCCGCAGCCGGATCGTTGCCCACAATGGCCACGAGCCGCGGGCGTCCGCCCAGCGAGGCGATGTTGTGCGCCACGTTGGCGGCGCCGCCAAGGCGCGCATGTTCTGACTCGAACCGGACGATCGGGACCGGAGCCTCCGGCGAAATTCGAGTGACGCGACCGACGATGAAGCGATCGAGCATCGCGTCGCCGACGACGAGCACGGGAAGCTCCGCGAAACGCGCGATGAGGTCGCGTGCGCGTCCTGCGTCGATTGGCGGCAGCGTCATCAGGATTGTCGACGGGCGGCGGCCGCGGGCAGGGTCACGATCGTGAGGAACAGCATCAGCACTTCGGAATCGCCGAAGTTGTACTCGAACAGGCCCGCGGTCAGCAGCGCGACGACGGTCGCCATCGCTGTCGCTGCGAGCTCGCGTTGGCCGGTCTTGAACTGCTGCCATAGATCGCGCATCAATGCGACAAGGAACCACAACCAGAGCGCGAGCGCCGGCAGGCCGCGTTCCGCCGCAATCTGCAGGAAGTCGTTGTGCAGGTGCGGATTGATGTGGGTCACGCCGTCCGGGCCGACGAGCGAATCCGATCCCTTGAAGCTCACATAGAGACGCTGAACCATGTTCGGCCCGACACCAGCCAGCGGATGTGCGACGATCATCCGTTCGCCGATGTGCAGCATCGTGTACCGATCGTGGACCGTCGGATCGTTCATGTTGAACATGGACGCGTAGCGCCTGGCGATTTGTCCGGGGGCGATGGCGATGCCTACGGCCAACAGGATCGGCAGAACCGCGAACAACCGGAAGTCCTTCAGCGCGAACAGCAACGCGACCGCGGCGCACGCGCCAACCGCGGCGCCGCGTGTGAACGTCAGCGCAACAGCGACGCCGAGTGCCGGCAGCACGAGCGCCGCCCACGTGCGATCGCTGTTGCCGAAGATGACCCGCGCGATGGCGACGCCGATGACGATCATCAGCAGGCCCGAGTAGGTCATCCAGTGTCCGAGCGTGCCTTGTGGACGCTGGCCGAGGTTGTCGTAATGCAGGATGCCGTACTGCACGATGCCGAACACCGCGCTGACGGCGGCGCACGTCACGACGACGGTGATGAGCGTGTGCGGCCGCGTGCCGCCGATGAAGCGGTACACCAGCGGGACCAGCAGGAACAGCACGAGCTGTTTGCAATCGATCAGGCTCACGCGCGGATCGGGAGACAAGGCCGCGGAGACGATCGTCGCGCCGCCGTACGCGACCATGGGCCAGAAGAATCCCGGAGCTTCGAAGCGCTCATGCCTGACGATCAGCAGCGTGACCCAGCAGATCAGCGCGATCCCCAGCAGGATCTGTGCGGCCGCGATCGAGAACTGGACCGCGCCGGCCATGGCGAAGAGCGCCAGCGCGCCAGCCTGTTCGAGGCTGAGGCGATCGGCCTGGGGCCGGGCGTCGAGCGCGATGGCGTCGTTCACGCTCTTCATCTTAACCGGTCCCTGCCGAGGGATGAGCGGCCTCCATCGCACGTTCTGCCGCTTCCACGACTTGCGCCGGCTTTATGGATGTGAGGCAGCGGAAATCGCCCGGAGCGCACACGCGCTGGTCGCACGGACGGCACGGCAACTCGCCGGCATCCACGGATTCGGCGATCCACTGCCGATCCCGCCACGGCGCCGATCGAATCGGCAGCGTCGGTCCAAACAAGCCCACGATTGGCACGTGCGTGGTCGACGCGACGTGCAGGGGACCACTGTCGCCGCCGATGTAAAGCGCGGCTCTCTCGAGCAGTGCCCGGAGCTCCTGCAGCGAGAATTCACCGCAGGACAGCACGTGATGTCCTCGCTCGGGCCCCAGGCGCGTGCGCGCCTCCGCGATGACCCGGTCGGCCGCGCCCTGCTCGGACGGTCCGGACGTCACGAGCACTCGCCGCCGCGGATCGGTCGCCGCCAGCGAAGCGGCAAGCTCGACGAAGGACGCCGCTGGCCATCGGCGGAACGGATTGCCCGCGCTCACGTGGATGACGACCAGCCGATCGTCGGTTTTCACGCCGGCCCTGGCGAGACGATCCGCGACTGCCGCCGCGACGGCGGGATCGCCGGGCATCTCCACGGGAAAACGCGACGGGCTCGGAGGCGCGATGCCGAGCGGCGCAAGAAGGTCCCATTGGTTCTCGACGGAATGGCGGGCGCGCAGTGCCCTCGGCCTGGCAATCCGCGTGGTGTACATCCAGCTTCGGCCGATGATCTGGTAGCCGATCCTTCGCGGCGCCCCGCTCAGCCAGGTCAGCAGCGATGCGCGGGGGCCACCGTGAAAGTCGATCGCGAGGTCGAAGCGGTTTGCGCGAAGTCGTCTGCCCAGCGCGAGGTCGTCAAGCAGTCCCCGGGAGCCTGGGCGCCTTGGCGCGACGATGACCTCGTGGATGAGCGGATTGTGGATGACGATCGGCGCGGCGGCAGGTTCAACGATATAGCTGAGAACCGCGTCAGGAAAGTGTTCGTGCAGCGCGCGAATGGCGGGGGTGGTGAAAACGACGTCACCAATCTGCCTGAGGCGGATCAGCAGAATACGCAACTTACTCTTCTATCGTCGCCTCGTCGATCAGCATCACTGGGATGTCGTCTTTAATCGGATACACCCGCTTGCAAGTTCCGCACTTGAGCGCCGAGCCGTTTTTGACGAGCACGACCGGCGTTTTGCAGTTCGGACACGCAAGAATCTCCAGCAGTTCCTGGTCGACGGGCATGCCCCCGAATATATGACACCTTCCAGCTTTTGTGGAACAATTCAGTCATGAAGCTCGCTGTTCTCATTGCGGCGTGTGTCGTCTCGATGACCCTCGCGGCCGACGCGCGTGCCGGAATGCAGGGAGCTCCGCGCGGCTCGCGTCCCGCGCCCGCCGCGCCGCCCTCTTCAGAGAAAATCGCCGACGCGTACGCGCAGTTCATGCTCGGCCATCGCTTCGAAGAGAACGAGGACGAGACGGCCGCGATCGCGGCGTACAAGCGAGCGATGGAACTGGATCCGACGGCTGCCGAGATTCCGGCGCAGCTCGCCGGGCTGTATCTGAAACAGAGCAAGGTCCAGGAAGCGATGGCGGCCGCCGACGCGTCGCTGAAGATTGCGCCGAACAATCGCGAAGCGAACCGTGTGCTCGGCACCGTGTACGCCGCTTTGTCGGAGAGCAGCCAGGGTGGACGCGGCGCGGACCAGGCGGCAGCCAACCTCACGAAGGCGATTCATCACTTCGAGCTCGCGCTCGAAGGCGCCACCGCCGAATCCGATCCGAACGTGCGCGCGACGCTCGCGCGCCTCTACATTCGCAACAACGCGTACGAGAAGGCGATTCCGCTGCTGACCGATCTCGTGAACCAGGAGCCTGGCTGGCAGGATGGGCCGGTGATGCTGGTGGAAGCGTATGCCGGTGCCGGCCGGAGTCGCGACGCGATCGCGTGGCTCGAGGAGCGCACGGCGAGCGATCCGCGGATGCTGCCCGCGCTGGCCGATTTCTACGAGCGCGAGCACCAGTGGTCCGACGCCGCCGATGCGTACGCGCGCGCGCTCCAGCGGTCGCCTCGCGATCAAGCGATGAAGGCGCGGTACGCCTCTGCGTTGATGAACAGCGGCGGCCGCGCGAACATCGAGAAGGCGCGAACGGCGCTGTCCGAGATCGCCGCGGCAGCGCGCACGCCTGATGCGCGAACGTTGTACCTGTTGTCGCAGGCGCAGCGCCGGCTCGGCGAGTTCAAGGAAGCGGAAGCCTCCGCGCGCAAGGTCATCGCGCAGAACATGAGGAGTCCCTGGGGCTACTACGCGCTGGCTGAGGCGCTCGAGGGCCGTCGTCAATATCAGTCGGTGGTCGACGAACTCGCACCGGTGGTGGCGGCGAACCGGACGAAAGACGCCTCGACGTTCGATGTCGGCATCCTGCTTCCGCATCTTGGGTTCGCCTACCAGGAGCTCGGACAGCACGACAAGGCGATCGCGTCGTTCGAAGAAGCGCGCAAGCTGGCGCCCGACGATCCCGCCACGGCCGGCTACCTGATCGAAGCGAACATCGCCGCGAAAAAGTATCCCGCGGCGATCGAGGCGGCGAAGTCGGCGCTCTCCCAGCATCCGAACGACCTGCGCCTGACGCGCCTCCAGGCGCAAGCTCTCCGTCAAAGCGGTAAGGCCGACCAGGGGATCGCGCTGCTCGAGGAAGCGGTCAAGCATCACGAGGACGACCCGGCCGCGTACATCTCGCTTGCGCAGGCGTACTCCGACGCCGATCGCGGCGCTCAGGCGCTGAAAGTGCTCCAGGATGCGCAAGGCAAGTTCCCGTCCGATGACGGAATCGCGTTCGAGCTGGGCTCGGTCTTCGACAAGCAGAAGAGATTTGCCGAAGCGGAAACGGCGTTCCGTCAGGTCCTTGCCCGCGATCCGGAGAACGCCATCGCGCTCAACTATCTGGGCTACATGCTCGCCGAACGGGGCGAGCGCCTCGACGAATCAGTGGGCTATCTGAAAAGAGCGCTGCAGGTCGAGCCTGAAAACCCGTCGTATCTCGACAGCCTTGGCTGGGCCTACTTCAAGGCGGACAAGCTCGATCTCGCCGAGACCAACCTCAAACGCGCGGCCGATCAGCTCAAAACGAACTCCGTGATCCAGGAGCACTACGGGCAGGTGCTGTTCAAGCTCGGACGCTACGACGAAGCGATCGCGGCCTGGACGCGCGCCCTCGCCGGCGACGGCGATTCGATCGACAAGGCCGACGTCGACAAGAAGATCAAGGCCGCGAAGCAGAAGCTTCCCAAGAAGTGAACGCGTCGAGGAAACCAAGGACACCAGGGGCGAATCTGCGTTGTGTCCTTCGTACTCTCTGTGTCCTTGGTCCTCTAGTCGCCACCTCCTGCGGCGCGCCGCTGATGAAACTGCCCGCGGGGCCCGGCGCGCCAGCGCCGGACGCCCTTGAAGCACTTACGCAGGCGACCGCCGTCTGCCGCGGCGTCCGCACGCTGACGGCCGAAGTGGCTGCGAGCGGTAAAGTGAGCGGCCAGCGCTTTCGGGTCCGCCTCTCGGCGGGTGTCGCAGCCCCCGCGTCCGCGCGGCTCGAGGCAGTCGCGCCATTCGGGCCGCCGATCTTCATTCTCGCCGCGACGAACGACGAAGCCACGCTGCTGCTGCCGCGCGACGATCGTGTGCTCCAGCGCGGAAAGTCGGCAGAAGTTCTCGACGCTGTTGCCGGCGTTCCACTGAGCGCAGCCGACCTGCACGCAGTCCTGACGGGTTGCGCGCCAGCGGCTGCCGGCGCTGAAGGCCGCGAGCTCGGAGCCGACTGGCGGCTGATCAACAACCCGACCTCCGGCGCGATGTATCTGCACCGTCAGGGCGCCAACCAGCCGTGGCAGCTCGTTTCCGTCGTTCGACGCGAGTGGCGCGTCGATTACCGCGATCCGCTGAATGGTTTGCCGCGCGCGATCCGTGTGACGAGCGTGGGCGATCGCGATCCCCAGTCATCGTTCGACGTCACGCTCGCCTTGTCGCAGGTCGAGACGAACATGACGCTCGGAGACGAGGTATTCAAGATCGACGTTCCACGGTCCGCCAAACCGATCACGCTTGATGAGCTCCGCCATGCGCGTCCGGGCGTTCGCAAAAATTAACCGCTCGCTGCGCGTGGTCGCCACGCGCGCCGACGGGTACCACGAACTGCGGACGATCTTCCAGTCGATCGCGCTGCACGACACGCTGACGTTTCGCCAGGTTCGCGGTCCGTTCGAGCTCGCCTGCGACGATCCGGCGTGTCCAACCGACGAGACGAACCTGATTGCGCGCGCCGCCGCGCAAATGTGGAGTGCATCGGGACGCAAAGGTGCGCCCCATGGCGTGGCGATTCATCTCGTGAAGCGCATCCCGATGCAGGCGGGCCTTGGTGGCGGAAGCAGCGACGCGGCGGTGGCGCTGCGGGTGCTGGCGAAGCGGTGGCGTGTCGCCGGTGCAAAGATTCGTGACGCGGCCGCGTTGCTGGGCGCCGACGTCCCGTACTTCCTCGAAGGCGGGACGATGCTGGGGCTCGATCGCGGGGATCTCCTGTTCCCGTTGCACGAGCCCGCGTCCGCGTGGGTGGTGCTGGTGATTCCGGACTTCGGCGTCAGCACCCGGGAGGCATTCGGCTGGTTCGACGCGAGAGGAGGAGCGAGAGGAGGAGCGAGAGGCTTGCAGCCGAGCGGGAGCGAGCTCAGGGCGCGCCGCTCGCCTGAAACGCTCGCGCTCCCAGGCTGGCCGGAAGGGCTCGCGCTCCGAGAGATGGTCAACGATCTCGAGGCGCCGGTCGCCGAACATCATCCCGAGATCGCGCGTATCATTTCGGCACTTCGGCGGGCCGGCGCGGCTCAGGCCGCGATGTCAGGCAGCGGCTCGGCCGTATTCGGCCTGTTTTCAGATCGTTCGGCCGCCTCCGCGGCGATGACACGACTGTCGGCGGGTTCGCTCCGCACGCTGTTGACGAAGACGGTCAACCGGCAGACGTACCAAAGACTTGCCGCCACCTGAGCCCATCGGATACACTCACTGTTTGCGCCGCATGCTTTAGGCCACTCCTGAAGGCAGCTACTTCAATTACGGGATAGGCGCGGGAATTCGGTGGGGCGTCGCCAAGTGGTAAGGCGCGGGTCTTTGGATCCCGTATTCGAAGGTTCGAATCCTTCCGCCCCAGCCAACTTGCGGGGAGCGGTTGCAGGTCCGATGGGTGATCCCTTCATGGCGACCGGGTTTGGCGAACTGAAAGTGTTTTCGGGCAGCGCCCATCCGGAGCTCACGCGAGAGATCGCGGGGTTCCTGGGCGTCAACCTTGGACAGGCGCGGCTGCGCCGGTTTCCCGATTCGGAAGTCTCGTTCCAGATCGACGAGAACATCCGCGGCACCGACGTATTCATCGTCCAGCCGACGAGCAATCCGGTCGATCAGCACCTGATGGAGCTGATGATCATGATTGACGCGTTCAAGCGGTCGTCGGCGTCGCGGATCACGGCGGTGCTGCCCTATTACGGATACGCGCGGCAGGATCGCAAGGACAAACCGCGCGTGCCGATTTCGGCCAAGCTGGTCGCCAACGTGTTGAGCGCCGCCGGGACGAACCGCGTGCTGACAATGGATCTGCACAAGGCGCAGATTCAGGGGTTCTTTGATATTCCGGTCGACCATCTGTTCGCGGCGCCGGTGATCATCGATTACCTCGCGCGCCTCGACTATCCGAAGCTGACGATGGTCTCGCCGGACGCGGGCGGCGCCGAACGCGCACGGGCGTACGCGAAGCGGCTCGACGCCGAACTGGCCGTCATCGACAAGCGGCGCAGCGACGATGGGACGGCGGAAGTGATGAACGTGATCGGCGACGTCGAAGGTCGAACCTGCATCCTGCAGGACGACATCATCGATACGGCCGGCACGATCACCAAGGGCGCGACGGCCCTGAAACTGAACGGCGCCTCGCGAATCATCGCGTGCGCGGTGCACGGCGTGTTGTCGGGTCCGGCGATTGAGCGGATTGAGAAGTCGCCGATCGACAAGCTGATCGTGACCAACACGATTCCGATGTCGTCGGCCGGCGCGGCGTGCAGCAAGGTCGTGGTCCTGTCGGTGGCGCGGCTGCTTGGACAGGCCATCAAAAGCATTCACGAGGAGACGTCGGTCTCGTCGTTGTTTGTGTAGGGACAGGGGACAGGGACTAGGGGATAGGGACTAGGGGTTGGAGACCAGCCCCGAGGCCCCGGCCCCAAGACCCTTTTGTGAGGAAGACATGGAAGCGATACTCGAAGCGCAGGCGCGTGACACGTTCGGAAAAAATGAAGCCCGTCGGACGCGCCGCGGCGGCCAGGTGCCCGGTGTGCTCTACGGCGGCGATGGCAAGGCCGCCACGCCGATCGCGGTGCAGCCGAAAGCGCTGCTGAAGATTCTGCATTCGGAGTCGGGCCAGAACACGCTGATCTCCTTGAAGCTCGCGGGCGCCGGCGACAACCGGGTCCTGGTAAAGGATTTCCAGCTCGATCCGATCACGCACGAAGTCCTGCACGTTGACTTCCTCAAGATCGCGATGGACAAGCTGCTGCAGGTGACCGTCCCGATCGTCGTGCACGGCGAGCCGAAGGGCGTCAAGCAGCAGGGCGGCGTCCTCGAGTTCATCCGCCGCGAAGTCGTGATCGAAGTCCTGCCAGCGGACATCCCGGAGCACATCGACGTCGACGTCAGCGAGCTGATGCTGCACCAGGGTGTTCGCGTCCGCGACGTCGTGACCAACCCGAAATTCAAGGCGGTCAGCGAGCTCGATCTCATGCTCGTGCACGTGATCATGCCGAAGGCCGAGGAAGTCGCGGCGCCGGCTGACGCCGCGGCCGCCGCCACCGCCACGCCCGCCGAGCCCGAAGTGATGAAGAAGGGCAAGAAGGAAGAGGAAGAGGGCGAGAAGAAAGACGACAAGAAGAAGGACGACAAGAAGAAATAGGTGTGAAGGCGATCGTTGGGCTCGGCAACCCGGGCTCGCAGTACAAGGGCACGCGGCACAACGTCGGCTTCGACGTGGTCGACGAAATCGCGCGGCGCGGTGCCGTCACCTTCGAATCGGCGCCTGCGCAGGCGCTGATCGCCAGATGGCGGCGTCCCGAGGAGGCGGTCCTCCTGGTGAAGCCGCTGACGTTCATGAATCTGAGCGGCCAGGCGATCGGCGAGCTGGCGCGCTACTTCAAGATCGAGATCGTCGATCTGATCGTCGTGGTCGACGAGGTTCAACTGCCGCTCGGCAAGCTGCGGGCGCGCCAGCGTGGATCGGCCGGCGGGCACAACGGATTGAAGTCGGTGATCGCGCATCTCGGCGACGAGTTCGCGCGGCTCCGGCTTGGGGTCGGACGCGGTGGGGATCAGCGCAATCTCGCGGATCACGTGCTGGCGCGGTTCGATAAAGATGAAGTCGCGGAGGTCGAGCGCATGACGACGCGCGCGGCCGATGCGGCGGAGATGTTCGTCACGTCGGGGATCGAGGCGGTGATGAACGCGTTCAACGGCGGCGATCCGGCAACAACCGAATAATCCTCGCCACCTATGGTGGCCCCGCCAAAGCGCGTCGCGCGATGGCGGGTCCAAAGGAGCAGCAATGGCAGATCGACAGTACGAGCTCGTGTACATTCTCCCGCCGGACTCGACCGAACAGCAGGTCGCGGAAGTCCAGACCCAGATCGAAGAAGTCGTCACGCGGCTGCATGGCCACATCGCCAGCACCGACAACTGGGGCCGAAAGCGCCTCGCGTACGAGATCGCGCGGCACAAGGAGGGCTACTACGTCCTCCAGACGATCAACGGCAGCGGCGAGCTGATGAAGGAACTGGATCGCCGCCTGAAGGTGATGGACATCGTCATCCGGCAGATGATCGTCCGCGTGGACGAGGACAAGAAAGTCGTCGACACCGTCCAGACCCGGCGGCGCACCAACTCTGAACGCCGCCGCGTGAAGCGCGGGCTGCCCCCGCAGCGGCAGCCGGGCGAAGGCCGTGCGGCCGGCGAGCCCGACGACCAGGACGACGATCGATTCGAAGTAGGGGAGGTTTAGACCATGCCATTCGGACAAGGGCGCTCGGGCGGCGGCGGCCGCGGCCGCGGCGGCGACAAGAAGCCCAACGACAAGGAAAAAGGACAGCGCCGCACGCTGTTTCGGCGTCGCAAGGTCTGCAAGTTCTGCGCGGACAAGATCGACGACATCAACTACAAGGATGTGAAGCTCATCGGACCGTTCGTGCCTGAGCGCGGCAAGATCCTGCCGCGCCGCATTTCCGGGACGTGCGCCAAGCACCAGCGCAAACTGCAGACGGCGATCAAGCGCGCCAGGCAAATCGCGCTCATCCCGTATGTGACGGAGTAAGCAGATGGAAGTGATACTGCGGCAACATGTCGACAACCTCGGCCGCCGCGGCGATCTCGTGAAAGTCGCCGACGGCTACGCGCGCAACTACCTGCTGCCGCGCAAGATGGCCCTGCTCGCGACCGAAGGCAACAAGAAGGTCATCGAGCGCGAGAAGGAAAAGTTCGACGCACAGGAAGCCGAGGAGCAGAAGGTCGCGCAGGCCGTCGCCGACCGGCTGGCCAACGTCGAGATCGAGATCGCGCGCAGGGTCGGCGAGACCGACGCGCTCTTCGGCTCGGTGACCAACGCGGACGTCGCCGAATCGCTGGCGGCCAAAGGCTTCGATATCGATCGCCGGAAGGTGCAGCTGCACGAGCCGATCAAGAAGCTCGGCGAGTTCAAAGTGCCGGTGAAGCTCCATCGCGACGTGGTCGTCACGCTCAACGTGAAAGTGGTCGCGGAGGGCGGACAGAAAAGTTAGAAGTGAGAAGTTAGAAGTTAGAAGTGAAAGTACGGAAGTGGAAACTCGAGGTTGGGCGATTGCCCGCCTCGAGTTTTCTGTTTTTGATGGTTGCGATTTCTCACTTTAAGTTCTACCTTCTTACTTCTCGCTTCTAACTTTCAAAGTCTTCGCATCCGATGCCCGAAGCCGTCGCCGAACGCACGCTGCCGCACAACCTCGAGGCCGAGCGGTCGGTTCTCGGCGCCATCCTGCTCCACAACGACGCGTTCAACCTCGCCGCCGAGGTCATCGACTCCAACGATTTTTTTCGCGATGCCCATCGCCGCATCTTCGACAAGATGGTCAAGCTCGCGGAGCGCAACGACGCGATCGATCTGGTCACGCTGAAGGAAGAGCTCGGGCGCACGGGCGATCTGGACGAAGTCGGCGGGCCGGCGTACATCTCAGCGCTCATCGACGGCGTGCCGCGGTCGACCAATGTCGAGCACTATGCGCGCATCATCAAGGAGAAGGCGACTCTCAGGAACCTGATCTTCTCCGCCAACAAGATTCTCGCCACGGCCTACGCCGCAGAGGACGAAGCGGACCTGATCCTCGATCAGGCCGAGCACGCGATTTTCGCAATCGCCGACGACAAGGTGCGCGACGGTTTTGTGTCGCTGCGCGACCTGGCGCAGGGCAGCCTCGACACGATCGAGAAGCTGCATTCGCGCAAGGAGCTGGTGACCGGCGTGCCGACCGGCTTCACCGATCTCGACGAGATGACCTCGGGACTCCAGCCGTCCGATCTCGTGATCATCGCCGCCCGCCCGTCGATGGGGAAGACGAGCCTCGTGCTGAACATGGCGCAGCACGTCGGCACCAGGACGGACATGACGGTCGGCATCTTCAGCCTCGAAATGTCGAAGGAGCAGCTGTTCCTGCGCATGCTGACCGGCGAGGCGCGGATCGACGCGCACCGGCTGCGCGGAGGATTCCTCGGCGATCGCGACTGGGGCCGGCTGTCGCAGGCGATCGGCACGCTCAGCGAGGCGAAGATCTACATCGACGATACGCCGTCGATCGGCGTCCTCGAGATGCGCGCCAAGTGCCGCCGGCTCGCCGCCGAGCATGGGCTGCACCTGGTCATCATCGACTACGTCCAGTTGATGCAGGGGCGCGGGAAATTCGAGAACCGCACCCTGGAACTCGGATCCATTTCGCGGTCGCTGAAAGGGCTCGCCAAAGAGCTACGCGTCCCTATCGTGCTGCTGTCGCAGCTGAGCCGGGCGCCTGAATCGCGTTCCGACCATCGCCCACAGTTGTCCGACCTGCGAGAATCCGGCGCCCTCGAGCAGGACGCCGACGTCGTCGCGTTCATCTATCGCGAGGACATGTACATGGACAAGAGTCAGCCGCCCACCGACGCCCAGGGCGTGGCGGAGCTGATCATTGCCAAGCAGCGCAACGGTCCGACCGGAGTCGTCAAGCTCGCGTTCATCCGCGAGTTCACGCGGTTCGAGAATCTCGCCGCCGGCGGCGCGTAGACGCAGGGCTGAAGCCCTGCGCCACTGACGAAGACAGATGCGGCGCAGGCGTTCAGGCCTGCAGTAACGCCCGTGGCGCAGCCCTTCAGGGCTGCGGTCGCGACTAACCGAGCTCCGACTTCCCTCGTCAAAGGCAGCATGCTGCAGGATCTGCGCTTCGCCCTCCGCATGCTCCGGAAGCAACCCGGCTTCAGCCTGATCGCGATCCTGACCCTGGCGCTCGGCATCGGCGCGACCGCCGCGGTGTTCAGCCTGATCCAGGGCGTGCTGCTCACGCCGCCGCCCTACCGCGATCCGCAGCAGCTCGTGTTGATTCCGGCGGCGCGCGTCGATGGGCGCGCGGCTGCACCGCGCGGCTGGCCTGCCGCGCAGTGGACTGAGTGGCGCACGGAAGCGAAGTCGCTCGAATCGTTGGCCGGCTACGCGTGGACGTTCACGTTCCTCGTCGATGACTCAGGCAGCGAGTCACTCGAGGGCATGGTCGTCAGCGGTGACTACTTCCGAGTGCTCGGTCTGCAGCCGATGCTCGGCCGTACCTTCAGCGAGAAGGAGACGCAGTACCCCGTTGCGCGCGTGATTGTCCTCGGCTACGACGCGTGGCAGCGCAAGTTCAACGGCGACCGCAACGTCATCGGGCAGCCGATGCGCATGAGCCGGACCGAGACGCCGCCGACGATCATCGGCGTCATGCCGCCCGGCGTGCGCTTTCTGCCGTCGCCTGTTGCGTCGCAGGAGCCGAACTACAACGTCAACGCGACCGTCGATTTCTGGCAGCCCGGAGCGCCGAACCCCGCGCGCATGAAGGCGCCATTCTGGGAGCTCGTCGCCAGACTCCGTCGCGGAGTGACCGTCGAGCAGGCGCAGGCGGAATTGCGCGGAATCGCCGCGCGCGAGGGCCAGGCCGATCGCGACTTCGACGACACGACGCCGCGCGTGCATTCGTTGACGAGCGAGTTCAACCGCGACGGCCGCCGCATCCTGCTGCCGCTGCTGGGCGCCGCCGCGCTCGTCCTGCTCATCGCGTGCGGCAACGTGGCCGCGCTGCTGCTCGTGCGCGGCCTCCAGCGCCAGGACGAGTACGCCGTGCGCAGCGCGCTCGGAATCGGCCGCGCGGCGCTGTTCCGGCAGGTGACCATCGAGAGCCTCGTGCTGGCAATCGCCGGCGGTGCCTGCGGCGTCGCGTTCGCGCTCGGCATCGTCCGCGTCTTCAAGGCGATCGGCGGACACGCGATTCCGCGGCTCGACGCGGCCACCACCGGATGGCCGGTTCTCGCGTGGGGACTCGGCACGGCCGCTGTCGCGGCGCTGACCGCGGCGGCGCTTCCCGCGATGCGCGCGTCGCGCATGGCGCCCATCGAAATCCTGAAGAGTGGCGGTCCGAAGAGCAGCGCGGGACGCGGCGAGCGCCGGCTCCTGCGCGCCGTGACGATGGCGCAGACCGCGTTGACGCTGGCGCTGCTCGTCGGCGCGGGCCTGTTGATTCGCACGATGAGCAAGCTGGCGGATGTGGCGTCGGGGTTCCGCACCGATCACATCATGACGGCCACCGTGACCTCGGTCCGCGGCGACTGGTCGGACTTCCACCATCGCGCGCTCGAGCGCGTCGCGGCGATTCCCGGTGTGGATCGCGTCGCCTTCGCGTGGGGCGTTCCGCTGACGGGCAACAGCTGGCCCGGGAACCTGGACATCGAAGGACAGCCTGAGGCGCGCACGGCCGGCGAGCGGATCTCGGTGCCGCTGCGCTCCGTGACGCCCGGCTATTTCGATCTGATCGGCATGCCGGTGCTGGACGGCCGCGACGTGCGATCCACCGACGACCGCAAGGCGCCCGCGATTGCGGTCGTCAACAAGGCGCTGGTCGATCGGTACTTTCCGGCAGGCGACGCGATTGGCAAGCACCTCTGGATGGGTGGACGAAAAGGCCCCTCCTTCCAGATCGTCGGCGTCGTCGCCAACGGCCGGACTGGCGACCTGGCGAAACCACCGGAGCCGGAAGTCTATTTTTCGCTGTGGCAGAATTCCGCGTTTTCGAAGGACCTGGTCGTCAGCACCTCCGCCGATCCGAAGGCGGTGATGTCGTCGGTCCGCAGCGCGCTTCGCGCGGTGGATCCCACGGTGGCCGTCGAAAATCTTCGCACCCTCGATGACATCCGCGGTCAGTCGCTGGCGTCGCGGACGTTCGCGATGCGTCTGCTGGTCGGTTTTGCCGGTGTGGCGACGATACTCACGCTGGTTGGAATCTACGGCGTCCTCACGCTGTCGGTGGCGGCGCGCCGGCGGGAGATCGCGATTCGCGCGGCAGTCGGCGCCGGCCGCGGCGATATCGGGAGACTCGTCCTCACCGAGGCTTCGCGGCTGATTGCCGGCGGCATCGTCTCCGGCATCATCGCGTCGGTGGCGCTTTCGCGAATGCTGCAGTCGTTCCTGTTCGATGTCACGCCTGCGGATCCGCTGACGCTGGTCGTGATGGGCGCGCTGTTCGCGACGGTTGCGATGCTTGCGTGCTGGATCCCGACACGGCGCGCAGCGAGCGTCGATCCGCTCGAAGCCTTACGCTGCGACTAGAGCGTGTGCCGAAGGTTTTCACTGGTACGTAGTGCACCTCTGAGACGAAACCTCTGAGACGAAACCTCTGAGACGAAACCTCTGAGACGAAACCTCTGAGACGAAATCTCTGAGAGGACTTCAGGCCTGCCAGACACGGCGGCCTAAGGTCCGGACTACACCAGAAACGCTTCTCGCGCGTCGGACGACGGTACAATCAACGAGGACATGATCCGCCAGACCGTGGCGCGCGTGGACCTCCGCGCGCTCGCCTCCAACTACCAGAAGATCGTCGACTACCTGGCGAGCGACCGTCGAGACCCTCAGGCCGGCGCCACGCGCGCGCCGGGCGTGATCGCGGTCGTGAAAGCGAATGCGTACGGGCATGGCGCCGGGCAGGTAGCGCTGGCGCTCGAAGGCGCGGGCGCGGATCTTCTGGCGTGCGCGGACATCGAGGAAGGCGCTGCGTTGCGCGCCGCGGGTGTGCGCGCGCCGATTCTCGTCTTCGGCGCGCTCAGTCTCAGCGATCTCGACGGACTCTTCGACTGCCGGCTTACGCCGACCATCTCGACGCCAGGCGCGGCGCACGCCGTGCAGGCAGCCGCCGAGAAGTACAAGACGCGCGTCGCGTATCACCTCAAGATCGATACGGGGATGAACCGTCTCGGCTTCCGTTTCGACAACCTGAAGCGAAGCCTTCCACGGCTGCTCGCCAGCCCGAACCTGGATCTCGAGGCCGTCTACACGCACTTCGCGACCGCCGACGATCCAGAGTCGCCGCTGTTCGCGACGCAGCGCACGCGGTTCGAACATGCCCTGACCGAAATCGGTGCGATGGTTTCCACGACTCCAACCTTCTACCGGCACGCCTCCAACAGCGCCGCGCTGCTGCGCGATTCTAGAGTGTGGTACGAGCGCGTGCGCCCGGGCCTGCTGCTCTACGGCATCGTCCCGCCGCCGCTCGCGTCCACTCTCGGCCTGACGCCGATCATGGCGCTCTCGAGCCGCATCGTCGCGGTGAAAGGCGTCAGGGCCGGCGAAGGCGTCGGCTACGGCATGCGGTTCCACGCCGAGCAACCGACGACGATCGCGATCGTGCCGGCCGGCTATGCCGACGGACTTGATCTGCGCCTGGCGGGACGCGGCGCGGTCTTGATCCGCGGCCGCCGCGCGCCGATCGTCGGCTCGGTCAACATGGACATGCTGATGGCCGACGTCACCGGGCTGGACGTGTCGCCGGGGGATGAAGTCGTGATCATCGGATCGCAGCACGACGACACGATCGACGTGCGCGAGATGGCGGCGCAGATTGGAACGATCCCGTACGAGATTCTGTGCAGGATCGGCTCGCGGATCGAAAGGGTATACCAATAGAGATTGGTCAATCGGGTAATCTGGTAATCGGGTAATCCGATTACCCAATTTCCCGATTACCCAATTACCCAATGGCAAAGCGTCCCTCCACCGTCTTCGTCTGTCAGGAATGCGGTTCGCAGTCGCCGAAATGGCTCGGCCGCTGTGGGGATTGCGGCGCGTGGAACTCGCTGGTCGAGGAGCGCACGCAGCCCGACGCCGGCGCTGCGGGCGCGGCCGGGCCGCACCGGTACGCGATGGCCGGAGCGATCGGCGCGGCACAACTGTATGCGGACATCGCGATCGAGCAGCACTCGCGCCTGACGACCGGGATCGATGAATTCGATCGCGTGCTCGGCGGCGGTGTGGTTCCCGGATCGCTGATTCTGCTCGGCGGCGAGCCGGGCATCGGCAAGTCGACGTTGCTGCTTCAGGCCGCGGCGAACATGGCCAACGCCGTCGGTCCGGTGCTGTACAGCTCGGGCGAGGAATCCGAACACCAGATCAAATCGCGCGGTGAACGACTCAACGTCGGCAAGGCCCCGCTGTACCTGCTGGCGGAAACGTGTCTCGAGCGGATCCTCGAGGAGATCGCGCGCATCAAGCCGGCGGTCGTGATTGTCGACTCCGTGCAGACGGTGTTCTCGCTGAAGTTTCAGTCGGCGCCAGGCAGCATCGGACAGGTCCGGGAAGCGGCGACGCAGCTCCTCTTCGCCGCGAAGGGGCAGAACATTCCGACGTTCCTCGTCGGCCACATCACCAAGGACGGGAGCCTCGCGGGGCCGAAAGCACTCGAGCACGTCGTCGACACGGTGCTGTATTTCGAAGGCGAACGGCACCACTCGCATCGCGTCGTCCGTGCCGTGAAGAACCGATTCGGCGCGGCGAGCGAGCTCGGCGTGTTCGAGATGACTTCGACGGGCCTGCGCCCGGTGCCGAATCCGTCGAAGATGTTTCTCGCGGAGCGGCCCGTCAACGCGCCGGGATCGGCGGTCCTGTGCTCGGTGGAAGGCTCGCGTCCGATTCTCGTCGAGGTGCAGGCGCTGGTCAGCTCCAGCACCTACGGCAACGCGCGGCGTATGGCCAGCGGCATCGACCAGCAGCGACTGACGCTGCTGCTTGCCGTGCTCGAGAAGCGCGCGGGCCTGAATCTGATTGGCGACGACGTGTTCGTCAACGTTGCGGGCGGGATGACGGTGGACGAACCAGCGTCGGATCTGGGCGTGCTTGCCGCTATCGCATCCAGCGTCCGCAATCGCGTGATTCCGCCGACCACCGCCATGTTCGGTGAAGTGGGCCTGGCGGGGGAGGTCCGGGGCATTTCGCAGGCTCCTCTCCGCATTCGCGAGGCGGCCCAGATGGGGTTTCGCCGATGCATCATGCCTGAAGCGAACATCGACCCCGTCGATCGCGACCAGCTGGCGCGCGACTGCGAACTGATTGGAGTCCGCACCGTGGGGGAGGCGCTCGACGCCTTGTTGAGCTAGCGAACGACTGCCTGACAGCGAACGACTGCGTTATTGCGATCGATCGCTTGCAAGCGCACAATGAGTCGCGACCATTCCGGGGAGGGGCCGATGAAACGCACTCCTGCGGCGGCGTTGGCGGCGATCCTCTTTCTGCACGTTGCGGCTGACGCCCAGTCTCCCCCTGACTTCTCCGGCACGTGGACGCTTGACCCCACGCGCAGTCAATCCGCCCAGCAGGGCGAACCGTTCAAGTCGGTGACCTTCGTGATCGCGCAGAGCGTAGGCCAGGTGCGAATCGAGTCGACGCGCGGCAACGAAAAAGAAAGTGTCTTGTACCCGCTCACGAAATCGCGAGCCTCAATCGGCGCGTCGGGTCAGTCCGAAGCGTATTGGGAGGGGGAGCAGCTGGTGACGGTGACCCAGCGGACTGTGAGCGGGCAGACCGTTACCGTCAAGGAAGCCCGCACCCTCGGCCCAGGCGGGACGGACATGATGGTAGAAACCACGGTCATCGTCCAGCACGGCTACTCAATGCCAGGTGCCAGAAACTACGGCAACTCGAGGGATGTCTTTACCAGGTCGAAACCATAGCCTTCCCTGGACCAGGTCGAAACCATAGCCTTCCTGGGCGCGCATTGACCTAGCGCGCTTCGTGACAATTGGTGATATGTTTTCCGCGGGGCTTTTGCCGCGGCTCCTTTCTAGCTTCTTCATCCAGGCGGCCACAATTCATACGGGGGTAGCCCCAATGGCCTGGTTTGGTCTCGGTCGGATCATGTTCGTCGTCGTGGTGGCCTATGCTGCCGCGCTGCTTCAGCCGCTTTCGGTCGGAATCTTCGTTAACGTCGTATTCGGGCTCGTGCTGGCGGGCCTTGTCGTTTTGTTCGAAAGCCGTCTCCGCGAGACAGCCGTCACGCGCGTGTTTGGCGCCCTGATCGGATGCGCCGTCGGCCTCGGGATCGCGCACCTCATCACTTCCGGCCTGTTCTGGGCCGACAATGGCGATCGCCGCGTCGAGTTTCTCCATAGCTTCGTTTTGATCGTGCTTCCGTACCTGGGCCTCGTCCTCGGCGGCAGGCAGGGCGAGTGGCTCGAGCCCGCGCGGCTCGTCAGCCTGTTTCGCGCGGCCGCTCCGCAGCGGCGCTACAAGATTCTCGACACCAGCGTGATCATCGACGGCCGCGTCGCCGATGTCTGCGAAACGGGTTTTGTCGACGGCACGCTGGTCATTCCGCAGTTCGTGCTGAAGGAGCTGCAGCTCGTGGCCGATTCGGCGGACTCGCTCAAGCGGAACCGCGGCCGCCGCGGTCTGGATATCCTGCAGAAGATTCAGAAGATGTCCGGGATCGAGGTCGTCATCTCCGACATGGATTTTCCAGAGGTGAAGGAGGTCGATCTCAAGCTGATCGAGCTTGCGCGGGCGCTGCAGGGAAAAATCGTCACCAACGATTTCAACTTGAACAAGGTCGCACAGCTGCGCGGCGTCGACGTCCTCAACGTCAACGAGCTGGCGAACTCGCTCAAGCCGGTGGTGCTGCCGGGCGAAATCATGAAGGTGTTCATCCTGAAGGAAGGCAAGGAGTACAACCAGGGCGTCGCCTATCTCGACGACGGCACGATGGTGGTGGTCGACAACGCTCGCAAGATGATCAGCAAGACGATCGACATCGTCGTCACCAGCGTTCTCCAGACGACGGCGGGCAAGATGATCTTCGGCCGCTACATCGAGGCGGGAATGGGCGCGAGCGCCCCGGTCGCTGCCGCCGCCCCGGCTCCAGAGCGGGTGGAGCGCTCGCGGACCGCCGCGCCCGCTGCGCCGATCGTGCCGCAACAGACCTAGCAATTCACAATTTACAATTGTGAATTGTGAAGGTTCCCCCGTATCACTGGTGGCGGACGGTTTTCTATCTGATTCCCGCCATCACGCTCTACACGATCGTTCTCGGCGCTGCGTCGATCGTCTCGAGCCTGTTCGATAAGCGCGGCTACTTCGCGCACCGATGCGCGCGCGCCTGGTCGTGGCTGATTCTCAAGACGACCGGCGTGCGCGTGACCGTGCAGGGCCTCGACCGCATCACGCCCGGGACGACGTATATCTTCGTGTCGAACCACCAGAGCATCTACGACACGCCGGTGATCTTCGCGACGCTGCCCTATCAGATCCGGATCATCGCCAAGGAGTCGCTCGCGCGCTTTCCGGTGCTCGGCTGGCACCTGCGGCGGGGCGGCCATTTGTTTGTCGATCGCCGGCACCCCGATCGCGGCGGCATCCTGCGTCGCTGGCGCGCGCTGGTCTCGGAGGGGCTCTCGCTGATCATCTACGCTGAGGGGACGCGCAGTCCCGACGGTCATGTCGCGAGATTCAAGGCGGGCAGCTTCCTGCTCGCCATCGAGGCGGGACTGCCGATCGTCCCCGTCGCGGTGATCGGCACACGCCAGGTGATGCCGAAGAATCGTCTGCGAACGGAGCCGGCCGACGTCACGCTCATCATTCACGATCCCATTCCGCCGCCGTCGCTCGACGCGCCGACGCCGCGTGACGCCAAGGACCTCGCCGAACGCGTGCACGACATCGTGTCCGCGGCCGTCGAACAGCATCAGTTCGCCGCCCAGCTTTCAGGGTCTGACCCAGGTCTGACCCGGGTCTGACCCAGGTCAGACCCTCTGTACGCAAAATCTGCGACGCTCGACGACTGTCGATTGGAAAAGATTGCGCGGCGCCTTGTCAGAGGCGGCTCAGCGCGTCGTGGCGGCACGCTCCGTAGGCGGGGATCGCAGTCGACAAGAGTGCGAGCACGATGAGAAGCGCTGTTGACGCGGCCAGCGGCAGGACCGCTGATTCGCTGAAGCCGACGAACGTCGCCGCGAGCAGGCGAAGCGCGGCGAGCGCCGCGGCGCCGCCGATCGTCGCACTCAGGATCACGAGCCGGCCCGCACGCAGCAACTCCGCCGCGAACAGCTGTCGAGGCTCGGCGCCGAACGTCAGGCGGATGCGCAGCTCCTGACGGCGTTCCTGCACTGACTGGCTGACGACGGCGTAGATGCCGGCCGACGACAGCGCGAGCACCGCTACAGCGAACACGCCGAGCAGCGTCACCGCCAGCAGTTTTGCGCCGAGCGCCGACAATTGCGTTTGCGTCAGCATCTCAGGACCGTAGACGGGAATGGTGGCGTCCACCGCGCGGACGGCCGTGTCGACATCGGCGAGCGCCCGCTCCGCGGAGCGTGTCTTGAGCGCGATCGCGACAGCAATTGGCGGACGCTGTGCAAGCGGCAGGTAGACCGCAGGTTGCGCGCGACCTTCTCCGGCCATCGGCTCCAGGTCACCGGCAACGCCGACGACGATGGCGCTGCTCGCTTGTTCACCCGACGGGAACGTCATTCGTCGTCCCACTGCGCGACCCACGGGCCACAGACGCCTCGCCAACGATCGGGAGACGATCGCAACCGGTGTTCTCACGCGATCGTCGGTGTCGTCGAAGGAGCGACCCTCGACAATCGGCACACTGAGCAGGTGAAAGAAGCCAGGGCTTACCACCATCAGCGACGCATCCAGGCTGGCAAGGCGCTGCGTCGATTCAACGGTCTCGGCCGACACCAGCAGCGTCGGCAGCTCGCCGACCGGTAGCGCCGAGGTCATCGCTACATCGGTCACGCCGCTCGTCTCCTGTAATCGCCTCAGGACTCGCGTGTAAATGGCGGCGCCTTCCCGTGCCGCCACCGCGGCGGAGGGCAGAGCGATGCGCGCCGTCCAGACGTCCGCGGATCGATAGCCAGGATCGTGTCTCACCGCATCGCGGAGACTCGACCAGGCGGCCGAGGCGACGCCCAGCACGACCACAGCCAGGATCAGCTGCGCGGCCACGAACGCGCTGCTCCAGCGATGCCGACGCCGCGATCCCGTGCGTGTGTCGCCGTGCTTCAGCAGGGCAGCCGGATCGACTGACGCCGCGCGAAGCGCCGGCACGAGGCCGATCACCAGACCGCAGCCGACCGCGCAGGCCGTCGCGGCGGCGATCACCCTCCAGTCGAGGACGACATGCGCTTCGGCAGGCACGTAGCCGAACGGAATCAGCGACAGCAGCTGTGGCAGCAGAAACGCGGCCGCCGCAGCGCCTGACGCGCCGCCTGCGACGCCGACGATGGTGCTTTCGACGAGGAGTTGTCTCGCGAGCTGCGCCGCGGATCCGCCGATCGCCCGGCGGATGGCGAGCTCGGCTTCGCGTGCGATGCCCTTCGCGAGCATGGCGTTTCCGAGGTTAGCGGTCGCAACGATCAGCACAAGCGCCACCGCGGCCAGCAGCAAATAGAGGGTCGGACGCAAATCGCGCAGCACATCGTCGACCAGGCCGTTCAGTCCGATGCCGAGTCCCGTGTACTCGGGATGGTCGGGATGATCGGCGGCCATGCGGGTCGTGAGCACGCGCAGTCTCGAAGTCGCGACGTCGATCCTGACGCCGGGCTGCAACTGTCCCTGAACGTAGAAACGGCGGTCGCCGCGCGCGTCCGCCGGATTGATCGCGAGCGGCATCCAGAGATCGCGGCCCCAGAAGACGAATGACTCGGGCATCACCCCGGCGATGACATACGACACGTCGGCGACTCGAAGCGTGCGGCCAACCGCCCCGAGGTCGGCGCCCAGTCGCGTCTGCCAGAACCGGAAGCTGACCACGACGACGGGCAGCGCGCCGGGTCTCGCGTCCGAATCGGTCAGCGTGCGTCCCGCGAATGCCGGCACTCCGAGCATGCCGAACGCGTTGGGCGTGATGACCGCCGCACGCACCCGCTCAGGGCGCCCTGCATATGTCAGGTTCACGTTGCGCGCGTCACCCGCGATCACGTGCGCGAACACATCCGTCGCGCCCCGAAGATCTTCGATCTCGGGAACGGAAAACTGGGAAAACGCGGTGCGCCCCTGCGTCGGATAGGTCCCGCGCACGGTGACGATGCGGTCGTAACCGTGGTAGGGCCAGGGCTCGATCAGGGTGCCTTTCACGATGGCAAACAGGGTGGCACTCAGGCCAATTCCCAGCGCCAGGATGCTGGCCGACGCGACAGCAAACAATCGATTGCGCGCCAGAAACCTGAAGGCGATCCGGGTGTCGTGCATCAGAGCGAACATTGGCGGTCCTTCATCGCAAACACGGTGCCGCACGACGCTGTTGATGCAGCATGTCGCGACGCATGGATGCGGCGTCGCGCATGACCGGTGGCGGGACACCTCAGTCCCGAAAGCGGACGCGGCCTCTCGAACGTATAATCAGAGATTCATTCCATGCATGTCACCGCGATTATTGCAGCCGGCGGACGCGGGCAGCGCTTTGGCGCCGATCGGCCCAAGCAACTGCTGTCGGTTGGCGGGCGGCAGATCCTCGAGCGCAGTGTGGACGCGTTCGCGTCTCACCCGTCGGTCGACTCCCTCGTTGTCGCGTTGCCTCAGATGCTCGTCGACGATCCGCCGGAATACCTCCGCCCGGCAGCATCCTCCTCCTCGGGGGGGCGCGAGCGGATGACGTTGCGGGGAAAACCTTGTGTCATCGTCGCAGGGGGAGAGCGGCGTCAGGACTCCGTCGTGCTCGCGTTCCAGGCAGCCACCGGCGCCGATCTCATCGTGATCCACGATGCGGCGCGTCCGTTTGCGAGTGCCGATCTCATCGCGCGCACGATTGCAGCCGCCGCGGAATCGGGCGCGGCCATTGCGGCGGTGCAATCGCGCGACACCGTCAAGCTCGCGGCCAGAGAGGCCGAAGGCGCGCGCCTTATTGCCGAGACGTTGCCTCGCCAGAGCATCTACATGGCGCAGACGCCGCAGGCGTTTCGACGCGACGTCTTGACGCGCGCGCTCGAGAGCGGTGCGCGTGAGGATGTTCATGCGACCGACGAAGCCGCGCTCGTCGAGCTCGCAGGTCTGCCAGTCCGTCTCGTCGACGGCGAGGCATCGAACATCAAGATCACCACGCCGGACGATCTGGTGATAGCCGAAGCGATCGCGGCGCACGCCAGCGTTCCCAGGCCGGGATCGACCGGCAGCCTGCCGGCGCGGACAGGCCGTGCCGGCACCGGATACGATCTGCATCGCCTGGTACCCGGCCGTCCGCTGATCCTGGGCGGCGTGACGATCCCCTCTGATTGCGGGGCGCTCGGACACTCCGACGCCGACGTCGTGTGTCACGCGGTGACGGACGCCATCCTTGGCGCTGCCGCCCTCGGCGACATCGGCCGGCATTTTCCAGACACCGATCCGCGGTGGAAAGGGGCGAACAGCGTCGACCTCTTACGCCGCGTTGTCCAACTCGCCGCCGACCAGGGCCTGATGGTGGGGAACGTCGACGTGACGGTGATCCTCGAGAAGCCGAAGATCCGGGATCATATCGACTCGATGCGCGTCTCTCTGGCCGCCGCGCTGGGCCTCGACGTCGCCCGGGTGAGCATCAAGGGTAAGACGAACGAAGGTGTCGACGCCGTCGGCAGGGGCGAAGCGATCGCAGCGCACGCGATCGCGTTGCTGCGCAGCCGTTAAGCCATGCGAGTCCGTTTTGCTCCCAGTCCCACCGGTCAGCTCCATGTCGGCAACGCGCGCACCGCGTTGTTCAACTGGCTGCTGGCGCGCGGCTCGAACGGCACGTTCATCCTCCGGATCGAGGACACGGACGCCGAACGGTCGACGCGCGAGTCGGAATCGGCCATCGTGCGCGATCTCCGATGGCTCGGACTCGACTGGGATGAGGGGCCCGATGTCGGCGGCGCGTACGGTCCGTATCGCCAGTCGGAGCGCCTGCATCTCTACGGGTCGTACGCCAAGGAACTGCTTGCCGCCGGCTCGGCGTACCACTGCTTTTGCACGACGGCCCAGCTCGACCTCGATCGGCAGGCGGCGCTTGCCGAAGGGCGTCCGACGCGTTACGCCGGCACGTGCCGGCGCATCACGCGTGAGCAGGCCGACGCTCGGATCGCAAGCGGCGAGCGTCCCGCGATTCGCTTTCGCGTCCCGGAAGAGCGAGACGTCGTGTTCACCGACGCCGTACGCGGCGACGTGCGTTTCCAGACCGACGTCATCGGCGATCCCGTCATCGTCCGCGCCGACGGGACGCCGGCGTACAACTTCGCCGTGGTGGTCGACGATGCGCTGATGCAGGTGACGCATGTGGTACGAGGGGAGGACCACATCTCGAACACCCCGCGGCAGATTCTGCTGTACGAGGCGCTCGGCTTCGCCGCACCGATCTTTGCGCACCTCTCGCTCGTGATGGGGCCGGATCACAGTCCGCTTTCGAAACGCCATGGGGCCACGTCGGTCGCCGAGTTCCGCGCCAAGGGTTACCTGCCGGAGGCGCTGGTGAACTATCTGGCGCTGATCGGCTGGTCGCCGGGCGGAAACGACGAGCTGCTGCCGATCGACGAGCTCGCGCGCCGCTTCAAGCTCGATACGGTCGGTCACAGCGCCGGAGTGTTCGACGAAGAAAAGCTCGCGTGGGCGAATCGCCACTACTTGAAGATTGCCGACCAGGCGCGCCTCGCCGAGTTGTCGTTGCCGTATTTCATCGAAGGTGGCGTGTCCATGAGCCCCGATGGCCGAGGCCTCGAATTCCTCGCATCGACGATGCCGATGGCCAGCTCCTCGGTCGATCGTCTGAGCCAGGTGCCGCAGCGTGTATCGTTCCTGTTCGACTACGACGCGGCGCACGCGCTGCGCGATCCGCAGCTGCTGGCGGAGATGCGCGCTGACGGGGCGCGGGCTGTCGTGGGTGCGCTTGCCGAGGAGCTGGCGGCCGCCCCGCGCCTCGACCGCGAAAAATTTCGTGAGGTCGCGAACCGCGTCAAGGCGCGTACGAGTCAAAAGGGGAAAGCGCTGTTTCATCCAATCCGCGTCGTCCTGACGGGACGCGCGGAAGGCCCCGAGCTCGATCTGGCGGTCCCCGCCATCGATCGCGGCGCCGAGCTGCCCCCGAGCGCCGGCATTCCAGGGATTCTCGGCAACCGCGAGCGCGCCGCCGCCTTCGAGCGAGCGCTGGAGGATGGTGTCTGAACACGTGATTCACGACGCGAGAATCACGAAACACACGAAACACACGAAACGCGCGAAACCGTGAAGGCATCCTCTGTTGTCCACGTGGTGTGCGGTTTCTGTTTCGTGCTTTTCGTGTCTTTCGTGCGTTTTGTGGCGATCGGATGGACGCCATGTTGATCTACGGCATCAACCCGGTGCTCGAAGCGCTCCGTGCCGAGCGGGTCACGTCGATCAGTGTTTCTCCCCGAGCGGACGATCGCCTCACCCAGGTCGTGCGGCTGGCTGAGGAACGTGGGGTCGCTGTGCGCCGGCTCTCCGTCGAGGAGTTGGAACGGCTTGCCGGAGGCGCCAGTCATCGCCATCAGGGCGTGGTGGCTGACGTCCAGGAACCCGGCAGCTATAGCGTCGAAGATCTCGTCATCGGCGCCAGGGGCGCGCCGCTGATTGTCGTGCTCGACAGCATCGAGGATCCCCACAACGTCGGGGCGATTCTCCGGTCCCTCGATGCGGCCGGGGGCGACGGCCTCGTGCGGCAGTCGCGCCGCGCAGCCAGGTTGGACGGGGCGGCGGCCAAGGCGTCGGCCGGCGCGGTGGCTCACGTGAAGGTCGCCGAGGTCGTGAACATCGCGCGCGCGGTCGAGGTGTTGAAGAACGCGGGGGTCTGGACCGTCGGGTTGGCGGGCGATGCGCCCAAACGCTATGACGAGGTCGATCTGACGCTGCCGACCGCGCTCGTGGTCGGGGCCGAGGGGACCGGGTTACGGCGTCTGGTGCGGGAGCGCTGCGACTGGCTGGTGTCGATCCCGATGGCCGGTCACGTTCAAAGTTTGAACGTCTCGGTGGCCGCCGGAATTGCCCTCTTCGAGGCGGTACGGCAGCGCGCCAGAAAATGAGTACAATGAACGGTTGTGGCCAGCCTCGGGTGTCCGGCCGACGCGACGATCGCCCAAGCCCACAGGCACTTGCGGAGTGGCACGGGACGTGCTAAAGTTCACCTTTTGTCTTGGCTGGCGTAGCTCAGGCCGGTAGAGCAGCTGATTTGTAATCAGCAGGTCGGGGGTTCGAATCCCTTCGCCAGCTCCGTCGACGGAACTACCGGTCGCAGGTAACCGAAACAGTCGTTTTCCAACATAACAGCAAGCTGGCGAGGTAGCGAAGCGGTCAAACGCAGCAGACTGTAAATCTGTCGCCCTAGCGGCTTCGAAGGTTCGAGTCCTTCCCTCGCCACCAACCTTCGCTCGCAGAGTCGCGGGCCGGACGTGGCGCAAGACGACGAGCGCCGGTTGGCAAACCAACCGCGCTGGTCGCGAGTCAGAGCAAGTTCGGCAGGGTTGCCGAGAGCAAGCGTCCGGCGGACCAGCCCGCCGGATCGGCGGACGAAAGAGAGCACGTGAGACGCGTAGGCGGGAGTAACTCAGTGGTAGAGTCACAGCCTTCCAAGCTGTTGGTCGCGGGTTCGATCCCCGTCTCCCGCTCCATCCCCTGGCGGCGCTCGGGATGCCCTGAGTGCGCGTCGAAGGGCCGCCTTCGCACGGACGAACGACGAGGCGTGAAGGCAGACGACACACGAACAGGCTGAGCACCAAGGGTCGAGATCGCCGATGTAGCTCAGTTGGCAGAGCGCGTCCTTGGTAAGGACGAGGTCTCCAGTTCGATCCTGGACATCGGCTCCATCACACGAACGCAGCGCGAGGATCGCAGACATGGCCAAAGAAAAATTTGATCGCAGTAAACCGCACGTGAACGTCGGCACCATCGGCCACATCGATCACGGCAAGACCACACTCACCGCGGCCCTCACGAAGGTGTCGGCCGACAAGGGGTGGGCGAAGTTCGTCTCGTACGACGAAGTCGCCAAGGCCTCGGAGTCGCAGGGCCGCCGTGACGAGTCGAAGGTCATGACGATTGCGACGAGCCACGTCGAGTACTCGACGGCCAATCGTCATTACGCGCACGTCGACTGCCCGGGCCACGCCGACTACGTCAAGAACATGATCACCGGCGCCGCGCAGATGGACGGCGGCATCCTGGTGGTCAGCGCGGTCGACGGCCCGATGCCGCAGACCCGCGAGCACGTGCTCCTCGCCCGTCAGGTGAACGTGCCCTACCTGGTCGTGGCCCTCAACAAAGTCGACGCGATTGACGATCCCGAGCTGCTCGACCTCGTCGAGCTCGAGGTGCGCGAGCTGCTGACGTCGTACGGGTTCCCCGGCAACGACATCCCGGTCGTCCGCGTGTCGGCGCTCAAGGCGCTGCAGGGCGATGCCGAGGGCGTGGCCACCGTGACCAAGCTGATGGAAGCGCTCGACAGCGCGATTCCGCTGCCGCAGCGCGACGTCGACAAGCCGTTCATGATGCCGATCGAGGACGTGTTCTCAATCTCGGGCCGCGGCACCGTCGTCACGGGCCGCATCGAGCGCGGCCGCGTCAAGGTCGGCGACGAAATCGAGATCGTCGGCTTCAAGCCGACGGAGAAGAAGGTCGTCACCGGCGTCGAGATGTTCCGCAAGATTCTCGACTCGGGCGAGGCGGGCGACAACGTCGGCGTGCTGCTGCGCGGCGTGGAAAAGGAAGACGTCGAGCGCGGGCAGGTGCTGGCGAAGCCGGGCAGCATCAAGCCGCACACGAAGTTCAAGGGCACGGTCTACGTGCTCTCGAAGGAAGAGGGCGGCCGTCACACGCCGTTCTTCAACGGCTACCGCCCGCAGTTCTACATCCGGACGACCGACGTCACCGGCACGTTGCACCTGCCCGAAGGGGTCGAGATGGTGATGCCGGGCGACAACACGGAAATCACCGGCGAGCTGATGGCGCCTGTCGCGCTCGAAGCGGGCGCGCGCTTCGCCATCCGCGAAGGCGGCCGCACGGTCGGCTCGGGCACGGTCACCGAGATCATCGAATAGGGATCGGGGAATTGAGCAATTAACCGATCACCAGATTTGCGAAGGCGGTTATGAGAGACATCATCACGCTCGCCTGCACCGAATGTAAGCGGCGCAACTACAGTTCGACGAAGAACAAGAAGAAGACGACCGAGCGGCTCGAGATGAGCAAGTTCTGCCGGTTCTGCCGGAAGCACACGTCTCATAAAGAGAGCAAGTGAATAGGCCAGTAGCTCAATTGGCAGAGCACCGGTCTCCAAAACCGGGGGTTGGGGGTTCGATTCCCTCCTGGCCTGCCAGTCCTTCGGGGTATGTATGGCAGTGAATTCGTCGCCGACGACGCTCGACAACATGAAAGACGCCGCAGGCGGCCGCTTCGAGCGGGCCCGCCTGTTCCTGAGCGAAGTCCGGAACGAGCTCAAGCGCGTCACGTGGCCGTCGCAGAAGGAAGTCTACGCCACCACGATCGTCGTGATCGCGACGTCGGTGTTCTTCGGGCTCTATCTGTTTGCGCTCGATTCGGCGCTGCTGGCCCTGTTCCAGTGGATCCTGCGCAAGTTTGGTGCGGCATGACCGACGTCGAGACGAAGAACTGGTACATCGTGCACACCTACTCGGGGTTCGAGAAGAAGGTGGCCGAGTCGCTGCAGGAGCGCGTGACCGCGTACGGCCTGCAGAGTGACATCGGCGAGGTCCTGATTCCCACCGAGGACGTGGTGGAGATGCGCGGCGGCAAGAAGGTCGTGACCGCGAAGCGGTTCTTCCCGGGCTACATCCTTGTCGAGATGAACATGTCCGACAACGCGTGGCACGTCGTGAAGAACACGCCGAAGGTCACGGGCTTTGTCGGCGCCGGCGCCAAGCCGACGCCCCTCAGCAAGGACGAAGTCGAGCAGATTCTGACGCAAGTGAAGACGGCGGCGGAGAAGCCGAAGCCGAAGTACATGTTCGAGAAGGGCGAGCAGGTCCGGATCAACGAAGGTCCGTTCACCAGCTTCAACGGCGTGGTCGACGAGGTGAATCTCGACAAGAACACGCTCAAGGTGATGGTCACGATCTTCGGACGGTCGACGCCCGTGGAACTCGACTTTTTGCAGGTAGAGAAGATTTAGCAATGGCGAAAAAAGTTCAGGCGATGGTGAAGCTCCAGATTGCCGCCGGCAAGGCGACGCCGGCTCCGCCCGTGGGCACGGCACTCGGCCCGCAGGGCGTGAACATCATGGACTTCTGCAAGAACTTCAACGCGAAGACGGCGAAGGACGAAGGCCTCATCATCCCGGTGGTCGTCACCGTGTATGCCGACAGGTCCTACTCGTTCATCACGAAGACGCCGCCCGCCCCGGTACTGCTCAAGCGCGCGGCGAACATCGCGAAGGGCTCGGCGGAACCGAACAAGAACAAGGTCGGCACCGTGACCGCCAAGCAGGTCGAGGACATCGCCAAGCTGAAGATGCCCGACCTGAACACCGACTCGCTGGAATCGGCGATCAAGACGGTCGCCGGCACGGCCCGCTCGATGGGCCTCGACGTCGTCGGATAACAGAATTTGGAATTAGGAATCTGGAATTTGGAATGCGCACGAATTCCAAATTCCGAATTCTAAATTCCAAATTCAAGCGTGGGAGCGTTCTCCGGAACGCGCTTGCACCACAGGAGGACTGATGAAGAAGCACGGCAAGAAATTCGCCGCTGCCAGCGCGCAGATCCCGATCGATCGGGTCTACACGATCGAAGAGGCGATTCCGTTGTTGCAGAAGGTGAAGTTCGCGAAATTCGACGAGACGGTCGACATGTCGCTCCGCCTGGGCGTCGACCCCAAGCACGCCGACCAGATGGTGCGCGGCACGGTCGTACTCCCGCATGGCCTGGGCAAGAGCAAGCGCGTGCTCGCGATTGCCGGCGGCGAGAAGCAGAAGGAAGCCACTGACGCCGGGGCCGATGTCGTCGGCGGCGAGGAGCTGGTCGACAAGATCCAGGGCGGGTTCATGGACTTCGACGCGGTCGTCGCCACGCCCGACATGATGCGCGCCGTCGGCAAACTCGGTAAGGTGCTCGGCCCCCGCGGCCTCATGCCGAACCCGAAGACCGGCACGGTCACCGTCGACATCGCCAAGGCCGTCCGCGAGATCAAGGCGGGCAAGGTGGAGTTCCGCGTCGACAAGACCGGCATCATTCACGCGCCGGTCGGCAAGACGTCGTTTGCCGTCGACTCGCTGGTCGCCAACGCCCACGCGCTCGTCGACAGCATCGTGAAAGCCAAGCCGGCAGCGGCCAAGGGCAAGTACCTCAAGAGCGTCACGCTGTCGTCGACGATGGGACCCGGCGTCCGCATCGACACGACGCACATTGACGTGGTGGTGAAACACTAATGGCGGTCACGAAAGCGGACAAGGTCCTCGAGCTCGAACAGCTCGAGAAGGCCTTCAAGGGATCCGACAGCGCGATCCTGGTCGATTACAAGGGCATGAACGTGCCCCAGGTCACCGAGCTGCGGCGCCAGCTCCGGTCGGCCAAGGCGAGCTACAAGGTCGTCAAGAACACGATCGCCAAGCGGGCCCTCAAGGGCACCTCCTTCGAGGCGCTCGAGAAGTATTTCGAAGGGACCACCGCGGTCGCCTACACCAGCACCGATCCGGTCGCGCTGGCCAAGACGCTGACGACGTTCGGCAAGACGGCGCCGACGCTCCAGATCAAGGCGGCGGTGGTGCAGGGCCGTGCGGTCAAGCCGGCGGAAGTGGCCGACCTGGCGGCGCTGCCGAGCAAGCCCGAGCTGTATGCGAAGTTGCTCGGCACGCTGAACGCGCCGATGGTGCAGCTGGTGTCGGTGTTGAGCGCCGTGCCGCGCGATCTGCTCAACGTACTGACGGCGTCGGAGAAGAAACGCAGCGAAGGGCAGGCCTGAAGGCCTGCACTACAACTGTTGGTGAAGACGAATCGGATGTAGCGCAGACCTTCACGTCTGCGATCAGGATCAGATGTAGTGCAGACCTTCAGGGTCTGCGATCAGGAGAGAACAACAATGGCAGAAGTGACGTCGCAGCAGGTGGTTGACTATATCAAGGGCATCAGCGTGCTCGAGCTCTCGCAGCTCGTGAAGACGCTCGAAGCGGAGCTCGGCGTCTCGGCCGCGGCACCGATGATGGTGGGCGGCGGCGGCGGTGGTGCAGCGGCTGCGGCAGCCCCGGCGGAAGAGAAGACCGAATTCACCGTGACGCTGACCGAAGTCGGCGGCAACAAGATCAACGTCATCAAGGTCGTCCGCGAAATCACCGCGCTCGGCCTGAAGGAAGCCAAGGATCTCGTCGAGGGCGCGCCCAAGCCGATCAAGGAAGGCGTGACGAAGGACGAGGCCGCGGCGATCAAGAAGAAGTTCGAGGAAGTCGGCGCCAAGGTTGAAGTCAAGTAGCTCGGCGCTCTCGCGCCTCGCTACCGGACTAGGGACTGGGGACTAGGGACCACGGGCTGCATTCAAGCCCCGGCCCGAGTCCCTGCCCCCGTTTGAGCGCTCTATTTTCCTCGAGGTCCAGAGAATGTACAGCCTTCCCAAGAATGTCTACCGCGAGCGCATCGACTTCTCGAAGATCAAGACGACCGTTCCGATCCCGAACCTGATCGAGATCCAGAAGAAATCCTACGAGCGTTTCCTGCAGATGAACCGTCTGCCGAGCGAACGCGAGGATGCGGGTCTCCAGTCGGTGTTCAAGTCGGTCTTCCCGATCAGCGATTTCCGCGAGAACTCGTCGCTCGAGTTCATCGAGTATTCGATCGGCAACTGGGAGTGCAAGTGCGGCAAGCTGCAGGGGC
>Ga0070665_100001141_pt1 | contig 32674 bp, 23 predicted proteins | sample KBSS13metaG_FD_65862 | JGI IMG/M metagenome (GOLD analysis project Ga0070665, IMG submission 65862) | Switchgrass rhizosphere microbial communities from Kellogg Biological Station, Michigan, USA - KBS S1-3 metaG | ecosystem: Host-associated > Plants > Roots > Rhizosphere > Soil ... | reverse complement strand
GACCGGCGGCCAGTATGCCCAGGGCGGGATCATCTATATCGCCGCGAACACCTATTCCGTCGGCGGAGACCTGACGACATGATCCCGGCGCGGTTTGCGATCGCCCGGCGAGGTTCTCCGGGCATCTCGATCGGCGGAGATGTCGCCAACGTCAATCTCCGCACCCTCGCCAATGCCGCGGGCTACACGTCCGGCAACTGCACGATTCGCATTCCGGCGGGTGTCGAGGTGTATTCGGCGACCGCCGGCAGTCCCGCGATCGCGGTCGGGTCGTGGCCTGCGGGCGTGACCGTCACTTTGGTCAATCAAGGCACCATCAGCGGTGCCGGCGGCGCGGGCGGCAACGGGTACGTGATCAGCACGGCCGCGCCCACCGCGGGACAGGCCGGCGGCACGGCGCTCGATGCCTCCGCTGCCACGGCGTTCACCTTCAGGCTCGACAATACGGGCGGCACGATCCGCGGAGGCGGCGGCGGTGGTGCCGGTTGCGGCGGCGGCTATACCGGGGACTTCGGATATGGGCCCGGCTATTTCGCGGGCGGCGGTGGTGGCGGCGGCAGGGGACGGATGGGCGGCGGCGCGGGCAATCCGGGGTACTTCGACAGCTTTGGCAACCTTCCCGCCGCTGGAACGCCTGGCAGCCCAAGCAGTGCGGGCACTGGCGGCGCTGCGTCGACCGACGGCGTCAATTACGCCCTCGGCCACCGTGGGGGCGATGGTGCCGACTGGGGCTCAGCCGGCGGCGCGCCATCGGGCGCCCCCACCGGTGATCCGAATTTTGATGGACCGCAGATCGGCGGAGCGGCCGGCAAGAGCATCAATGGCCACTCGCTCGTGACGGTCCTGGCAGCAGGGGCGCTGTTCGGCCCCACGGCTGGCTAGGGCCTGCGCATCCCCAACACCTCGAGGAGACACGATGGGACCCGGCGAGATCGTCGCTTCGGGCGAGGCTCTGAGCAAGCTCGGCGTGATCGGGCTTCTATGCGTGGTCGTGATCGCGCTTGGCATGGTCGTCGTAGCGCAATGGCGCGAGAGCAAGGCCGCGAGCAAGTTCTGGATGGATAAGTTCGTCGCCACGCTCGAGGCGCAGTTCACCGACGCGACGCGCCGCAAGGATCTGTTCGATGAGCTGGGCCGGGCGATCGATGGCCAGGCACAGGCCATCCGCGACCTTCGCCAGGAGTTCGCCAACTTGCGATCGGACATCCAGAGGGGCAGGTCATGATCCTTCTTACCTTTCTTCAGGACCGTGCGACGCGAATCCTGCGGCAACGAGTTGAGACCATGGAGGTCTTGGTGAAAGTCGTGCAGCGTGACGCCAAGGTCTCGGAAAATCGCTTGCGGGCAGCGATCGCTCGGGCGCAAGACGAGATTGATCGCCCGCCCCGTTCCAGCGGCCTTGCCTGGCGGCGAGGCGAAGATTGATAGGGCGATGTTCGCCGCGCGGCCGCGCTGTCGAACGAGACCTCACCTTGCGATAGAGGCTCCGGTCCGCCCCCGAGGGATTGTCGGCTCGACGCCTCGTCTGCTTCGCTACGCAGGAGCTATGGCCCGCGAGGTGCCGGTGGCAGCCGGCGCTCTCACGAGCAACACGATTTGAGGAGCGCTTCGCTTGTAATCTTCCATTCAACTGGGGAGGTGCCGCAGCCTCGCACGGCCGAGGGATCAGGAGTCCTGCCGAGACTGCGGCCAAGCCTGCGCGAGGCGTGGGCACTTCCCCTTGTGGGTAAGGACTGGTCTGTATTTATCTGTCGATCCAGACGTTCTCGAAGCGCCAGTGATTGTAGATCGTTGTTCACCGCAATGTTCACGCCTTTCACCTGCGGCTGCCAGCAGGTGCCGCCGCGCCCATGCGAGATGACGGGCCGCGCACCGTCCTCCTGTAGCTTCCGGTCGATCTCCCAGACCAGCGCCCGCCGCTTCTCGAAGTCGGTCATCTGTGACTGCGTGTGGAACAGCTTCTCGAGCTCGGGATTGCAGTATTGGGTGTAGTTGCGCTCCGAGCCGCAGGAGAACGTCTCGAAGAGCACCACGTCGGGATCGTCGATGCCGACGCCTTGGACGTTCATGCCGATGCTGTACTCTCGGCGCAGCATGCGCTGGTACCACACCGGCGTGTCGAGCGGCTCGAGCTCGCCTTCGATGTAGACCTGCTTGAGATGGTCGATGAGAATCACCGCCGGATCGCGATAGCTCGGGATATTGCGCGTCGAGACTTTGATCTTCAGCGGCTTGTCCGGACCGTAGCCTAGATCGCGCATGATCTTGCGCGCTTCGTCGCGGCTTTTCTCGACATCGGGACCATAGCCGGCCACGCTCGAAAGAGCTTCTTTGGGCATGCCCCATACGCCGGCGGGCGGCGGCAGCATGGCGCCCCCGACCTCACCCTGGCCTTCGCTCAGGATATCGATGAAGGCCTTGCGGTCGAGCGTCAGCGACAGCACGCGCCGGATCTTTGCATCGTCGAACGGCGGCTTCTCGCGGTTGACCAGCAGGTTGGCCTGAGTGTTGGTCGGCAGCATCTCGCAGACCGCCGTGGGCGCTTGAGCCTGAAGCTCGCGCATGATCGGGACTGACAGGATCGATGTGAACGTCATGTCGAACTTGCCGGCCACGAAGGCCAGCACCATCGTCGAGCGGTTGGGAATGATCGTGAACTCGATGCCGTCCAGATAGGGCAGGCCCTTCTTCCAGTAGTCCGGATTCTTCGCCAGCTTCATGCCCTGGTTCTGCTTGAACTCGACGAACTTGAACGGTCCGGTGCCGATCGGCTTTGTCCGCATCGTCGCAGCGTTGACGTGGCAGGGATAGACCGGCGAGAAGGCGCCGGCGAGCATGGTCAGGAGCGACGGTTGCGGATCCTTGAGGTGGAACGTCACTTCGTGGTCGCCTTGCACGGTCACGTCCTGGAGATTGAAGTACCAGGACTTGCGAGGATTCTTGCGCAACCGGGCCTCGTTCTTGCCGATCAGCCCGTCCCAGGTGCACTTCACGTCGGCGCTGGTGAATGGCGCGCCGTCGTGCCACTTCACGCCCTGGCGCAGCTTGAAGGTCAGCGTCTTCCCCTCGTTGCCCCAGGCCCACGACTCGGCAAGGTCGGGGACGATCGTGTCGGGCCGGTTTTGCTTGGCCGCAGGATCGAAGACCACCAGGTTATTGAAGACCGACATGAACGGCATGACCGTGGAGATCGTCGCCTCTTCGTGGATCGAGGCGCTCGGCGGATTGTCCATGTGCGTTATGCGTAGGATGCCTCCCGACTTCTGCGCGAGCGCGTTCGCGGAGTGGAGCGAGGCGGCAGCGAGCACGAGGATGGCCGCCATCAAGCCGAACCGACGGGTCATCATCGTCTCCTCCAGATGCGCGTTCGTTGTTGGCAGAGATACAGTACACGGCGATCCATCGTCGGTGCGAATCCACCGAGCGTTGAATTTCGCAGATTGCGACGATGTTCTGTGAACCCTCTCGGTAAGGATCGCGAGCAGTCCGCGCCTGCGAGCATCGAGTCGGCCCGGCTGGGACAGTGGTCCTTCGGTGCGCATGACCTCGGGGTCGGTCCGTCCGGGCTCTCTGCGGTTAGCCAGGCCGAGCGAACGCGGGCGTGCGTTCGGCGGCCGTCTGCACCGTTCGGCGCTGCTCGGCGGTACGTGGTTTCGCGCTGCCGCGCATACTCCGGGCCCGAGGCAATCGTGCGCCCAACGTTTCCGCTGCCTCCGCGGAGACAAGCCGTCACGGGCGCAGCGCCGGTTGTTTGGGTGATGCCGGGAACGCGCGACCACAGTGCTTTCCGGACTTTACCTCGACAACGACCGTACAAGTGGCAGGAAGGTGCTGGTCAGCGCCCCATCGCTTTCGGCAGAAACGGTTCGACTAATGCTCGTGCCAATGCTGGCTGCTATCGGTAAAGGCGTGTCCGATGACGAGCGGTGGTCCACTTCCTTCGACCGTGTAATGGATCGAGGCGCCCTTGTTGTCGACCCGCGGCATTGAGGGTCTCCTGTCGGTGTTGGCGAGTCCCAGGAGGCTCTCGCCGGCCAGCGCCGGACGCGTACACGACAACGACATCGGCAATGTGGCACAGGCCGCGCGCGTCGTCGCGGTCGCTCCGGCTTCCCATCCCCCACGGAATCGTAAACCACTCCGGCGTTATCCCCGCCGTAGTGGGTCGGACCTCGCCGGAATGCATGTTCTCTGCCGCCGTGCAAGCTCAGGATGATCCATTCCGAGATCCATGAGCGTCCGACAGTGAGGTCTGTTGCGCATTGGGCAGTGGCGGGGTGGTGACACATGGCCACCACCTCCTTGTCCTTGTTTCACTTCCTGGCCTCTACTTCCCACGTCCCCGTTGCATCATAGACACCACCACCCGTTGCCAGAGGCATCCGGAGTTTGTAGGTACCGCTGCCCTTGACGCCTGCGTAGACGCCGGAGCCCGAGAAGTATTGCCAACGGCCATGGTTGACCGGGTCGTAAACGACGGTGTACGCGGCCCGGCCATCGCCTTTCGGCGACAATACTTCACAGTAACCGTGGGAGGTGATCGGCTTGTTGTCCGCCGACAGTTCGAGTGTGGTGAAGCACGTCACCTTCTGGATATCGTAAGGGGCCGGTACGTCGCTCACGAGACCGACGCAGTTTCCCACGATCTTGCGCACTGAAGAACCGTCTGATCGTTTCATGATCTCTTCGTTGGAAGCTGGAATGCATGTGCTGGTGCTGCTCTTGTCCTTGAAAACCTCGGCCTGCACGGAAGTCGCGGCCATCAGTCCCAATGCCATGAACGGTGCGTAGAGCGTCTTCATCGGTAGCTCCTCATAGTGGGTTGTTCACTACGCTTACGCTTGAAGGCTTTCCTTCCTGGGGATGCGCTCCGGCTTCAGTAAGCAAGTGGCGGCTTCGCCGGTGCGTGTTGCCCGCAGACGACGGTGATCTGCAATCCTGGCCGAGCGCCTGCGTCGGACAGGCGCCTGTCGATTGGCCCGGCGAGCGTTGCCGCAACCAAAGGGCGTCTCGACATGGAGATTGCTCCCGTCAGTCAGGACGGTGTCTGGCTCGCGGTCGACGCCGGGGCACTCAACCTACGCGGGATTGAGGCGATCACGCACACGTTGCGCCGTGCACGTCAAGGAGAATATTGGGCTCGATTGCCATCGCCGCGTGGGAACTCATTCAGCGGCCGGTGCGTAGGTCTGTCGGTAGCGAGCAACCGCTTCCGCGATTGATAATCAGTCGAAACCTTGACGGTTCATCGCCGGTCCGACCGTCCATTCCGATGAGGCAGGGATGAAGCAGTTGCCCGAAGTGCGACTGCGGACGATGGCGGTGAGCCGAGAGATTGTCGATATGTCCTGCACGATCGGGACGGCAGACTCACGCGGTCGTTCCGGGCCATACTTGTGCCGGGTCGGGCCAGGCCGCTCGCGCTACCGCCACACAGCCCGAACCTGAATGCCTACGCGGAACGCCGGGCGAGGTCGGTCGAAGAGTAGTTTCCTCGGCCACTGCAAAGTCGCTCACCGATTACGTCGTCGGCACGATTCGCCGGCCTCATTCGTCTGCCTCGGGATCGATCGCGAATTCCTTGCCGAGAAGTGGATATATGCGGAAGGCGGGTGCATTCCCGCCATCGAATCCAGGCGGCGCAGGATCGCGAAAGATCAGCCGCCCGGCAGGGTCCAGGATGTCGACCTGGGCATTGCAATGGGCTCCCGTCCCTGCCGCGGCATTGGTGGCATTTTGGGCGGCGGACTTTGCCGCAGCAGTCTTCGCTCCTCTTTCCCTCTTCGCCCCCGGGCTCTTCGTTGCGGGAGCCGCAACGGCCATGCGGAAATAGCCGGTGTCGTCGGTCTTCGCCGACATCGGTTTGACCGATGCGCCAGGGGGCGTAATCCGCACGGCATAGCCCACCGCAGGCGCGCCGGAGCCGAGCCATACGTAGCCATGAAACATGCCGGGTTCGGCGACGCTTTCGACGACACGGCGGACCAGGGTCTCGGCTTCGCCGAGATTATGCTTCAGCCGCGCAACACGCTCCGCCCGCCGCGCCATCGCGCCGTTCCGGGGTGTCTTCCTGTCGCCGCGCGCCTCGAGCCGCTTCGCCTCGCGGGAGAGGGCCGCGCCGATCCCCGCCAGCAGACCTTTCTGCAGGCTGAGCATGGCTGGAGCCTCATCGCCGGCCTCGCCAAAGAGGCTGGCGATACCCGCCTGCCTCTCGCGGGTCCGCTGCGCGGAGAGGTTGCTGTCCAGCCGGACCCCGGGCTCCTTTTCTTTGCGCGTCGCCATCATGCTGTCCTTTCGTGTCTCATCCCGGCGATCACGCCCGGATTCCCGCCATCCTCCGGACTCCGCTGGCGAGATCGCTGTCGACATCCCGCTGGTCTCCACCGGAGCAGAGATCCGGGCAGAAGAGCTCGCCCAGAACGAGATTGTTTGCCACGGCGGTGCGCAGGCCGATGGCCCGGATGCAATGGGTCGACTGGTTGTCGGCGGCGGTGTTCATCAACCCGAGGCTCAGGATCGAGAAAAACGCCCGGCCCCAGGTTTCCGACAGCCGGTTGTCGTTGGTCCTGACGGTCATGCCGATTGCGACGAGATCGGCCAGCGCGATGCGGCGGAGCGGGGCAGCGACATGATACTCGAAATGGTTGTCCGACGCGCCGACGTCGTCGAGCGACACCAGCAGCACCGAGGACAGGTCGAAGCCCTGTTCCGGCTCGGTCATGTGAAAACTCACCTGATTGTCGCTGAACAGCGTCTTTCCGGTCGGCAGGCCAAGCTCTATGCCCCGCGTCGCTGCCCCGAGCCGCGCGATCGGGCAGACATATCTCGCCAACGATTCGAACCCCATCCTGGACAGGAGATCGAGCACGAAGGCGTAGAGCAGGCCCAGCGTCCATTCACGGCTCACCCCGAAATTGGCGATTGCGACGGTGCGCGCGAAACGGTCGGTGACGCGGTCCGCAAGCGCCTCGCTCGAAAACCGGTTGTCGGTGACCAGCATCGGCCCGGCACCCATCATGAACAAGGCACGCCCCAGCGGCTGTTCGACCTGATTGGCATGGATGCGGATCTGGTCGATCCCGTGACTGGGGATGCGCTGCGCGACCGCCGCCACCAGCGCGCCGGAATATTTCGACTCCCTGGTGAGGCTCAGTGCCATCCAGATGTGGATGCCGGCGCGGATGCCGGGGCGGGCGTTCTCCGCGTTTTCGGCGCCGGCCACTCCATTCTGCCGGATATGATTGTGCTCGATCCCGAGCCCGTCGGCGGCCAGCACGAAGATGCCGCAGACCGGATCGCGCCAGTCGAGCCCGTTGCCCTCGATCATGTTGCGCTCGATCACCAGTTCGGTGACGAAGGCGAGGGCGATGCCGCCATAGCCCAGCAGCATCATCAGGGCCGAGGAGGGCGTCCCGATTTCGCGCCGTAGACAGCCGGTTATGCGGTTGTCGCGGATGGTCAGGCCGTGGACGGAGACGAGCGGCATGGCTCCGCCTCTGAGACCGAAAAAGCGGATTACAGCAACGCCGTTGGCGCCGTGGCGGCTGATCACATTGCCGCTGATCTCGACGTCGTAAAGATCACCGGCAGGTTCGTAGGTCACGCCGTCCTCGCCGTCGTCGTTGTCGGTGCCGTGATCGGTCGGTGCGCAGGGCGCACAAGGATCCTCGATGTCGATGTCGACGACCTCGACGCCGTCCGGATTTTCCTCGTCAATGCGCAGGATACTGCCGAGCGTGATGCCGTTGCCGATGCCGCCGGCGATGACGTTGCCGGCAATGCGGATCGTGTCGCTGCCGCCGCCGATCTGAATGCCCCCGCGTGCGGCATCCGCCTCGGCGGCACGGCCGGGCGCCGCGAGCTTCGAGAAGATGCGGCGCAAGTCCTCCGCCACCGGTTCGACGATGTTGCCGTCGAGGTCGATGGCCTCGCCATCGGCATAGACCGCCGCCCAGGGGGAAAAAGTGCCTCGCAGGTCGCGATAATGGACGAGACAATCGGCCAGGCGGACGACCTCCGACCGTTCGATCCGCACGACCGCCTCCCTGCCGCCCTCGAGCGCCAGCCCCTCTATGCAGATGTCGCTGCTGTCGGTGACGAGGACGGCCGTGGAACCCGCGCCCGCTTCGTCCGGCGCGACGATGCGCGATCGCGGCCCACAGCCGTGAACAGTGATGTTGCGGCGGTCGACGATCTGCACCGCTTCCCGGAACAGACCCGGCAGGACACAGATGGTTCCGCCCGCAGGTGGCAGCGAGGCGATCGCGTCGGCAATGGTGGCAAACATGCCGTAGCTTTCGATACCGTCGCCCACCGTCACGCTGCAGCAGCCGCGCAGGCGGGTCAGTGGCAGGAAGGGCGGGCGGCAATCGTCGACGAGCACGCCCGTGGCGGTGCCATTGGCGTCGCTGGTCCACTCGATGATGCCGATCGGCGCGCGAAAGCGCTCGACCCCGTGCGGGGGAGCTCCGGACGGCAAGGCGAGGCGCCATGGCGTGACGGCCTCCGGCGCCATCGGCCGTGCGGCGATGATCCAGTGATCCTGGCGCCTGAGCGGTGCACCGGCGAAGGCGATGCTGAGCCCGGTCGTGCCCAGATCTGCAGTGGCGATGGGAATGCTGGCAGGCGAAGCGAGGTCGTCGCCGCGGTTCCAGACGCGCAGGTAGACGAATTCCTGCGCGAAATCGCCGGCATCGGACCGGGTCGTCCAGCGGTCGAAACCTGCCGGCAACGGCACGTCGATTTCGAACGTGAGAGTGTCCGGGTCGTAGCTGACCGCCACCTTGCACAAATGGCCGGACATCTCCGCGACCGGCTCGTTGTTCGCGAGCGCCGCCGACCATGGCAGCAGCTCGACCACCTGGTCGCGCATCGGCCAATGGGCGGCATCGCGCGGCGCGGCGGCCAGGGTCACGACGACAGGTTGGCCGGCGCGGCTGGTGACCGTGGCGCGATAGAGCGGCGCCGCATTGTCGAAGCCCCAGGTGTAATGCGTGGCGTCAACCATCTGGACCCGGATCGCCTGGTTCTCGGCACCGAGATAGCCGCCCGCCGTTGGCGGCGCGCAGAGGTCACCGGCGCCGGCCGCGGGTGCAAAACTGACGGTCAGCGTGGCCGTGGTCGCCATCCGCATTTCCGCGTCGAGTGTGCCCATGTCGGCAAAGCCGGCCTGGGCAGCCGCCCAGGCGGCGGGGCATTCGTCACCCGCGACGCCGGTGAGCACGTGAACGCGACGCATCGTCCGCCAGCGCACCGAACTGTCCGGCCCACCCAGTGCCACTTCGAACAGCTCGCCATCCTCGGTCGCGGTCACGGGCTGCTGCCATGCCTCGATCCACACCAGGTCGTTGCGGGTCGCTCCCGGCGGGGGAGGGGCGGGCGCCGTCGTCTTGTCGAAGTTCAACCAGTCGCGCTGTTCGAGGAACTGCTCTGCCTCGGTCATCTCCAGCCTGATGCCGCCGAGGTACAGCTCGCCCGGCGTGAGCGCGAAATCGAGCCGCCCGCCGGTCGTCGTGAAGCCGGTCGGCAGAAAGCCGGGGCCGGGTGCGCCATAGGCGCCGATCGCATGCAGCCGGGTCCGCCGCAGCTCTTCCGACTCCAGGATGGCGGCCTCGTTGACGTCCTCGTCCGTCAGCACCCGGCCCTGCTGATGGCGGACGCCGGCATAGTGCTTGGCCGGATCGGTCATCAAACGCGATAGATCTATGGTAGACATCTCAATTCTCCATAATCAGCGCTGGGTTGCGGCCAAAGGGCATGTATTCGTCGATCTTGGCCATCAGGCCGTCCCGGCGGACAGGGCGCCGTTCGCCGGCCATTGACCCGATCTCGCAGTCGAACTCGGAGCCGCGGACGAGGCTGTCCGGCGCTCGAGGCGACAGTTCAGCATAATGAGGGTCGCCGAAGCGGCGCGAGACGAACAGCCGCTGCAGATCGTCGATGACGTGCGATTCATAGGGATGCGGCACGCGCGAGCCGGGTGCGCGCGCCGAAAACCGGAAGCATCCGCTCTGAACATCGGTCACGTCGGCGACGCCGGCGACCAGCGTGTCGCTGGCGTCCAGCCTCTCGACATCGAGGACGACGGTGCCGATCGTGCGTGCGATCAGGGTCGACCGCGCGATCGTGGCGTGGCTGCGCGGCAGGATCAAACCTTGTGCGCGTGGATCACTGGCGTCGATGATGGAATCGCCGATCGTCACCCGGTCGACGCTGGCGTTGCCGCCGGCCAGCACCACGCCGGGCAGGATGCACCGGTCGATCACCAGCTCGTCGATCGAGCCGAACACCGCGATGCCGCAGGGACGAATGATACCGCCGACACTGTCGCGTCCGCCGGGGTCGAAGGTGCAGTGGCGCAGCGTCACGCGGGCGAAAGAACCCAGCAGCCGCAATCGCCCCGCGGCGGCGCCGATCCATAGTCCGTCGACGACCAACTCGCGGTTGTTGCCGATCGCGCCGAGCCGCCAGCCGGCGGTGATCCGGACATAGGGACGGGTCGATTCCCTCGCGCGGATGACGAGACCGGTGATCGCCGTCTGATCAGGTGGCCCGGCAAAGGTGGAGCTGTCGTCCAGCTCCAGGATGCCACTGGCCGGGATGCCGGCTGCCGTCGAGCCCAGTGCCCAGCTCACGGTGGCGGGTGCCGAATCGATTGCCCGGCCCGCGGCGCCGGCACCGATGGGGGCGTTCATGCCGATCGCATAGCCGACCGCCACCGACGCCGGCGGCGCTGCACCCGGATCGTACAGGAAGCGTCCCGTTGCCGGATCGAAGAGAAGGTCCATTCCTGCCGGTGCCGGCACCGGCCAGGCCGACAGGTTGGCGGCACGCATGGCCTCGGGCAGGACGCTGCCCGGCGGCACGCCCACCGACACCGTTCCGGCCAGCACCACGCTGCCGCTGTCGGCGGTGACGGTGCGGGCCAAGATGCCGGACAGGACGCCTGCGGCGGTGAGCGTGGCGGACGACGGCATGCCGGCAAGGATGCGGCGGAACGTCGATTCGACGGCAATGCGTTGCCCGGCGATCCGGCGCAGGTCGGCGGCAGCCGCCTGCCGGGCAGCAAGGGTGCCGATCGGAGCTGCAGACAGCACCCAGGCAATGACGCCATCGTCAACGGCGAAGATGCGTTCGTTGAACAGGCGGCAGTCGATCGCCACCGGCAGATTGCCCTCGCCGGCCGGGTGCCAGCCGCTCCAGTCGCCGCGTTCGATGCCGGTGCTGAACAGGGGGATGCTCCGCCCGCTCGGATCGAAACAATAGCCATCGCGCGTTCCTGGAAAATTTCTGATCCTGCGCGGCGTGACACCGGTCAGTTCGACGACGGTCAACCGATGGAGGTAAAAGGCGAGGGTCTGAATGCCGCGCAGGCCAAGGCGGTCGTTCGGGCGGCGGGTCTCCGGGCCATAGTGAAACTCGTCGAATGGGCCGCCGGCCAGGAGCGCGCCGCGCACGGAGCGAAGATCGGCAAGCCCGCCCTCGGGCGTCGCGGTCACCCGGCCGGTGAGTGCGGGCCCGTCGAGACCGTGGCGCGCGCGCGCCAGCCGGCGGAACTGCTCGACCACTTTCGCATCCCAGCCGGCGATGTCGTCAGCCAACTGCTCGAGCACCTTGAGGGTGCCCTTGCGGCGGCGATAGTAGACGGTCTTGGCGACGTCGCTGCGCCGCGCGCGGGGGTTGAGCGCGGAGACCAGGCGGGTCGCCACCAGCTGCCCGATGTAGGGAACGGCCCAGTCGTCGGCAAGCTCGACATACATGTCGTCCCACAGCCGGTCCTGGCTGCGTTTGAGCACCGCGGCCTGGCTGGCAAAAGCCGTCAGAAGCGCGCGCAGGGCGTTGCCGCCATCGTTCGCGTCGGCCTCGCGCAACGCGGCCGGTACCCAGTCCCAGAGCCGCTCGACATAATATTCGCGATAGCCGTCGCGCGCGGTGCCCATGCTCCCCTCCTATCCCGCCTGCCGACCGTTGACGGTGATCCCGCCGGCAGAAAAGTCGAACCAGGCGCCGGCGGCTGGTGCGCGGCCGGTGTCGGTGAAGGGCGTCCCGTTCAGCGCCAGGCCGCGGAGTGCCGCGACACCGTCCACCCCCATGATCGCGGCGATGACGATGCTGGCGAAAACGACACCGTCCGGACCCAGCCGTTCACCGCGCAACAGGCCGCCGCTGCCGGGCAGGGTGACGGGCGCGAACAATGCCTGTCCCACCGCGTCGGCAACGGCGTCGCCGACGAAACGGGGATCGACATCGACATCGACGGCGAGGCTGGCCGTGTCGGCCGGAGACACCAGCACCGACAGCGGCGCATCTTCCTCGGCGATTGCTCTCAGGGCGGAGCGGATCGAAGGCGCCAGCTGGGCATCGCCGATATAGCACAGGACCACAGCCGGGCGCTGCCCATCCTCGTCCCAACGCCAGGCCGCCCGCGCGGCCCGCACTCCCGATCGCTCGAGGGCAGCATGCTCGAAGTCGAGCAGCGACACGGCGCGTCCGAGCAGCAGGGCCGAGGCGGGCCCCAGGATACCGATTGCGGCAGCCGTCTCGGCATCGGCTCCGCCGAATGCCGGAAGCGGATTGCGCACGCTTCTGAGGCCGATCACCGGACGGGCGACCTGCTTGATCGATTCCGCCGGCGGCACTGCCGCGCCGGCGCCAAAACGGTAGCTGGCGACAATCGGGGCGCCGGTCGGCACCCGCGCCGCGCCGCCGAACTCGACATCGGTTTCCCCGGCCCCGTCGTGGCGGACGATGAAGACGGGTTCGTCCTCGCTTCGGCCGTAGAAGCTCTCCACCTCGGTCCACATGATGCCGCCGACACGGATGACGAGCGTACTCACACGCCCGACGCTGTTGGCGGCGGGCAGGTAGGTCAGCGGCTTCTTCTTCAGACGGAAGCGCTGACTGGCAACCGAGGCGTCGCCGGCGCCCAGGACTTCGTCCCGCACCGATTCACCGCGTGTCGCCAGCACCATGTTACCGGCCAGCGTAACCGGTTGATCCAGGGCCAGGCCCCATGGTGGCGTGCCATCCGGCGTGGCAACCTTCGCGACCGGGTCGAGGACGCCGGTCGTGACCACGGCCTGACCAAAGGCGTCCGCGAGCCCCAGCGTCGTCACCGGCACCCGGGGCGCCGCGACAAGCGAGGGAACCAGGACCGGATCGCCCTGTTCCAGGGTTTCCTTGAGCGGCACGTGGATCGTACCGGCTTCGTTGAACCCGTAGTGGAGGATCAGGCTGTCGATCGCCGTCGCCGTAAAGGACATCGGCTGACCCAGCGTTATCCGGGTGACGCCGGTCTGGATCACCGGGCTGACCATGGTGCTTTCGTTGTCGTCGGGGTCGGTCAGCGTACTCGTCAGGGGGCCAAGCAACGTATGGAGCGCCTCGGTCACCTTGGTGACACGGCGCGCGACGAAAGTGCCCTCCGCCTCGACGACGACGACATCGTCCGCGGCGATGTCGAGCCGCGTATCGAGCGACAGCTCGGTCGCGGTGATCACGGCCGGCTCGCCACTGCCCGGCGTCAGTTTCCAGGCACCGGCCCGGTTGCTGCCGCACAATATCCGCGTATCGGCATGGCTGGTCCCGGCCGGTGGCACGACCGCCGCCGCAAATCGGATTTCGGTTACCGGAGCCCGGGCCGGCGTCATCGTGGGGGTGAGTGACTGCACGCGCACAGCCGCAAGCGTTCCCGCCATGTCGAGCACGATGATGTCGTTGCGCCGGGCGCGGAGAGTGCCGGTCTTGACGCCAAGCACGGAGAAGGAAGCGGGCAGAGTTGTCGCCGGTACGCGGCCGACGGGGAGGCGGTTGACCCGCGGTTCGAGAGTGAGTGCACCAGCGCTTTCGAAGACCTGGGGTGGATTGCCTTCGAACTCGCCGGAGCGGAAGGCGGTCGCAGCAGGGAGGGCAACGAGCCGCACCCCGTCTGCCTCCGCCGCCAGCCACGCCGACGCGGCGAGGCCCGGTCGCGGCAGGTAGCCGAGCAGAGCGACGAGCCGGCGTGCCGCGTCGGGAACGATCGCAGTCTTCAGATACGATTCATTGGCGACCAGCGCGTCGTAGAAGCTGGTGACGTCGGCCATGTAGGCGAAGAAATCGACCAGCATCATGCCGAAGTCGCCGTCTTCGCGTGCGCGCCAGTCGTGGAGTGCGCCCTGCCGGGAAACGTCGGCCATGAGTTCCCGTCGCCAGTGCGGAAACGCCCCGACGGCACGCGGCAGGGCGGTCAGACCGGCCGGGATCTCATGGACGAGACAGGGGTGGACGTCGCAGGCGCACGCCATCATGCACCCCCTTTCATGATGAGCCGGACGGCGCCCCGCTCCATCAGGTCACGGTCGTTGGTCACCCGGATCAGCTCATGCAGCCCGACCGGCAGCAGATACTCGTCGAAGTCGCGCCATTCGAAATAGCCGGGCCGCCTGGCCCTCATCTCCTCGACCGCCTTCACGCCGGGCACGGCCTGCAGTGTCGCGATCAGCGCCGCTCGCGACAGCGGCGTTCCGAAGGTGAAGTTGTCGGGATCGAAGAAGCCGCCCTGACCGTCGCTTCCGAACAGCGCATCCAGCGCCATTTCCTTGACCTCGCCACGATAGGCATTGGGCGCCACGCAAAGGGTGATCTCCAGATCGATTTCGGCATAGCGCGGAACGCGCACCTTCACCTCGCGCCCGGCCTGGCGAACGGTATCTAGCAGGCTGGTGATGTCCCGCCGCAGGGCCGGGCTCAGCTCGGTGGAATCGGCGGGATCGGGCGTAACGAAGATCGTCGGCCAGCTTCCCGTCCAGCGGCTGGTGGCGCCTGCCTTCTGGACACCGGTGACCCGCTCGGCCATCACGGCATAATCATCCGTCCGGACCGCGCGATGGGTGACTGCGCGGAATGCCTGAGGGGCGTTGGTGCGCACGGCGTCGAGCGTCTCGGGGTCGCGCCCGCCGCGGGCGGAGACGGGGTTGGTAACCGCTTCGACGCCCGGAACCGCAACGAGCAGCCGGACCAGCGTGTCCTGGGCGGCGTTGGTGACGGCGCCGTTTCCGAGACGGTAACGCAGCGAGAATATCGATCCCTCGGGAGGCGCCATGCCGAAGCCGTTGTCGCCAAAGCGGATGGTGGTACCCGCGCCGGAGGCGTAATCGACATGCTCGGTGAGCCGGCCCAGCCGTTCGAAACCCACGATCCGTCGATAGGTACCGTCCTCCAAGGTGAACAGGCGGTCGGTGGGCTCGGCCGTCGTCTCGCCGACCAACGCTGGCCGCCAGTGCCACACGCGATCTCCCTCGCGGACCAGTTCGACCTCCGGCCGCGAGATGCCGTCGCGGCTCAGCCAGACCAGCGGCGTCTCATCCGAGCCGGCCAGGGAGAACAGCGTCTTGACGCGTGCGGCGAGGTCTTCCTCGCTCCCCGGCTCCGGATAGCAGAGCGCGCTGCCTCCGCCGACCCGCTCCACGGCTTGCGGCAAGGCCGCGTCGGCGTCCGCCGGGTCCGGCGATGGCCCGATGCGGAAGCGCGCCATGTGGGTTGCGCCCGAGGTGGCCGGCAGGACATTCGCGCGCAGCGTCAGGACCTCCAGGTCGAGATCGTGCGGCAAGGGCGGTTCGAAGACGATGCGGGTGATGGCCGGCACAGCGGGCGGCAGCGGGTCGATACCGTCGACGGCGCTCGTGATGCGAACCGCAACGCAGCGCGCCGGCCGGTCCTGCGCCAGCGGATCGGTGCGCAGAACGACCCAACGCCCTGCCGGATCGATCGCGGCATCGGGTTGAAGCCGTACGGCATGGGCACCTGTCAACGTCAGACGGGTGCTGCCGGCAAACAGGCAGGTATCGTTTTCGTCCCAGATATACGGAAGTATCGAATTGCGCAGCGGATCGACGGCGAATTGCACCGGCGCCGGCGGCAAGGCGGGCGGAATGCCCAGCGGGCGGTCGGACAGGCCGTGACCGATCTCGAACACCAGCTGGCCGACGGCATCGCTGATCCCCGTCCCGGCGGGCACACTGGCAGCCGCCGTTGCCGTTACATCGATCCAGGCGAAGGCGCCTGCGCCATTGTCGATTTCGTAGTCCACCAGCCGCGCCAGATGGCGAAGCGAGCGACGCTGGCTGGCGGTATCGAACTTCGCCTCGCGTGCGATCCGGTCCTGGGCATAGGCGAACTCGTCGCCGGTCGCGGCGACGAGCTCCAGGATCATCATGCCGATGTCGGCTTCCAGGCGATCCTGCCAGTCGGGATAGCGCTGGGACGCGAAGTCCATCAGGGCCTGGCGATAGCTCCAGAAGTCGCGTGCGCGGTAGTCAACGGGGAAATCGACGATTGCATCGGCGGGGCAGGGGCGCGGCTCGGCCTCGCAGTCCAGATCGCTGTCACATGCTGCCTTGAACGTGAATCGGATACCGTTGAAGTAGGGATCGATCGCCGGGTCGTCGATGTGCAACCGGTAATAGCCAAACCCGCCCGGCGCCGCGACCCTGATCTGCAGGACGGCGCGTCCGTCCACTGGCGCTGGCAGGGGATTCACATGCTCCACGACCGTGACTGACCCGGGGCTGACCTGACCTTCGCCCGCGATCGTGAAGGCGGAGGCCGGGATCGCGGCCAGCGTCGCGGCAAGCGCAGGCGGCAGCGTATCGTGATGCAGGAAGATGGTGATCTCGGTCTGCGGCTCCGATACCTGCACGAAATCGATGCCCGTCAGGGTCGCGGAAGCGCGAATGAGATCGGCGCGGTCCATGCTCATGGCGTCACCTCGAGGTTGAGGTAGCGCCGCTCTCCTAATGCCTTGACCGCATAGCCGATGCGGATGTGGAGGGTGGAGTCCTCCGCCCGTGCGGTCACCTCGAACACCGAGATCACCGTGCCCAACCATTTGGTCAGCGCCTGATAGACCGTGACCTGCGCGAGCGTTGCCGCCGCTTCGCCGCCGGGTGCGAAGATCAGCCGCTTGACCCCGCAGCCGAAGTCGGGGCGGTTGATCCTCTCGCCGGGCGCCGTCAGAAGCACCTGCTTGACGAGCTGCGCAACATGGGCGTCGTAGTCGATCTCCTGGGCGATGCGGCCGCGTGCCGGATCGACGGCGAGCGTCCACGCGATGCTGGCGAAGCGCGCGGTCATGATCCGCTCGCCACGCGCTGGACGGTGCCGACCGAGACCGGCCCCTGCGGCGCCTGATCGACAGCCAGACAGACACTTTTGCTGTCTTCGGAAAGTGTCGGCGTGCCGTTCACCAGGGTCGCCTTGTTGGGTTTCAGCCACTGCACGGTGACGCATGGGTGGGGCACCGTGCCAACGCCGACCGGGATCTGGAACGGGCACCCGGAAATCGTGAACGTATCGGTTGCAAGTGCCAGCATAGCCCCGGCAGAGACCTGGGCGTTGGTCGAAACGATCGCGACCGTGCCGCCATGCGGGCACGTCAGTGTCGATGCAGTGGTGATGAGCGGTGATGCCATCTCCGGATCTCCTCAGCCCGCGCTGACCTTGAAGGCACCCCCATTCACCGCCACGCCGCCATCGCTGACGTCGACCTTGCCCGTCGCCGCCGCGCTTTCGGAGACGACACCTGCAGCGCTCACCTTGTGCGACGCTCCGCCGGCGGTACTCTCGACGTTGCTGGTCCAGCTCGTCACGGCTTCCGACTGGTTGGCAATCTCGACGCTGCCCGCGCTGTCGTCGATCCTGATGCTTGCGGTCTCGGTCGCGATCAGCTTGATGTCGGCGGACGTGGCCTCGTCGGGCAGTTCGCCCGACCCCCAGAAGCACCCCGTCCAGATTGGCCGCGTGGTGTCTCCGGCCTCGAACTCGATCCAGACATTTGCCTTCTCCGGCGGCAGCATGAAGAAGCCGACGCCCTTCCCGGCATAGGGTACGCAGGGCCGCGCCCAGACCACGGCGTTGCCCAGGATCGCGGGGCACATGATCTGCAGGCGGCCGGATTTCTCGGGGTCGTCACTGCCGACGACCGAACCGGCGTATTTGCCCCACACCCGGTTCAGCATGGCCAGCTGGAATGCGACGACAGGATCGTTCAGCATTTTCAGTTCCACCCATTGCGGATCAGTGTGGCCGTCATCAGATGATCGTCGTCGTCGATCCGATGGACGACGCGCTGTATCAGATAATTGCCGGAATGGCGTTTTCCCGCGCCGTGCAGCGTGATGACCGACGGTGCGCGGAGCACGTGCTTGATCCGCCGCGCCCTGGCGGTCACGGTCGCGGTGACGAACCAGCCTTCGTCGATGAGCGCCGCTTCGCTCCGGTTGATGAGGTCGCCGGCGTCGTCGACCGGGACACTGAGCCGCGCGCGGCGTGTCCCTTTCACGATATCGGCCAGCGCCATGCCGCCCAGTGGTGCGAGCGGCGAGCGATCGACTCCACCCGACTGGTCGCTGGATGAAAAGCCGTCGCGGTTGTCGGCATCGGTGGCGACGACCTTTTCGACATTCCATTCGATGACGGCCTCGTCGATGTTGCGCTCCGCTCCGGCGATATGAAGAGCGAAGACCGGAGGATCGCCGACCGGGGGCCGTTTGACGTGCGCGGCCGGCAGGGTGGTCAGCGCGTCATAGCTTATCCAGAACCAGCAGCCGTTGCGCCGTGCCAGCCGCCGCACGAGGTGCAGATCGGGCTCACGCTGGACCAGCGCATTCTTGTGATCGGTGTGGGTGACGGCATTCGGAATGACGATGTCGCTGACGTCAATCGCAGCAGCACCCAGGATCTCGCTCATCGCCCCCGCGTCGCTGACCGACGGCCAGACCTTGACCTTCGCCTCCCGCGCCAGCGGGACGGTGACGTCGCCGCCGACCACCTCCAGCTGCGAGCCCTCGCCGCCGGTGACGATGGAAATGCGCTGCTGGGTCACGGGCCCGCTCACCAGGATGGTCGCGGCGTCACCGTCGGTAACCCGGATCGCAATGTTCGCCTCCGGCCCAAGCCGGTCCTCGCTCAACAGCCCGATGTCGCCGTCGACGATCTGGACGTCGTACAAAAGCGACCAGGTCGTCGTCTCACCCACGGACTCGGTGACTTCGACGATTGCCGGCTGCGCCAGCGTCGGGTCGGGCAGCCCGTTGGCAAGGATCTGGCAGCCGAGCGCCATGACGGATCAACCTCTCCCTAGCGCTTTACGGGAATTTCGATTTCGCGGAGCTCGGCCAGCACCTCGGCCGTCATCGCGTCGTTGAGTTCGGCGAGCCGCCAATAGCCGGCCGGATCGTTCAGATAGAAGGCGGCAAGATGGTCGGCTCGCTCGCCCTGCCGCCGCAGGTGCCGGCCGCGCAGCGTCTGTTCCGGTGGCGGTGCCGGCGGCACGACCTCCACCGTACGGCCGCGACTGTCGGTCAGCAGCATCGTGGGTCGTCCTGCATACCGGCTCTTCGGATCGAACAGGCTCATGGAGATTCTTTCCCGTCTGTCAGATCGGCAGCATGCCGAGGATGGATTCGACCGAGTTGGCGAGGTTGGCCGTGGCCAACACCTCCTTCTGGCCGCGGGTGAACTTGTAACAGAAGGTCGCGATTTCGGCCGCCGCGCCAGTCGCCTTGTCACCGGTCACCTGCACCAGATCGTCGAGATCGAGGACGCGCAGACCGATCGTCGCCTTGGCGCGGTGAGGATAGAGCAGGGGCGAGTACTGCTGCTCCTCGATCGTCAGTGACGTGATTCGCACCGGTACGATCCGCCCCGGCCCCCAGAAGAACAGGACGATGGGAGCGTCACGCCGCTCGAGCGCGGGCTCGATGGCAGCGCCTGCCCCGCCACCCAGGCTGACGCCGCCGGCCGAAACGGAAACCGATCCGCTGACCGTTCCGAGCAGGCCGCCGAGCAGGCTGTCGCCCGGCGGATACATGAGCATCTCGATGGCGGCGATCCGGTCGGCGATGCCGGACACGACCGCAACGGGATGCAGCTCCGGCTTCTCCAGCGCGTCGGTCGCATCGAGCTCCAGCACCAGCGAGAAGGTTTCGGTCGGGTCATAGGGCTGGGCGAGCGCGGCCAGCGAATCCTGATAGGCCTTGACGTCGGACTCGTTGGTGACCTGACCGTCCTTGATCTCCTCCTTCACGACTTTGGCCGGGGGCTGCCACGGCGTCAGGGTCCGCGTCATCGTCTCGGGGTTGTACTGGAAGACGATGATGTTCGGGACCGGGATCAGCATCGGAGCGCCGAAGTAGATGAGCGCGCCCTTCAGGAGGAAGGGGCTGTTGGGATAGGACATCAGCGCCTCCTCATGTCATCGGCTCGAAGCCGAAGATGGCACTTTCCAGCGTTTCCTTCTGCTTGGTCTTGACCTTCTCCATGATCTTCGAGCCGATCGCTTCGGGAATGTATCCCGTCTGGGCGACGCCGTTCTGATAGATCAGGGTCGACGTCGCGGTGGCGACCAGTGCCCGGTAATAGTCCGCCTCGTGCTTGTCGAGCGCGCGCTCGAGCTTGGCGTTCATCGTGTCACGCATCCAGGTGTAGGTCTTGCAGGTCGCGTTGAAGATCGCCGTCGACAGCATCTCGGGCGTCACCTCGGCCCCGCCGATCTTGGGGAGCCTGGCGCTGTCGGCGGCGGTGAGTTTCTGGCCGAGCCGCTTTTTCGTCATCGCCTCGAGGCCGTCGCGATTGTGCACGACCGCCTTGTAGTCGTCGCCCAGATAGCCACGGAACTTGCCGTCGATGGCGCCCCCCTGGCTGGCGCCAGCCGTATCGAGATCGTCGGGTTTGGGAGAGATATGGACGTCGCCCAGCGTGTGGGCATGGTTCGACAGCAGGATGGTCGGCATGTTCGGCCCGCGATCGCCCTTGTCGTTGTCCGCAATGTTGATGCCGGCATTTCCGCCGGGAGACCGGGTAATCATCTTCACCGACTTTCCCTGCACGACGATGTTCGGGTAGAGCGACAGCGGGTGCGGGAACGGCTTGTGACGATCTTTCGTATTCACGAGATATTCGATCAGAAGATACTGCACGGTGTGATGCGCGGCCCGGTCCGTACCCTTCTGTTGCGAGAGGTTCTTCTTGTCGCGATAGAAGCCCAGGCGCGTGCCGATCTGGCCATGGCTGCCCGAGGCCGTCCCCGGCTCGGTGACGACGTAATCGGCCCATTTCGGCGCCTCGTCGCCGGGGAGGGTGCGTTCCGGTGGCGGGTTTACGTAATCCTCGATCAGCTTCAGCGTGGTGGGACCGAACATCAGCTTGCCGGCGTTCTTGCCCGTTCCCTTGATGAAGATGAGCGGCGAGGGCTGAAGCCCCTGCAACGCCAGACGCGTCTTTGCCTGGTAGATCGCGCGCTTGGGCCCGGCCTTGGGGAAATTGGCGTCGATCACATGGTCCCAGATGTGCGACGTGCCGCCGATCATCGGCAGATGGACATAGGAGACACGAAGCGTCTTGAAGGGATCGGCCATGTTGACGGCCGGCCGCTGCTTGCCGTCCGGACCGTTCTCCAGCGTCGTATTGAACTCGACATCCACGGAAACGCTCGTCATGCCGAAGAAGAATTCTTCCAGGGTGGTTTCCAGGCGGCGGGTATCCAGTACCCAGACCGTTTCGGTCTTGGCCGTGGGTGCGTCCTTGCCCTTCTTGACGTCGACCTTTTTCAGCGCCTGCGGCAGCACGTTGTCGATCCGCTCGAGCTCCGCCTTGCGGTTGTCGAGGATATAGGCGAGCAACGAGGCCTTGACGCTCGCCCCGTCGAACGGGCTGTTGAATGTCACCGGTCCCTTGCCGGTCTGCGCCTCGGTCAAATGAAGAATGAGCTTCGCCTGGAGCGCGCCCTTCAGGCCCGGCGCGGCCCTGTTCAGATCGGCGGCCTTGGGTGCGTCGGGACCGGTCAGGCGCTTCGTCATCCCCTCGGCATGTTCGATGAGCGCCGTGGGGTCGCCCAGCTTCTGAAAGAATTTCTGCACGATATCGGTGAGGCTGGGCTGAATGCCGCGCGCCAGGCTGACGGGCCGGGGCGAAGTCGCCGGCCGGACGGACGCAGCAGCCAGACGACTGGCCTGGGACTCCGCGGCGTGATCGATCCGCCACCTTGTCCCGGAAGCGCTCCCGGCATGGGTCACCGGATCGGTGGAATGACGCGCGCCCAGTGGACGCGGTCCGGCCTGTTGCAGGACATGGGCAAGCTCGTGATGCAGCAGCCGCTGCCCGCCCGGCGTTGCGGTGTTGATCGCGCTGTCGAGATAGACGTGACTGCCGGTCGCCGCCGCTTCGGCGCCTGCCGGGCGGAGGCCCGAATCGACCGAAGCGCCGCGATGGAGCCGCACATGGCTGAAATCATGGCCGAAGCCGGACTGTGCACGGGCCTTGTCCGCGGCCGGCAGCGGCGCCCCCCGATCGCTCGGCAACCGCGGCGGCGCCGGCGGCGTGGCAGCCTCGTCGGCCAGTTTCGGCGCCATTTCGCCCTGAACGAAGGAGGTCGCCACCGCCGGAACGTCGATCTCCTGCAACTCCTTCAGGAAAGGCACCCTGAGGAGCAGGCCGTGCGCCTCGGTCGAAATTTCGGTCGCCGCCGCCTTCAGATAGGGATCCATCTCCTTCTTGGCATACTCGCGCCAGATGATGTTGGGATCGATGTTCGCGTCGCGCAGCTCGTTCGCGACCTTCCTGAAGAGTTCGTCGTAAATCTTGCGCAGCGGTGTGGAGTTCACGACCAGGCGCACGCCCTGCAGGGGCTTGCGGTACTTGAAGGGCAGATGGTCGATGACGAAGTTGACGACCATTTCGATGATCGCCTCGAGCGGAACGAGCTCCTCGGGAAGCTGGAATTCGTCGAGCCCTGCGAGCACGGTCTCGAACCGCTTCAACGTATCCTGCACGCCCTTCACCGCGTCGACCGCCGTGTCGATGCCTGCTTCCCTGAGCGATACCCCTTCCAGGCGGTGAAGGTTGCGGGCGACGACGCGCAGGACCAGTGCCGCCCAGGGCGACGCCTGGACGCCAAGCTCGAGCTTGCGGAAGGCGAATGCGGTGTGGCCGTGGACGCGTTCGGCCCCGCCGACGACTTTGGCGCCGGCGCTGAGGATGCCGCCGACGACGCGCTTGATCGATCCCTTCTTGACGTCGTCGTCGCCGCCGCGGCGGCCCTGCATGCCGTTGACCCGGCCTGCCGCCTTGAACACCGTCCTGATCACGGCAAAGCTTTTGGGCTCCGCCCCGAACAACAGATAATCCCACAGGTTGTCGAGCGTCAGGTCCTTCTTGAGCTGCTCGAAGCCCTTGGTGAACACCTGGCTGACATCGCCGGTCATCACCGCCTTGATCGTCGCGAATTCGGGCGATCCCCAGAACTGGATGACCGATCCGGCGATCTCGGCCGCCGCGATCGGCGCCGCGAACTCGGGAAAGGCGAGCTGGATCAGTGCCGTCAGGACGCTGGCGAACTCGTTCAGGCCGGCAGCGAGGTCGCCCAGCGCCTCCATCGTGATGTTGATGTGCAGCGCGTAGGTGAGCTCCGACAGCATCCGGACGTTGTCGGAGCGGATCACCATCTCCACTGTCTTGCCGCCATGCGGCGTGTACATGATGGTGAACAGGTCGATTGCCTCGCCGCCCGGCGCCACGTCGTTGCCGTCGATCGTCAGTTTGCGGACGCCGATCGGCTGCCCCTCGGTCTCGATCATCGAGGGCTGGCCCAGCATTTCGGGCTGATACTGGAATTGCCGGTGCACCTTGAGCAGCTGGTAGACATTGCCGTTCAGGACGAAGGACGTGCCAGGCTCGTCCTTGGCCTCATCGGCGCCGTGCAGCGGATAGCCCCGGCCCGGCACATGCAGCAGGTTCTCGCCCAACAGTCCCTCCAGGACCGTTTCGGCCTGGTAATCCTGGACCGTCTTCTCGAACTCGGCGGCCAGGGAGTTGAGGATGTTGACGCGGCGGCGGAGATCGGCCGGATCGAAATCGATGTCGAACTTGCCGAGTTCCCCGACCTTGCTGCCGAAGGTGCCGCCGTGCTTCACGTAGGGATGGAGCGGCAGGACGATATCGAAGCGATTGGTTCCCGATATCGTCACCAGGTCTCCGAAATGGGTCGATGAACCGAGCTTGCGATTCAGAACCGGCGCCAGCTCCAGCATCAGCACCGCCATCTGCGCCTTCTGCTCGGGATCGGTGGTCGGCTGGATGCTCCCGAGGAAAGTGAGCGTGAACTCCATCGCCTTCTTCGGCGCCTCGAAAAATGCGTTGGGGTCCTTGAGGAAGGACTTCTGAACCCGCTCCCACTGCTCGGCGATCATCGGCCCGACGATGCGCCGTTCATTGTTGGTGGCGCGGCGGAGCGGCCCTTCTAGCGCCCTGGCATCGGCGAGCATCTGCTCGCGGACTGCGGTGTCGAGTGCATCGCGCGCGGCCTTGCTGTCCTTGACGAGCGCGCCCAGTACCGTGAACCAGACGGCCGCGCTCTCGTATTGCGATGGCCAGCCCAGGACGTCGCCGTCGGGCTTGATCATGTCCGGCACCCCGGGAACGTTCGCCAGCACCTCGGCCAGCTTGTCGATATCGTCGACGATCCAGACGACGAAACCATCGAGGTGCAATTCATACTGGCGGGGTGTCACCATGACCTGATTGTCGGTCATGGCCGATCGCAGTGCCGCCCGTCGCGGATGGTCGCGCTCGGTCTTCTTTCCAGCGTCGTGTCTCAGCAGAACCGAGACATTGGCTCTGTCGTCTCGCCGCACGAACAGCACCGTGGATTCCTTCGGCACCTTGTAGCGCTGCGGCGGTTTGAAGCTCTTTTTGACCGCATCGATCGCGGTGTTGACGATCGGCGTCTGGCCGGAATCGTAGGTGAATTCACGCGTGGTCTTGCCGACCGGGGAGGTGAGCGCGGTCTTCAGCTCCTCCAGCAACGTGCTGTAGTAGAGGGAATAGGCCATCGAGACGAAGGCGGCGCCGGACACCGGAAAGCCCGAGATCTCGGCATCCGGGAATTCCTTCGCCAGCTCGGGGAGCTGGACGGGGGCCGGTGCGAACGGGGCGAGCAGCGCGATATAGCTTGTGCGCACGCCCTTCTGTTCGCCACGGAATGCTTGCCCGGCGGCCGCCAGCAGCTTCTTGTAGCCAAGCAGGTCGGACAGGTCGGCGAAGCGCAGGACGGCGTGGCGATAGGCGAGGGCCGCCTCGTCCTTCTGCTGCCACTGGACATCCGCATCGGACGACTTTTCGGGCTTCACGTAGTCGCTCAGCAGCCAGTGCTGGAGTCGGAACAGGCTCACCAGCACGACGCCATAGACCATGTCGTCGGTAACGGCCGTTTCGATCTCGCTCGTGTCGACGCTGTCGGGGTCGAACTCAGGCAGGTCGACGGACGTCAGGGTCTTGTCGCGCCGGGCCAGATTGCCGTCGATCTTGTGGGTGATGGTCTCGATCGCCCTGGCCGCTGCCGAGAGGTTCTGGGCCAGCGCAGTCGGGCCCGGCATGCCGCCACTTTCCAGCTTCGCGGCGCGGCCCATTGCCTGGATCAGTTCATCCTCCAGCTTCGCCAACGGCTTGAGCGACGGCAGCCGCTTCAGTACCTCTGCCCGTAGCGCATCGGATCGCGCACGCTGGGCTGCATCGGCATTGGTGAAAATCGTCTTGCTGGTCAGGTCCGGCCGGTCGGCCGCCAGCGCCATGTCCTTGACGCGCAGCCAGAACTCCTCGGCTCGTCGGGCGATCGGCGCGATGCGCTTGCCGGCCTCGACCGCGAGGGCCGCCAGTTCCGGTTCGGCGGACAGTGCCCGCGCCCTGGCGGCGAGAAAGTCCTCGTCCTTGTAGAAGCCGATCAGCCCGAGCTTGATGTTGAACCGGTCGATCAGCGACGCCTTGCCGGCGATCGCGATCTTGTAGGCCTTGAAGGGGTCGAGCCGCAGCGTGTCGAAAGCCGCCAGCGCGCGCAGCGCCACCGGATTGCGCTCGTCCGCCGCCAACGGGCCATAGAGCAGCGCATCGCGGATCGCGTCCTTCATCGTCTCCTTGAACGCCATGTTCGGATCGAGATCGAGGCCAGCCCGGGCGATGCCGTAGAAGTCGAGCCGAGCCACCGCGACCACCGCATTCGGAAAATACTTCTTGCCGACCGGATGTCTGGAAAGGAACGGCACCACCCACGATCCGTCGCCCTGCATCTCGGATACGTAGAAATCCCAACTGGCGAAGCCGGTCGTTTGCGGGGTCGCTTTGCCGCTCGCGCCGACGGCTTCGGCAATGGCGCCGAGCGACTTGAAGCAATCGCGGTAGAGGAGGCGCACCGCATCGGTGAACTGGCGATCGTTCAGCTTCGCCATCGCGGCGCTGACGGCGATTACCGCATCGGCGTCGCTCTTGCCGGTCACCGCGTTGCGCACTTCCTCGATGCGGCTGAGGTATTCCGCATCCATCGGCAGCTGCGCATGTCGGTCGAGCACGGCAAGACATGCGTCGACCCCGGTTGCCAGATTGAGCACGCCCAGCTCGGCGAAGCGGTCACCTATGGCATAGCCGCCGACCAGCTTGTCGCGGCCGTCCCGGGCAGCCTGGTTGGGGTCGGGGTCACGCTGGACCGGTCCTTCGCCCCATGCCCCGGGTTCGATACGCAAGCCTCCGCCGGCGGCGGCCCGGCCGGTCTGCTGCAGCACATGGGCGACCTCATGGGCGATCAGCATCCGCCCCTGGAGCGTGAAGGGAGACCAGCGGCCACGTCCGAAAAAGATGCGGTTGCCGGCGGCGAAGGCGTTGGCATGGACGCTGGCGGCGGCGGCGACGGCGGCGGCATCGCTGTGCACACGAACCGGCCCGAGATCGGCGCCGAACGCCGTCTCGAGCGAGCGTCTGAGCGACATGGGCATCGGAAAGCCCAGGCTTCCCGGCACGAATACGGTTGCCGGTGTTGCGCGGCTCAGCGAAGCGCCGAGATTGCTCGCGCCTCCGCCGACGAATTGCCGGGCGGCCCGGTCGGCCTGGTGCTCGTGGCTGTTCCCTCCGGCCTTGCGTTCCGCGGCACGCAGCCGGGGGGCGCCGCGCCGCTTCGGTGCAGCCGCGGCCGAGGGCTGGCCGGATCTCACGGCCCGTCCTCCAGGAACGCGTCAATATCGCGCGCGGAAATCCCGTTCCCTTCCTTGCCGAGCTCGCGCGCGAGCATCTCGGCCAGCAATCTGGCCGTTGGCTCCTGCCTGGTGCGGCGGGCAGCGAACAGGGCCGACAGCGCGGCGTTCTTGATAAGTGCGCCGCTCGCCTCGATCCGCCCGAGCAGATGAAAGCTGCGCCCCAGCTTGCGGGCCTGCGGGCGGGGAAACAACGCGTTCACCGCGCGTTGCCAGATTGCCTGCCGGGCGGCGGCGTCCGGCCGGGGAAAATCGACAATGTGCCGGATCCGGCGCAGGAAGGCGGTGTCGATGTTGCCTTTCAGGTTTGTCGCCAGGATGACGATGCCGGGATAGGCTTCGATCGCAGTCATCAGGTGGCTGCTGTCGAAGTTGGCAAAACGGTCATGGGCGTCGCGCATGTCCTCGACCCGCTTGGCAAACATCGCATCCGCCTCGTCGAAAAACAGAATAGATCTCTGTGCGACGGGAGAGGACAGCAGGCTCTGGATGTTTTGCGCGGTCTCGCCGACCCATTTCGATATCACCGCCGAGAGATCGACGGCCATGAGATCGAGGCCAAGATCGTCTGCGATGACCTGGGCGGCCATGGTCTTGCCGGTGCCGGGCGGCCCGGCGAACAAGCCGACGAGGCCACGGCCGTAGGGAAACAGACGAGAGGCCTCCGGATCGGCCCAAAGCCGCCCGCGTTCCCGTGCCTCGAAAGCGAACTCGCGGAGCCGGCTTTCGACGGCTTCGGCAAGGACGAGATCGTCCCAGGAAAAGGCAGCATCGATACGGCGGATGAGGGGCCCGGCATCTTCGCGCAGCCGCTGCCGCAGCATCTCGCCGGCAACCGCTGCGCTGGCCGGCCCGCGTGCGGCAACGTCGGCAATATGGGCAGTATTCGCGTCGTGCATCAGGGCGAGCTTTTCCAGCTCCATGGATTCCCAGCCGGCGCTCTCGGGGACCAGCCGTCGCCACAGGCGCAGCCGTGCGTCGGGGCCCGGCGGTTCCAGCGTGACGTCAAGATCGAGCACACCGGGCACGGCCGCCGGGGTGCCATTGCCGTGACCGATCTGAACCGGAAACGGCGACAGACCGAACGGCGCCGACAGCATCTCCTGGCCGGGGCCGAGGAACGGGATGCAGTTGTCCAAGAAAGCCTGGCGGTGCAGGCGCACGGCCAGGTCGGGCAGTGCGCCGCCGCTGTTCGCGAGCGCCAATATCGGCAGGCCAAGGCGCTGGCCGATCGCTGAAGCGAACCAGCGGGCGTCGGTCGCGTCGCCGCCTGAAATGCGTACCCGCGACGCGCCGCCGCTGCGCAGCCGGGCACCGATGCGCGCGGCTGTCGAATCGATCGGCCAATGTTCCAGCTCCGGCGCCAGCGGCGGGATCTCCGCGCGGCCGGTCAGTGCGCGGTCCAGTTCGTGGCGGCCGTCCAGCCACGCAACGATTGCGGGATCGATGGTGAGCGCCGCGCCGCCGCTGGCCAGAGCATGTTCCTCGACCATTGCCCAGGCAAGCAACGGCGATCCGCTCGGCAGCCGTGGCAGCAGGCCATGGCCGAAGAGCTTCAGGACGGTCAGCACGGTCACCTGCCCCTGGACAGGATCGCGCGTCATCAGCGCGGCATGCAGTTCGGGCTCGAAGGCTGCGGCCCATAGCGAGCCGAGCAGGTCCATGTCCGCCTCCCCCAGGCCGAAGCGACGGCCCAATTCACCCAATCGGCCGTCCCCGCGCGGCGGCATGGCCTTTTCCGCCAGCGCCGCCGTCAGGCGCGCGCGCGCATTGGCCCGGCTTGCGTCGGGCGCCGCCGGTTGCTCCGGGATCGGGGCGATGCCAGCAGGGGCCATCACGGCACGACCTCCCACCACGGGCCCGACTCCGCTCCGCGGACGATGATGCGCAGCGGCAGCATGGCGCCCGACACGGCCGTTGCGGGAAACCGGAAGCGCAGCCGCGTGCGGTCGGCGGCGGGTGCCGCCGGTGTGAAATACTCGCCTGCTGCCGGCGGATTTGCAGTCGCGCGCTGGAGCCGGTCGGCACCGACGAAGACCATGATGTCGCCCTCGGCGAGCAGATGAGGCTCGAAGCCGTCGACGGTGACTGTCCTGACCGGGCCTCCACCGGTAACCGTCAGGATTGCAGGGGCGATCGCAAAGCGCACCTGGTTCGAGACATTGTCGAAATCGCGCTGCGTTCCGTCGGGCAGATCGCTGCGCACCACGGTCCGGACAAGGGCGCCATAGATGCCGGGCAGGATCGGAGTGCCAGCGGCGGCTGGCCGAGGCGTGACGGTGAGCAGCGTCCCGTCGGTCTGAAGGTTCCACGTGGCATCGACCGCGACGGCCCCCGGCAGGTCGCGGTGGAACAGCAGCAGGTCGGTGGAATCGCCCCTGAGGTCGGCCCCCCTGACACGCAACGTTCCACCATAGGGGACCGACGCCGGCGCCACGTCGATCCGCTGGACTGCACCACTGCCGGGAATAGTGAACTCGACGCTGTTCTCGATGGCCTCGATCAGCGGCCGGCCGCGGGTCGTGACGTGGATCCCGGCCACCAGCACCCGCCCGCTGCGGACCTGCAGCTCGTCAGGCTCCAGCAGCGTGGCGGCGATCTCATAATAGGCGGCGAGGCGCATGCCGCTCGTCCCGGCCTGCCAGTAAAATCCCGCCTCGGCTGCGGGGGTCGGCTGCAGGGTGATGCGCAGCTTGTTCTGCAGGCCGCGCATGGCCAGCGGCATCACCAGCACCGGGCCGCCAGCGCTGTCGACCGTGACGCTGTCGTCGATGAAGCTGGTGTCGCGCAGTGTCTTGAGCGCAAGGCCCATCATCAGCTGGTCCGCGAGCGCCCGGTTGTGCGGGTCGGCGATGTTGGAGCGAGGCGTCAGCAGGTAGTAGAGCGTCAGCCCCATCGGCTTGAACCGTTGCGGATTGGCCCCGCCGACCCCCCAGTCCTGCGCCTCGGCATGCGCGTCCTTGCGGAGGTGGTAAAGATAGAAGCTGAGCGCATGCGCGCCGTTGACCAGGTCCGGGGGGCCGGCCGAGACCACCAGATTCGCAGCGGCCGGCCAGTCCGGGAAAGTCGGCAACCGCTCTTCCAGCAGCGTCGTCACGCAGCGCGTCACAAGGCCGAGGTCGAGAAGCGCCATCGGATCCTATCCCTGTTCCAGCCCGAAGCGGACGATACCGACATTCGAAGCCAGATCGTCGCGGCGTGCGGTGCGCGACGGCGCGGCGCGGCGCGCGCTGGCGGCGGGCGGTACGGATGCGACCTGCCTGGTGGAAACCGGAGAGTCGCGCGGCAGCGTCGTGCGTTCGCTCGCTCCGGGCAGGCCGCGGCGCCGTTCCGGCACATCCTCCGCGGTCGTGCGCAGGCGGACCGGCGGCGCGGGTGGCGCCAATGCAGGTGCGGCGCGCACCACATGGGCCGCCGGCGGTGCCGGGGGCGGCGCCGATGGTGCGGATCCGGGAATGTCAGGGTCCGGCTCGGCCGGCCGTTCCGACCGCCGTGTCGTCTCGCGCACAGTCGGATCGTCCACCGCGAGCGCACGCATAAACGCATCCGCCTTCTCGATCGGGGAGAGCGGCCGCTGCGGTCTGTCCGGGACGACTCGCGGGTTGGCCCGCGGCTGCTCCATGCCGCGTGGCGCCACCGGATCGCCGGCAGTGCGCGGCGGCGCCGCTACCGCGGTTGCCGGTGCGGGCGGTGTCGGCCCATCCACGGGGTGCGCGACCGTATGGTTCGGATCGGGGGTGGTTGGTGCCGGGAGATCGGCGCGCGGGATGGACGCGGCAGGTCTCGTCGATGCCTCCGGAACGGCCGCGCGCGGCGGCTCGGCGATCGGCCAGTCGGCGGTCTGCTCGAACGGATCGAATACCGCCTGCGGCCCTTCGCGGGGCAGCGCCAGCGCGCGGCTGATCAGGCGCTCCAGATAGTTCATGCCGTCCCCGCCAGCCGGTCGGCGAATGCACGCCGCATGGTGCGGTCGAGGCCGAGGATTTCATCGAGCGACCAGCCATAGCCGCTCGCAATCGCATGGACCTCTGCCAGGATGCCCTCGCGCTCGTCGAGCAGGCGTTGCAGCGTGAATGTCTGGATGTCGAAGCGGACCAGAGCGGCGTGTCCGCATTCTGCGCAGGGTGCGTCGAGATCGACGTCGATGATGGGGGCCAATACCTCGAGACGTGCATCAAGCGTGACGGGGTCGTGGTCGTCGCCGATGGCGCCGGCCAGCACCGCGTAGGCGCCGGCACCGGCGACGACCGCGGCCTCCGTCTCCGCCCGTGCCGAGGGGAGGCGGTATTCGCGACCCTCGCGATCGACGATCACGCGCACGCCGGAACCGGGCGAGGACGGCTCGCGCGCCGCCTCGAGACTTTGCTGAAGCGCAGACAGGGCGAAGGACAGATCGTACATCTCCCCGCATGCGGAGCAGGTCAGGGACGATACGATGCGGTCTCCCCAAAGCCCGCGATGAAGCATCGCCAGCAGCGTGTCGCGATCCGATGCCGCCAGTTCGCCGGTTGCGATGGCCGGCTCCACCAGCCTGTCGAGAAAGGCGGTGGCCGAATCCGTGTCGATGCCGGCCAGCGCCAGTTCGTCCCGGCCCGAGGGCTGGCGAAGCTTGAGCCAGGACGGAAGAGCGCCCCCTGTCCTTGGAATGGCGCGTTCAGTCCAGGCGCGCGCCCTGCGGCTCATGTCTCAGGCGGCTCCGGCACGTCGGTATCGCGGACCCAGCCCTCGTTCTGAAGAACGATATGCTCGAACGAGACAGCGTGCCCGTTGGCGTCCAGTTCCGGCAACGCCTGATATTCCGATACCCAGCAGCGGAAGACTTTGTAGGCCTTCGCGACCGCACCCTGCTCGTTCAGCAACTCGATGAGGATTTCCTTGCGAAAGTCCTTGAGGGTCGACATCACGCCGGCTTCGACACTGTAGACCTTGTTCGCCCAGTCCTCGAAGTCGGTGTCGTGGGTCACGCCCCGTTCCAGGGTGATCGCTTCGAACTTCCAGGTGGACGGGGAGTTGCGCGAGGTGCTGGCATCGCCGCCTTCGCGGTGGGCGACTACTTCGGTGCTGCGCTTCAGGGGCGAAACCTTGGACACGCCCGCGACGTAGCGGCCATCCCAGCGGACGCGGAACTTGAAGTTCTTGTAGGGGTCGAAGCGGTGAGTGTTGACCGGAAATTGAGCCATGGCGATGCCTCCGCTCGAAATTGATTGCGCCTATGTTCAGACTTCGATCTGCCCCGCCATCTGTTGCAGCGTCAGCATGACGAACTCGGCGGGCTTCAACGGCGCAAAGCCGACGAGAATGTTGACGATGCCGAGATTGCGGTCGTTCTGCGTCGTCGTGCTGGCATCGCATTTGACGAAATAGGCTTCCGCCGGAACCCGCCCCTGAAAGGCGCCCTGCCGGAACAGGTTGTTCATGAACGCCCCGACGTTCAGCCGGATCTGTGCCCACAGCGGCTCGTCATTGGGTTCGAAAACCACCCATTTCAGCCCGCGATAGAGGCTTTCCTCGATGAACAGCGCCAGCCGCCGGATCGGAATATGCTTGTACTCCGACCCGAACTGGTCGTCGCCGTCCATCGTCCGTGCGCCCCAGTTCACGATCCCGTTGGGAAAGACGCGAAT